>Ga0209211_10005002_pt1 | contig 20120 bp, 30 predicted proteins | sample RifGroA2_FD_183992 | JGI IMG/M metagenome (GOLD analysis project Ga0209211, IMG submission 183992) | Groundwater microbial communities from Rifle, Colorado, USA - Groundwater A2 (SPAdes) (version 2) | ecosystem: Environmental > Aquatic > Deep subsurface > Groundwater | place: Rifle, Colorado...
TTCCCCCGCCAGTGAAATTCAGCGACAGCACAGCGGCGCGCTCGAGTTCCGCCTGGGCTGCGAAGGAAAACCCTGCAAGCAGCGAAAGGCAAAAAAAGACAAAAACGCAATTCACAAACCGCATGAAAACCACGCTACAAACGCCGAACACAAAAAGCACGAAAACTTTACTTATAACCTTTCATTTTCAGGTCCACCCAGTATTCCGCATCAAAATTCAGGAAGGGTTTCAAGTGATTTGCCATCAAATCCTCCGGCCTAAGAACGGTTACGAGGCGATAATAATAGTCAGGCAAGTCAAAACTGGCGAAGCTGCCGATCCCGGCCTTGAACCTTCCAAGCGCCGCCGACAAGTTTCGGCCGAACAATATTGATTCTGCATAGGCCTCATCTCCGTGGTAAACGTTAGTTTCGGAAACGTATCCCCCGTCACAGCAGTACGTGTCGCTCAACTCAAAAATAACGTGCGCAGCTTCGTGCACGAACACTTCGGGCGTAGTGCCGCCGTCGATTGCAAACTTGTCGTCAGCCCAAGACCGGCCTATTTCCCTACTGCCGCTCAAGTTGGGAATTAAAACCATCACGTACTCCGCCTGCGGGCAAAGGGCCAGGAAGTCTTTAATGTTGCCTTCGCATTTGAAAGTGCTTTCCATGTTTCCCTCGCTCGAGCATTTGAATTGTGCCGCGCGGTTATCAATATACCAGAAATTGATTTTTTGCCTATTCTTCGCAAAAGCTTTGACCTTGTAAAAAACGTTTATTCTTTCCTTGGAATCGTTCAGAAAATCTGCCCTGCCGCTAGGCTCTTCAAGGTCGTAGTTGTAGGTGAAACCCCTAACGTCATTGTTTCCAGGCGCTATCAATACATCCAGCTTGCCTTCCGAAGGGCCGTTGTACTCCAGCCTCTTGCATCCAAGAGTCGAAGACAATTTTTCCTTGTCGTACCCCGTAATTTGAATCCCAATGTCCGCATTTCCGGAGGGAAACACCAAAACACTCTTGAACAAGAAAACCAAACCCGTAGTTCGCCCAAGGTTTCCAATCAAATCCTGGTTCACCTCATTCGGATTACCTTTCCCTATATCGAAAATGCAGTTCGGCGTATGCGCAAAGCAAACTTGCGTGCCGTTAACGAAAGCATTAACGGTCAAGCCAGTTGGAGTAATATCTACAAAATCAAAGTCCACCGTATGAAAATCCGTTGGCTCACCGCCGTTGATGAAACGAAAACGGTAGTTGTATTGCTTGCCGGTGCCGGAAGTAAATTCCAGCTTTCGGGCCTTGAAGAAAATATCCTCAAGCGAAAGGTATTCGAAAACCCTGCGATAGCGGGTCAAACCATCGCACGAGTTGGAATACTCTACGGTTACAGACTGGTCTGCCGGATTGACGCTCTTCAACCCTATGCAAAGCGGCTTTTGCTTGCCGCAAAGCCCCTTCTCGCCAGGAAGCAGGTGAAGCCTATTCAAACCTTCGCAGTCCACCTCATCGCTTTCCCTAGAATCGTAGTATTTGATTATCGAGTAATTCCCCTCGAGCTTTTCAAGTTTTATCCTGCCGTAAAAAAAGTAGGAATCGTAGAGTGAAACAGCCGGTTGGCCTTTTTTCAGGGTTATCGTGTGCACGCCGGAAACTTGCCTTGCTGGAAGGGTTTTGAAAATATCCGTGTCGGCGCTAATGGAAAAAGAAACCATTTCTTCGTTTGACTGGTTTTTGGGGAAAACCTTGACGTCCAGCACGTCAAAAAAAGTTTGCGTTTCCCCATATCTCACGTTCTTGTTTTCCTGTGAAGGCATCGAATTATCAACCCACTTGAAGGATTGAAAAGAAACACTATTGTAGTTTTCCTTGAAGGCGTTTACGGAAAAGCGGAAAACCGTTTTTCCATCGGGAGTGAAGTAAACGAACGACAAATCGTTATGGTACTCACTCAGGTTTACGGTGAAATTCTGTGGGGTTGAAGGCAAGAGCATTTCTCCAGCGTAAAGCTTATGCGGGTTAAAATCGCTTGGGAACCCTCCCTCCGCGTGGATGAAATTCGCGCCCAATGCAATACACGCAATGGAGGTTAAAACAAGCAAGGCACTTAACGGTGGCAGTTTCATTGAAAATCACTTGTAATTCTTCATCGCTTTTTCAGCCTGGAATGCGGAATCGAAATTCAGGTATAAATTATGGTGGCCTCCCATCAAGTCCAAGGGTTGCAAGACGGAAACTTTCGGAACGGCGGGATATTTTTCTTTATCTGGAGTAAAGGAAGTGCAGTAACCGCCGGATTTCTTGAAATATCTTAACTGTTCCGAAAGCCCTCGATTTTTAATCACGCTCTCGGCATAAGGACAATCACCGCGATAGGCATTAGCATTATGGTTATACCCGCCGTCGCAGCAGTAGGCATCATCAAGGTTGAAAAGCAAGTGCCCAAGCTCGTGGGCAAAAACCCCCGGATCATAATCTTGGCTGACGGCATAACTGAAGAATGTGTCAGCACTGCTTCTCCCCTCGACCAAAGCATGGCTTCCAGCAGTCCGGATCTTACTAGGAACCACAATCATAACAGCATCGGCAAAAGGGCATGCCTGATGAAGGAGTTTGGGATAATCGCAGTTCCATCGGAGCCAATTTTCTGCGGAAGAAGGCGGTTCGAAGCTGCAATCTGATTCAACCAAATAACTCGGGTTGTACCAAACGTTGATTTTAGGAAGTATGCCCTCAATTCCGCGAACTTTGAAAAACAAATCTACCCTTTCGTTAACCGCGTTTAGGAATTCCTCCCGGCCTTTTTGCGATTCCACGGCATAACCAGGCGCGTCGGGATATCTCCCAGGAACCACTACTAGGTCCAGCTTGTCTTCAACGCTTCCGGAATTAATCAAGCTCACGCAAGGCATTTGCGCTAGGGCTTCAGCCTGGTCATATAAAGTAAACTTGGCCGTGAGGTGGGAAGCGCTATCAGCATTATAATTTCTTTCAAGGAAAATTGCTAGCCCCGTAAGCTTGCCTATCGCTTCAGTGGATTCGGGGTTGGAAAGCGAAATCGTGCAGCCGGGGGAGAAGGCAATGCAAACCCTCGTGCCATTCACGGAAACGTCAAGCGTTACAGAATCGGTTGAAACGTCAACCACAACGAAATCCAAAACTGCATCCTCTTTCAGGAGCTTAAAACGGTATTTTTTTCCCTTGCCGAAATCCAAGTAAAGTGTTTCTTTCAAAACTTCTTCCAACGAGCCGTAATTGAAAACCTGGTAGAAGCCCGGGAAGTCGCATGAAGCTGCAGGCGTAAACTTAAACCCATCGAGGTAAGCTAGCTTATTCAATGCAATGCAATAATCTGGATAAGAACCGCACGAAACCATTTCTCCCTCCTGCAAAACCGGCCTGAAAGTGCTGCCGCACAGGAGGTCAACAGAAAAATTCTGAAGGCGGAAAGCCACCTTTTTTTGCGAAGGGAAAATTTCGCTGGTCAAGGAAAAAATCATCGAGTCAAAGGAATAAACGTCGTTATGACGCACAATCGGCTCGTTTGCGTTGCCACTCCAAACCTGCCAGCTAGTAGTGGTGCCAAGCTGTAATCCGGGCAGTTTTTTCTTCAAATCGCCGTCATCAAAAAAAGTCGTGAACGAAACCTTATTGGTCAAGAAATCCTTGAACCCCCGCTCTTCATCCAAATAAACGTAAAGGAAGCCGAAAAGCTTTGTCTTTTCGCCGAAACGCAATTCAGTCTCGTTCTCAATCTCCTCCCCGCCGGCAAAATTAGCCTTTACCTTGAAAGTCAGGCCTTCAATCCTACTCAAGTTCTTGTTGAAGGTCAAAACAGGGTCGGAATAGGTTCCGAATAGAGGCGAAGCAAGAATGGTCACCGATAAATTTTTTCCAGGGGAAATGCCCACGTAAAAACGGTATTCCTCCTGGCTGTCGCCCAATAGCGCCAAAGGCACGGGGAAACTTTTAGGGGTGGAAGGCAAAGGCATGGAGTGCGGATTGTACACTGAAATGTTGGCAAAAACTAGGGTCGACAAGAACGAAAACAGCAGCAGGAAAACAAGTCGGGCCATTGCACAATTAAAAGCCGTCCGGAAGCTTTAATACTTTACGAAATATTTTGGAAAAGCCGGCAGTAGGGCTCTTGAATTTTTCAGGCATCCCCCCCATCGGCTTTGGGCTTGAATGGCTATTCCCCTTGAACCGCGAATTTCCTGAAAGCCTGAAGGTGCTTCTCGAAAGTTTTCTCGTGCAGCACACCGAAAACACCTAAATCTCGCTTGAAGCGTTCCCACTAAAGCGCGCCCTTGGAAACCTATTTATATAACTATCATTATACTGATAATGATGAAAATGAACTTGAACGCCTTGAACGAGCACGTTGTCAAGATTTTGATTGCGGCCAGGCCTTTGGACAGCGTTAGCGCGATTTCGAAGCGCATCGGCTTGTCTTACGGTTGGACTCACTACTGGGTTGCGGAGTTGTTGAAGGCGGGCGTTTTCGAAAGAAAGGGCAGAATGTTGGCGTTGAAAGAAAAAAACCATTTTTATCGGGCGATTGTCTCCTTTGCAAAAAGGGTTTTGAGAAATAACGTCAGCTTGCACTACCAGGTTTTGGAGTTGTTCGGCTTGAAGTTTGCTTTCACTGAAATCGACGGTGTTTTCGTTTGGACTAAGGGAGGCTATAACATCGAAAGGTGGCGCGAGCACTACCCCATTTTCATTAAAACAAGAACGTCAGACGAAAAATTGTGGGTTTACTATACGAAAAAGTTGGGCTTGAACGCCAAAAAAGATTCGAAAGGAACGGGAGTTTTTTTGGTCTTGCGCCAAGAGGACGACTTTCCAATTGAATTTGTTGAAGGGAACCCGGCAGTTCCGTTAAGGGAAGCGGTACAATTCATGAAAAAATATCCTTACAATTTCCAGCCTGCCTTGGAAATGGTCGATGAAATGTACGGGATTGGATTGAAAATAAAATATCGCGAGGCGAGGACTTTTGCTTGAAGCTTTTGTGGAACGCGAGAATGATGTTTTCGCAGTATTGCAGGATTTTTCCAAAACAAACCTCGAATTTGTATTAGTGGGCGGTTATGCGGTAAGCGCATTCAGGCACAGGTTTTCGGTCGATGCCGACGTGGTAGTGAGGAAAAAAGATTTGCACCAATTCGTTTCCACAGCTGAAGCCAGGGGCTTTGAAAAAAGCATTTTCAAAACTTTACACCACCACGAAGCGGAGTTTTTCCAGTACAAAAGGAAAGGCAAGTTTCCGGTAACCGTTGACTTTATGGTCAACGGACTCGCGTCAAGGCAAAGCGATTCCTTCTGGAGCTTCGATTACCTGTACGCCCATTCAAAAAAAATGAAAATAACTGGAATCGAAAAGGAAGTATCATTGAAAGTTCCAGAAAGAGAATTGCTGATCGCACTTAAAATAAATGCGGGACGGGAAACCGACATGCGAGACGCGGTAGCGCTAATCGAAACCGCCGACCCGCAAAAAATAATTGGGCATTTTATCGAGGGCGGAGGAAACACAAGTGAAAACAAGAAAGTAATTTCATCCGAGAAAAAAATCCTTGAAAACGCCAACTTCGAAAATTCGTTTAAAGGGGTTTTTGAAACGAAAAAATTCGACGAAACGAGTATGTTGAAATTGAAAACGGTTTTGATTGAAATCGAAGAAAAACTTTCCGATTAAGCTCCAAAGCGCAATAAACCGGAGTGAAATAAAAAACCGGCCAAAATGCGAAAAAGAGACCCACCTGAGTTCCGCCAGCATTTTACTGCCGACGGAAACCCAGCGGGCGATTGTTGTGGCAACTGGCATCCCTTTTCTTCACAAGAAAAGGTCCGCCACCCCCAAAAGAACCTTTGAGGGTGGGAAACATGCACCCCTGAAAAAAGAACGGGGCGAAAAACAAAGTAAAAAAACCAAGGTTTTCTTTTTGCGCGCCTGCTTTTTCTTTTACAATGCACGCAGAGCTTTGCTCTGCGACACGTCGCAGAAGCGAAAACGCTTCTGCAACGAAGAAAAAGCGGGCTACAGGTCGATCATGGGCAGGCCGACGGCCTCGTTGACCGAACCCTTGTGCCTCTGCTCGTGCGACAGCACGTGCGGCGAAGTCACTCCCGTGACAACGCTCGTTACGACAATCTTTTCGCCAAGCTCGGGAATGATTCTCGCTCCCCACTTGACGTAAGCATTGTTGTCAAACGTCTCGGTTATGCCCTCTCCAACCTCAATGGCCTCGCCAAGAGTGAGGGAAGAACCGCCTTGAATCAACACCAAAGCGCCTTTGCTGCCGCGGTAGTCAACATCCAACAGCGGGTGTTCCAAGCTCGATTTGACTGCGGCCGCTGCCCGTTGGCTGCCTGAACCCTCGCCAATCGAAATCATGGCGTCGCCAGCATTGCCCATAATCATGCGCAAGTCGGCAAAGTCAATGTTCACGAGCGAAGGGAGCATGACCGTGTCGGCAATTCCCTTGACGGCCTTGGCAACGAGAGTGTCTGCAACTGCGAAAGCCTGGTTCATGGGCAAGTTCGGCACGTATTCAACGAGCCTGTTGTTGTCGATGATGACCGTAGTGTCGCAGCTTTCCCTCAAAGCGTCCAAACCCCAGTCGGCCTTAGTCAGCCTCGCCCTCTCAAGGGCAAAGGGATAGGTGACCATTGCAACTACAATGGCGCCCTGCTCCTTGGCAATGCGTGCCACCACAGGAGCTGCTCCAGTGCCCGTACCGCCTCCCATTCCAGAGGTGATGAAAACCAATTCGCTTCCCGAGAGTGCTTCGGCAATCTTATCGCGGCTTTGCTCAGCGGCCTTCATGCCAATTTCAGGAAAACCACCCGCTCCCAAACCGCGCGTCAACTGCGCGCCGATCAGAAACCTGCGGTCTGCATCAATCATTTCCAAGTGCTTGCGGTCGGTATTAATCGCTATTGTTTTCGCACTTTGAATGCCCATCTTGTGCAGGCGGTGCACGGTGTTAGTTCCCGCGCCGCCGATGCCAGCAACAGTAATCTGAATTTTTGAGTCGCCGAGCTTGGCTTCCTTAGCTTCAGGCTGTGTTCGCATTGCTTCTTCTATCAAACTGTTCATCCACACATCATCTCCGGCAGGTATATTCGATTTCTCTCTTTTCCCTCTCTCAAAACAAAAATAAAAAACAAAAATGAAAAAAAACAAATGTTTTTCTTTGGGGTTGACAGACCTTTCTTTTTTCAAAAAGAAAAGGGATGTCAACCGACGATTTCGATTTCGTACTGCTTTTGCTGCGTTTGCTGCGCCTTGGGCGTGGTCCTTCCGACAATGTGGCTGCTCTTCACGCCCGTGACAATCGCAGTGATTTCCAGCTTGCCGTCGTACTCGGGAACAAGCCTTGCGCCCCACTTTACCGAAGCAGTCGGGTCCATTGAGCCCGTAAGCAGTTCTCCAGCGCGAATCGCGTCGCCCAAAGTAAGGTCAGCCCCTCCTGCAATGTGAATCAACGCACCCTTGGCACCGTCAAAGTCAACGTCAAGCAAGCGGTTCTTGAGAACGCCGTCAACTGCATCCTCAACCTTGTTCGGACCTTTGCCAGTTCCAACGGCAATCATTCCAACGTCGCCGTTGCCCATGATTGCACGCACGTCTGCAAAATCAATGTTGACGAGCGAAGGCTGGGTTATTGTGAAGACCAAACCGCCCACTGCCTTGGCAAGAATTTCATCTGCCACGAGGAACGCCTGGTTCATAGGCAGGTTGGGCACGAGTTCGACAAGGCGGTTGTTGTCCAAAACAATGACGCTGTCGCAAACCTCGCGCAGACGAGTAATTCCCTCGTCAGCCTTTGTTACGCGCGCCCTCTCCAAATTGAACGGGTAGGTAACCATGGCAACGACGATTGCACCCTGGTCTTTGGCAACCTGGGCTACCACTGGGGCAGCACCTGTGCCAGTTCCACCACCCATTCCGGCGCAGAGGAAAACCAAGTGCGTGTTAGCGAGAAGCTTTTCAAGGGCAGGCCTGTCGACTTCAGCGCACTTTGCGCCAACGTCCGGAAAACCCCCTGCACCCAATCCCTTGGTGACGCTCTTTCCGAGCAAAAGTTTTGTAATGGAATCATCAAGCATGCTCAAATGCTGCCGGTCGGTGTTGCACGCGACGAGCTGCGCGCCCTTGACGTTCAAGCGCTTCAATCGGTTGACGGTGTTGTTTCCTCCGCCTCCGACGCCGATTACGGATATCTTTATTTCCTCAAACTCTTCTCCGCTCTTGTTTGTTGCCGTCGAAGGGGTTTGCAAAGCACTCCTCACAATATCTTCCATATCTCAATCGCCTCTGGTGGGTATTCTGCCTTTTTCCCCGCGCCCCCCAAGCCGCGAAAAGACCCTTAGTCTCGAGCCGCTCGCCGGTTGGGCGCGTATATAAAGCAGTGAAATTCAAAATCAAGTTGTATTTAAAAACATTGCTATTCCACAAATATGTTTCCATAGGTTTCCAGATTTTAAAATCGAGAAAAAACAGGGAAAAACGGTTTCCCGCCGCCAAACCGCCCGAAAAATATGCGGGCATATGTTTTTATATACGAAATTGGTTAGAATGGCTTGAGCAGCCCGCTTAGGGCGAAAAAAACCCGTTGGAATGCCCAGGCAACCAAACGGGGTTATAACAAGCTAGGTGATGTTTTTGGGAAGCGATTCCGAATCTTTTCTAGTAACAGTTCCCCTTGACTGGGAGCTGAAGGAGCACGCGGAGGGGAAAAGGAACTTTCCAAGCGTGCAGGACTTGATCCGCGAGCTCATCCGCCGCGATATTGAAGCGTACGACAAGGAACAGCGCGAGAGCGAATCGAAAACCAACGGTAAATAGGGAAATAGCCAGCCCCTGCCGGCCGACAATTCAGCATCTATATCTATCTGAAAGAAACATATTTATATATCCAAGTTACGCCATACATATGGTGGTAAAATGGGGAACGTTCTAGTCTCGCTCGACGATGACGTGGAAGAGCAGCTGCGGCGCCTTGCTCAGGAAATTTACAGCGGGAAAAAAGGCGCCATTAGCTACGTGGTTTCTGAAGCGGTCATGGAGATGGCGCAAAAAGACAAGCGCCAGAAAGCCATAGAGAGGGCAATCAAAAACATGCAGAAAGGGCTCCACCTGCGCCTAGGCGAAAGGAAGGCTTACGAAAACCGGGATGAAATTTATGAACGATAAGCTCCTCATAGACACGAACGTCCTCGTCTACGCCCATGACCGCGATAGCAGCAGATACGTCCAGGCAAGCGAAATCCTCAAGACTGCATTGGCCTCAAGGCAGGCGGTTTTAAGCGCCCAAAATCTGACCGAATTCTGTAGGGTCATACTGGAAAAGACTTCCCCAAGGGCGGAATACGAGACTGCAAGAAAATTCGCGAGGGACCTTTCCAACTCCGCGGAAATTATAACCTACAATGGAAACACCATTGACAGGGCAGTTGAAATAAGCGAAAAGCACAAGCTGCATTTTTTCGACTCTTTGCTCGCGGCGACGATGGCGCAGGAAAACATTTCGACGATAGTGACCGAAAACGACAGGGACTTCCGCAAAATACCGTGGCTGAAAGTGATAAACCCGTTCAAGAAACGCGCTTAAGCCAACGGGAAACAAAAAGTTTTCACTATTCGTCTTTTTCTTCCGGGAAATTTTCGAAACCAAGGCCGTTAGGACGAACTTCCACAATCTCCGGCTCGAATTCTCCCCGCGTCTTTTTCCTGAGCGCCCTGTCGAAAATATAATCGGGAATATTGTAATGAAACGTCCCACCTATCACGCCAACCTTCCTGAATTTTTTCTTTCGAACCAGCCGCGCAATTCCCTCTGCAATCACGGCATTGCGCTTGGCAATCAACCCCTGCGGATTATCGTTTGGGAGTGCATCCAATTCGGCTTTCGTAACGCCCAGAGAAGTGGAAATTTTTTCAGCCGCTGTTTTGGAAGCGCCTTCGCTTTTCCTAAACGCAGTCACGTCACGGTCTACTTCATCAAGCTCCAAGAGGCTCTGGCCGGTCATCCGCCTGCCGGAAAACAGGGGTACGAGAGACGCGCCGGTAGTCAAGCCGAAAATTCCCATCCGGGCAAGAAATTGCCTGCGCGTGAGAGGACGGGGATTAGTCAAGCTGCGGGAAAGCATATTTGCAAGAAGCACTGTTGCATTCGTTGCAATAGCTACCTTTCCTACAGACGACAATAGGTAACCTAGAAACGCACGGCGTTCTGCTTCAGAACTCCGCTGATCAAAAGAATAAAGTCGGCGTGAATGTTCCGCATGCAATTTTTCATTTTCCACCAGGTAAACGGGTTTTCCTGCCCGGAATGCCTCCAGCAGTGCAGCCCGCCCTTGGACACTATTCTGCACACCATTTTCAAAAACAATTGCGTCCAAGTCGCTGGGCACTATTCTCTCTTCGGGAGAAGGCACGGTGCGATGCTCTCCCAGTTGGAAATGGTACTCAACGCCCTTGTGCTTGAAAACGAGTTTCGCCATAAGTAAAAAACCGCCGCGGGAATATTACAACTTCAAATCAGCGAGTTCCTTTTTCAACGAAAACGAAGCCCCCTATTTCCGAAACTATAGCGAAACCGGAAAGTAAGTCGGTATTTTTCCGGTTTTGCTAGTCGCAAACCAAGAAAATTCAACCGAAAGACTTTCTTGGTTTGCTATAGGCCGTCCGCTTCCGCCAGTTCCCCTTTTCCGCAAACGGGAAAAGTTTTCTTTTTCATTTTCACCACTTTACCACTTTTAAGCCGGGAACACGGTTAAAGTGCTTCAAGTTTCTAGTTACAAGAATTGCCCCTCTTGACGAGGCAATGCCTGCAATCAACGCATCCCTGATTTCCAGCATCTGCCCTTTCTCTTGCAGGGCCGCTTGGAACAATGCAGTTTTCTCCGCGGCAAGATAATCAAATTCAATTAAAGGCAGCGCTGAAAGCAGGGCTTTCGCCGATGAAACGTTAGATTCTCTTTTTGAAGCAAAAGCGCCGGCTAACAATTCAAGGGCATTGACTGAAGTCGTGCAGCAAGATTGCATTTGAAATTTTTCAAGGGCACTGACCGCATCCGCCTTGTTTCTCAAAGCACTAACCAAAAGGTCGCTGTCTAAGACGAACATCCCACGACCTCCACATTTTTTTCAAGTTTTTATCAATTTTTTCCCACTCTTCATCAGTCATGTCCCAAGAGCCGGCGAAATCGGTGAGTTTCTTCTTTTCCTTCCTCCCGAAAACCCTCAAAAAAAAGGCGTTGTAAGACTCGCCTTTCCTTTTCAGCCCTGACAATAGCCCGTAAACATCATCACTTATGCTAATGTTCCTATAGCCCATCGCAATCACCTATATATAGATTCATACACAGGTTAATAAAAATTACCTTTTCTGCAGCTCAAACAATTCCTCGATTTCCTTTTCAGTGGTCGCCTGCTCGGGTTTCTTATCGTCCCGAATTTTCACCAACCGCGGAAAGCGCAATGCAAATCCTTCCTTGCCGTACATTCCGGCAGTATGCACGGGGGATTTCGTAATCTCGTCCGCATTTATTTCAACGACATATTCCGGCTCAACCCAAATATCCGCGTCGATAAGCGCATCAACATTCGCAGGTTTTTCTTTCAATGAAATTTTGCTCAAGGTTTTCTCGAACCAGCCCAGCTGCTCCTCGGAAAAGCCCGTGCCGATTTTGCAAATGGTGCGGAAGCGTTTTTTCTCCTCGTCGTAAATGGCGGCCAAGAGCCCGCCGAACCCGAATTTTGTGCGCTTGCCCTTGCCCAAATAATAACCGACAACAACGCCGTCAACAGTATCCACAAGCCCTTCTGCGTAAGATTTTTTCAGCTTGATCCAGGAGAACTTGCGCGCTCCCGCAGTGTAAGGCGCCTTGAGGTCCTTCGCGATTATCCCCTCTAGGCCTTCACCCACGCATTGCTCGAAAAATTCGTTCAGCACTTCGGCGGTTTTTGCGATAACGTGCTGCGATGGCACTATGGTTTTTCCTCCGGCGAAAGTCTGGTCGATGATTTTCCTGCGCTCGGAATAGGGCGCGCCGGTGCAGTCTTTCCCGTCGAAAAGCAGGACGTCGAAAACGAAAAACTTGAGGGGCAGGGCCTTGGCTTTTTCCGCAATGCCGTGCTTGCGCTTTCTCTGGATTGTCGCCTGGAAGGGAAGGAATTTTTTCGTCTTCTCGTCAAACGCGATTGCTTCCCCCTCGATAATGAATTCCTTGCTCTTGATTTTCCTGAATTCCGGAACCAAATCTGGAAACATGTGCGTCATCTTTTCCAGCCTGCGGGAATAAATCTCAATGCGGTCGCCCTGCCTATGCACTGAAAGTCGAAAGCCATCGTATTTCCCTTCAACCGCGCACTCGCCGATTTTTTCAATTATCTCCTCGGCGTTCGCAAGGCGCTCGGCAAGGGCAGGCTGGATTGGTGAGAATGGTTTTACAGTCAAATGCTTCAGGCCTTCCAAGCCGTTCTCCAAAAACAACTGCGCGACCGTTCCCAAGTCGCTGGAGAAGTTGAAAGCCCGTTCCAACTCCGGCCGCAGGCTCTTGTCCTTCGCCTGCAGGACGCTCAGCGCATCCAACACAGTCGATTCTCCCGCGCCCAGGCGCAAGCGCCCTGTGGCGAAGCGAATAATGTATTTCGCCTCAACCGGAGTGGCGCTGCCTAGCAATTCCGCCAGGAGTTTTATCTTCAAATCCTGGCTGCCGCCGCCCCCTGAAGTTGCAATCTTGTAAAGGTTGCCGTAAACTTTTTCGGTCGAGAGCTTTCCTCCGCCGAGAGTGCGCTGTTCCTTGTCTTTCAAAAACGCCTGGGCGGTCGAACCCAAGTCGCCGCTTTTACGATAATGGGCTTCAACTTCCCGGTCGGTTTTTCCTGAAGCCATGACAATGGCGCGGATGCACAGCTTGTCGCCCATGCCCAACTCGATTCCGTAATGCGCCGGGACGAGCACGCCCGTAATCAAATAGACGGCGTGTTTCACTTCTTTTCCCGAGCATTCGCCGAACAGCCCGGCCAAATCGTCCGTAATAGCAAGGCGCTTGGTCGTTGTCGTGACCTTCTCGAAAATCTCGGCAAGGCGCGAAAAATCCATGAATGCATTAGAAAGCGGAAAGATTTAAAGATGTAAAACCCAGGAAGCCGGTAAAGAATCCGTGCATAATTGCATGAAACGAAAAAGATTTAAGCAAAAACAACGACAGGAGAATATGGCTCAAAAATTTAGGCAAGTGCTGCCACAAGAACGGCGCATTTTAGACCACGATGGAAAACAATATTTAGTGCAAAGTTTTCCAGACAACAAGCCGCCGGCAATACGCCTCATTGTCCGCGAGGCAAAAGCGCACGAATTTCACGAAGTCAGTGAAGATGAATTCAAAGAACGTTTGAGGCAAGGCGATTATCGCGGCCACCATCAATTCGCATATTATTTGGTCGAGAAGCCCGAAATCAAAACTGAAAGAGCAATAAGGAAAATACTGAAGGCCAAGGGAATCTGCTGAAAAAACAATAAATCAGGATTCTTCGTTGCCGCTCGACTCGCTTTCGAAGTCGCCCGCATCGTCATCCCAGTCGGCGCGCCACTGCTCGTTCTTGAGCGAGAACCAGTCTTGGGAAAACTTGTCTTTCGGCTTCCTGCCCTTGCCCGCCTGCTTCTTCATCCTTACGGGCTTCTTTGCCTTTGCTTTCGCCGGCTTTTTCGCCTTGGTTTTCGTTTTCTTCGCCATCGACAAACACGTTCCCCGTTCGTTCCCCTCTTGTGAAAACTTGAAATTATAACGCGCAACGCTTTAAAAACGTTGCTAGCATGCCCTCCCAGCGCAGTTAATAAAAAGTCCGGAAAACAAGTTTCGTACGGCGAGGGAACACAGCATGGCACACGACCGCGGGACTTTTGTAATCAACCGCTACAAGGCTTTTCTCGATAAAAAAACCGCGAAAAAAGAGGGGTTTCTCGGCAAGTTCGCTGAAAGGACGGGATTGCGCGTCAGGGAATTGGCCAAAAAACCGGTCGAATCACTAATCTACTATACGCTCGCCTCACTGCCAGTTCCCATGTGGAGCGAAGACGATGCAGCAGGCGTAACCAAGGTGATTGCAGAAAGATGGGGCTCCACCTTCGAGCCTCCTCGCTTGCCTTCAGAGCGGGAAACGCAAATGCTCAAAACCATTGCCGGCCAACACTTCCGCGAATTCCTGCATGGAGACCCTGTTGCCAGGAATGCTTTTCTCCAGCACTACAGGGCAAAGCACGGCAGCATCCCGGTGCAAATACACGATTTTGCCAGGAAGCCCGAAGCGCCAAGAATTTCCGTAAGGCCGACTTCTTTTTCACCTGCACAGGCCGCGCACACTGGAGCGGGCCTGCGGAGGATTGGCTCGGGAAAGCCGTTGAGCCCGGTGCGAAGGCCGCTCCAGAACAGGAAAATAGCTTGAAATAGTTTACTCCCGCGGCTCAAAGCACGATTTAAATAATTGCATTCCGTAATCGCTGCGAGGGCAAATGAATTCTTTCGTCATTCTCGGCATTCTCGCGCTCATGGCTGCTTTCGGCGCAGTGCTTTACTTGAACAACAACGCCGAAGCTTCAGGCCAGCCGCAATTGTCCTTCTCGCCGCCCTACCACTTTAAAGTTGGAGATACGTTGAGCGAAGTGAACGCGTTTCTTTTCGTCGTAATCCTTTCGGCCGCGTTCTTCGGCCTCGCATCGCCAATCGCGCTTGGAATGGAGGGATTAAAGTACGGCTCACTCTTTTCCACTCACGCCATGCCGCTCTACGACTTGTCTTTCGCAGTGCCGCAGGTTCTTGCCGCAGTGGCAGTTTCATTCGTCGGCCAAGGGGCGATTGAAGACTACCAGGGCAAGGGAACGGTTTTCACCTACTGGCGGAGCGCAGTCAAATGGTTTGCCGCCGGAGTTGTTTTGCTAATAGTTCTTATAGCCACACGGGGTTATTTCATCAGCGCTTGAGAGTGGAAAAATGATTTTTGCACACGGGATATTCCTGTTCAGTTTCCTGGATATTTTCGAGACTCTTGCGGAATTGGATTTCGTCGTGCGCGTGCTCGTATTTTCCTACATCCTGTTCTGGCTGTACATGACGTTCATGACCGCCAGAGCCGACATTCTTTTCGGCGTGACAGCAATCCTTGCAGGATACCTCGTCTTCGCCCACGGGGTGACCATAACCATCCTCGCACTGTTCTTCCTATTCTTCGTGGTCCTCGGAAGCCAGCTGCAGATGATCATCCAATTCGGGGTTTTGCCGTTGATGGGATACCAGTATGGCGGCGACAGGTTCGTCAAGGTTGAAGCAGGCGGTGGCGCTGAGAACGCCGAAGCTCTTGCGAACGGCTATTACCAAGGGCAAGAAGAGGAAGCCGGGCAAAGCCAGGCAGCATTACAGCAGATGCAACTTGCAAGACTGCGGAGGCCGCGTTGAAAATGTTTTTACAATTTTTTGCACAGCCGGTCATGCTTTCAATCTTCGACAGCATCGTAAACATCTTAACCTGGACTTGGTGGGTTTGGCTTTTCTTTGTCGCATGGTTTTACTACAAGTGGGCTCAAGACCATTTGAGCTTCTCGCCATTGCTTACGCTGGCAGTGGGCGCGATTTTGGTTTATTTCCTCGTGTTGGAACACCCCATAATCGGAAGCGTCTCGGTCTTGTTCTGGACGATTCTCATGAGCGGCATACTGTGGCTCCTGCCAATGGTCACCGCATTGTTCAATACAATAGCGCACCAGCCGAAGCCGCAGCAACAACAGATGATGCAGCAGCAAATGCAAGGCTAGGTCAAAAGGAGGTTGTGGAAAACTATGGTTCAACCAAGCAAGTTAAGCGTTTTGAAGGGATACTACATTTCGGCGCACTCGCGCAGGCGCGATTTCTACAACTGGAAGTGGCGCGTTTTCCTGATTTTCCTTGCAGTTCTCACAGTGCTTTTCGTCAACGACTACCTCCAGGCGAAATACGTTGATACTGCGGTCAACAAAATCAACGCTGACGGTTCAATCACCGCCGCGCCTTACGCTATTGCCGACAGGCTGTTCTACTGGTTCATGACAGGCGTGCTTTTCGGCGTTGTCGCGTTGGCAGTGCTTAATGAAGGCGAATTCATCCTCGGCTTGAGGCGCATGGTGCGCAGCCTTGCTAAAGGCGAAAGGCAGGCTGAAAGCCGGGCAGGAAGACTGCTCGGCAAAATGGGTTCTACGCTCTCTGGCGGAAAGCGAAAGAAAGTTAAACAAAGGACGAAATAGTTGTTTTGATTGCAAATGTTTCCCTTGCCGGTTCCCGTGTTTATGTTCGACTTCATTGAAGCGCTCTTCTTGATAGTCATAATCATAGACTTCATTCAGACTTACCGCATTTTCTACCCTGAAGTCTTGGCCTCGCAATTGATTTCACTAATCGTAGCCACAATTATCACGTTCACCCTCTACATCCCTTACCCGTGGGTGGGCTGGCTTGCAGTATTTCCCCTGTTCACCTATTCGTTCTTCTATGGATTCCAGCCGTGGACTTGGGCCCAGGAGAAACCCATGGAAGGAGAAGAATATTTCCACCACTACGGCGCTGGAGAACAGGAAGAAGGATGAATTCGCAGGATTTGCAAGATTGGCTCTTCGGCTGAAATTGGCGGTTGAATGGATTTCACGTTTCTCTTCATCGTAATCCTCATGCTCTTGGCAGTTAAGAGCGGTTTGACATGGGTTGCAGCAGGGCTTGCAATACTCCTCCTGCTCACGTCGAAAAGCAAGTACTTGATTCTCGCCGCAATAGTCGGCATTGGAGTTGTGCTGGGGGCAAGGTTTTTCGAGAACAGCGACTTGAACTTCTGGGTCATTGCAGGCGGGCTGGGCTTGATACTATTCATTCTTGCCAGGCGCGATACGGAAGAGCCTTCAGCAGCAGGAATGGGCGGCATGTACCCGCCTGGCTATTGAGCCTCTTGAAGGCACTTGCGCTTTGCACCATTGTTTTCTACGGCATATTAAAAAGCAGCCAGCACTATCTTTATTCATCGAGGCAAAAATGGGAAAAAGGCGGAGCAAATGTCTTGGGTTTTGTCACTGGTTCTTTTCGCTGCAGGATGGCTTTTCATCGAGTCGGGAATGGAATTTTTTGGGGCCATTGCTATTATCTTCGGCTTGATTTACTTGTTCATCAGCAAGACTAAAGCCGCCCAACCCGCACATGGCTCCCGTGGAAGCCACGCGCCAATTGTCCCGGCGCCAGTAGGATACCCGCCTGCGGTAATCGTCCGGTCCGGGCATGCTTCCAAATTCCAGCAAATCAAGATGCGCATCCACGACCCGTGGGATTCCGCAAAAGGCTATGAAGACACTATGAATTACGCGGGAATGCTTTTCACTTGGCCATTAAAGATTTTGTGGCGGTTAATGAGAATAGGGAAAAAAAAGTGAGAGAGGGAATGCCGTGAATCCTTTGATAATCCTGGTTTTGCTTGCTTTGGCGTGGTATTCGTTTGAAGTTGGAATGCAATTTTTCGCCATACTGCTCGTCTTGGCGGCAATTATGGTCATTTTCACCCAGCGCGAGGAAAACCAATCCGAACAAATGTACGTCGGGGCGCCTGGAGGCCACGGAGGCCAAAGCCCGGTGATAATGGAGCCAGAACACGGAAAAACGTGGCCCCAATACCGGGGGTCCGATTTGTACGACACACAGCACATCAGGCTGCAGATTAAGCCCAAGTGGAAAAAGCACTGGCTTGGCAAACCCTTTCACTACCTGTTCTTCCACGCTGGCGTGGCTTTGGGCTTCGTATTCCGAAGCGTCCTCTACATGTTTGGCATTGAGAAAGACAGGCCTGGAGAAGAGTGAAAAAGAGGTTTTTGAATGCGTTCCAGCACAATGGGCATTTTTCTCTTTGCAATAGCCGCCTTGGCGCTATTGTCGGGAATGGAGTGGCTTGCAATCGTTTTCGGCGCCCTGGGGTTCGGAATTCTTTTCTTCTACAAGCAAACGGCGACAGGCGTAATGAATTACCCGACTGAAAATGAAAGCGCCGCCTACCCGGGAATGCAGCAGCCTCCGCAAATCGTCATAGTCGACCAGGGTGGCGGGCACGGGAATCTTGCCGAGCAGATCGAGGAACACATCATGCTCGAAAAGGCCTTGGGCGGCGCGCACGAGAGGGAGGAAGAAAAGCACAAGAAGAAACTGAAAAAAGAACTGAAGCACTTGAAGCACGAGATAAAACACTTGCACGCAATGTACGGGAAAGGAAAGAAAGGCCAAGACGACGGGCACCACTAAAACGCGCACTGAAAGTTCAAATCAGACCTAGAAAACCTGCGAGCGCGTTTGTGTCTAAAGTCTTGACGCCACTTGATTTTAGCAACTCTTTATCGCGAGTCCAAAGCGGGCAGTTAAGCGTCAAAGCCAAAGCTACATACGGCACATCATCAGCATCTGGTGAAAGTGCAGTAGCAATATCCATATTCTCGGAGTATTGCTTTTCATCAACCAATTTAACACGAGTTAGGACAAACCGAAGCGCATCGTGAAAAGTTTTTTCGTCGCAATGCATTTTTTCCTTAAGCTCTGCCCTATGCTCCTCAATCTCCGATAAGAGAAACACTGGCGAATAAAGCTCCAAGAAACTATTGAAAAGTAAATTCTGCGCAACGGACTTTTTCAAAATAGCAGAAATGAGAATATTTGCATCGACAACTAACAGCACTTAACGGATTAGCCTATGCCTCTTTAAAATACCGTGCCTGATTTTTTTCGAAATCTCGTCTATATCTTTTTCAGTTGCCGTGCTTTTCGACGTTATCTTTTGGAGCAGCTCCAATTCTTCAACCTGTTCGAAAAAAGCGTTGCGCGCCACTTCTGACCAATTGATTATGGAATGCTTGTCCATTTTTGCCTTCAAATCGTCTGAAACCGAAACAGTAACATTAGCCATCTTACTCACACTAAATTCTGTGCAAACACAGAATATAAAGTTTCCTAAGCCCACTAAAAGAAAATTAAATCAAGCCTAACTCTATCTTCGCCTGGTCGCTCATCTTGTCCACGGTCCACGCCGGCTCCCAGACGATTTCAACGTCAACTTTCCCCACGCCAGTCAAAGCGCCCGCCTTTTGCTTTACTTGCTCAATCAACTCAGGCGCAGCTGGGCACATGGGCGTGGTGAGGGTCATTTTAACGGAAACGCTTGCCTTTCCGTCCGTCTCTTCACCTGAAATCTGCACGTCGTAAATAAGGCCCAAATCCACTATGTTGAAGGCTATTTCCGGGTCTAGGACCTGCTTCAACGCCTCCAAAACCTCTTCTTTCGAAACCACAAAAATCCACCAAAGGAAAAATGCGCGTGGCTGAAGAAAAACCCGACGTTTTCAACATCAAAATCGATATATACTCGAATGCGCATTAAATGTTCGTTGGATGAGCATATGAACATTAACCTTGGGGCGCCCTACGAGGCGATTATTGCTAAATACATCAAGAAAGGCTATGCCGGAAGCAAGACCGAGGTTTTGCGGCAAGCTCTGCGGGTTTATGATGACTTTGAAGACGTGGAGCTTAAGCCAAGACGCATGGGTAAGGAAGAAAGGCGCTTGGTTGCAAAAGCGGTTGAGCATGAAATGAAGGGAATACGCGAAGGAACTGAAAAAGGAATTCCTTGGGAAGAAGTAAAGAAAAAATATAATCTGTGACGCTTGACGTATAAAATTGAATTCAAAAATAAGGCAGATGAAGACTTCTTAAAAATCGATGGAAACCTCAGGAAGTTTTTCTCGAAGCATCTCGAGAAAGTGGCAACCATGCCGCCCAGAAGGCACCTTAAGCACGGCCTGCCTTTCTTTGTTGAGGAGGTTACCAAGCAAGCCCGCCTTGTCTACGAGCTTGAAGACGAAACACAAACCCTATTCGTAGTCCGCTGTTTCGCCCTGCACAAGGACTACGAAAAGTGGTACCAGTCGTTCAAATAGTTTTAAAGCCCCCCCCCACAACACCACTCACACATTGTTACTACCATCAGGTAGTAAGCTTTAAATAGGGGGTTTTGCATAGGATATTCAGTAGTTTTACCAAAAACGCGAAAGGTGGGGAACTAAATGGCATTGCTC
>Ga0209211_10005004_pt1 | contig 20113 bp, 19 predicted proteins | sample RifGroA2_FD_183992 | JGI IMG/M metagenome (GOLD analysis project Ga0209211, IMG submission 183992) | Groundwater microbial communities from Rifle, Colorado, USA - Groundwater A2 (SPAdes) (version 2) | ecosystem: Environmental > Aquatic > Deep subsurface > Groundwater | place: Rifle, Colorado...
CGGCGGCAGCACCACGGCGGCGAACAAGACCTATGACCGCAGCGTCACGGCCAGTGTCGGCGGCGGCAACGTCTCGGGCATCCTCAGTGGCGACAGTGCGGTCAGCTTTGTCCAGGCCGGCAGCTTCGCCGACTGGAACGTCGGCACCGCCAAGGCGGTGACCTACAGCAACAGCCTGACCGGCGCGGGCGCCACCAACTACAGCCTGTCCTCAGCGGGCGGCAGCACCACGGCCGACATCACGGCGCTGCAACTGACAGTCGGCGGCAGCACGACGGCGGCGAGCAAGACCTATGACCGCAGTGTCACGGCCAGTGTCAGCGGCGGCAACGTCTCGGGCGTCTTGAGTGGCGACACGGCGAGCCTGACCCAGTCCGGCAGCTTCGCCGACTGGAACGTCGGCACCGCCAAGCCGGTGACCTACAGCAACAGCCTGACCGGCGCGGGCGCCACCAACTACAGCCTGTCCTCAACGGGCGGCAGCACCGCGGCCGACATCACTCCCGCGACCCTGGCATTGGCAATTGGCGGCGTCAACAAGGTCTATGACGGCAATTCGACTGCAACGGCAGTCATCACCGATAACCGGATCAGCGGCGACGTGCTGAGCGTAGCCTACAGCGCGAACTTCAGCGACAGGCACGTAGCGGCAGGCAAGCCCGTTGCATTGAGCGGTATCAACCTGACCGGCACCGATGCCGGCAACTACAGTCTGGCAACGACGTCGGGCAGTACAACCGCCAGCATCACGCAGCGCCCGTCGGTGACATGGATCGGCGGTACGGACAACAACTGGAGCACTGCTGCCAACTGGGCGGGCGGCGCCCTGCCTGACCGCGCCAACGTGGCGACTGTCATTGTCGACAGCGGTACGGTGACTTACGACTACAGCAGTGTTCCCGTCGATACACCGATTCTCAATAGCTTGACCCTGTCGGGTGGCATCCTGACGGTGAACAACGGTACGCTGGCAGTCCCGACCTGGCAGCAAAGTGCGGGCGACTTGCGCGGAACGGGCGGCCTGACGGTATCGCAGTCCATGACCATGAATGGCGACGGCATTATTGATGTCGGCGGCCCGGTGAGCATCACCCACACCGGCAACCTGCAACTGGGCGGCATCGCGACCGCCGGTTCGCTGTCGGTCATCGCCACCGGTTCAATCACCGGCACGACCCCTTCTGGAAGCTGGATGCAGAGCGCCGGAGCGGTCAGTCTCGCCAGCATCCAGGGGGGCGCCCCCGGCGGATTGGCGATCAGCATCAATACGCAAACTGCCGGGACGATCACGGCACAGGTGCAATCCGGCGCGGCCTATGGCGGCATCGCGGTGCGCAACCATGGCGCGGCGCCGACAACGGTTGCGCTGACTGACTCGGCCACGTATCAAAGTACCGCCAACTTTACGCAGTCTGGTGCTTTGACAGTTGGTTCCGGGGCGACCTCGGTCAGCTTGAGCGCCGGCGATGTCGCGCTCCAGAGTACCGGAGACATGATCCTGACAGGCGCGGGGCTCTCGCTCGGCGTTCCCGCCTATGGCTCGATACTGGTCAGCGCCGGCGGAAACCTGACGCTTGATGGCGCCTCGCTTAACTCGCCGCCAAACAATATCGATCTCGGTCTGGCTGCATCCGGAAACTTGACCCTGACCCATGGCGCCTTGGCCCACGGCGAGATCCTGACGATGCTTTCGGGCGGTTCGACGAGCCTCTATTCCGGCAGCGAAGCGCGTGCATGGCTATCGGCCACCTTGAATGCCAACAGCGGGCTCCGGCTGGAGGGAAGCAACATTTACGCGGACATCGGCGATGTCAGGATAACCACGGGCGGCGACATCCGCGCCAACAACGGTTCCGGGATCTTCGCCGGCAACAGCGCGTACCTGACATTGAATGGCGTCAATTCGACGGTTTATGTCAATGATGTCGCCGGTTTGCTGCCTTCCTACATTCACGCACTCAATCCGAGCACCATCCACCTCGATTTCCCCGCGCGAACGACGCCGGATGCGGTGGTCATTGACGGCATGGCGACGAATGTCACCAGCGGATCAAGCGGCTTCTTCGTCGGCAATCCGATGCAACCGGCAAGGTTCGGCGAGGGGCTAGTCATCACTTCCGCCGCACAGGCCAATGAAACAGTGCCTGACCAGGTGATAAACGCGATCAACAAGGCCACCGAAGACGCTTCGACCACCAAGGCGCCGACCGAAGACAAGGCGTTGCCGCCACCGCCGGAAACAACCAGGACCGATTCTACGAAACCGCCTGTGGACCCGAGCAAGACCACGGGCGGCACGGAAGGAACCTTCGGCGGGGAAGAGCAGAAGCCGCCAGTCGAGACGAAGAAGGACGAGGGCAGCCCCACCAAGACCGCAACCTCCGGGAAAGACGAAGGGGTCAGCGAAGGCGGTAAAGAAGACAAGAAAGACGAAAAGAAGGACGAGAAAGAAGAGAAAGACAAGAAGGACAAGAAGTCGGACGAAGCCAAGGAAGAGAAAAAAGACGACAAACCAGCCGCCAAAAAGCTTGCCCAGTGTTCCTGAGCCGGAGATCGGCGTAGTGAGGGCGATACGCTCGGCACCGAAAGAGAAACCTACGCCCGCATCAAGTTCGCCGATGGCGGCGAAGTGATATTGCGTCCCGGCAGCCAGCTGAAAATCGAGAGCTACAGCTACGAGGCCGCCAAGCCCGGCGGCGACAACATCCTCTTGAGCATGTTCAAGGGCGGATGACGCAGGCTCGTTCGCCGTCGTCCAGCGGCTCGAACCACGTCAGCTGTTTCTCGAGCACCGCCACGGTCGCCTCCGATGCATCGCCGCTGCGCGCCATCACGCGGTGGCGCAGTTCTTCGGCGGGGGCTGCGGTGGCGAGGATGCCGAAGCCGGCGCCAAGTTCGTCCGCCAGGGCGCGAAAAGTCGCGCGCTCTTCGCGACGCAGGAAGGCGGCATCGACGATCACCGGCCAGCCGGCGGCAAGCAGAGTGCGGGCCAGCGAGTGCAGCAGCGCGTAGGTGCGCGTGGTGGCCTCTGCCGTGTAGATTCCACCGTCCGGCGCCGAGTCGCTGCTGTCCTGCGGCGCCAGTCCGAACAAACGCTTGCGTTCGATATCGGAGCGCAATCGCACGATGCTGCCGGCCGCGGCGCTTGTCGGATCGAGCAGCCGCGCCGTGCTGGCGGTGGTCTTGCCTGATCCCGAGACACCGCAGGCGATGACAAGAGTCGGCGTTGGCGGTGCGGCGATCTGCCGGCCCAGTTGCAAATAGGTCCGGGCCGCGTCGAGGTCGGCCAGCTTGTTCACGGTATCTTCCTGCCGCGCGCGCAGGGCGGCGATCTTGGCGCGCACCATGGCGCGGTACAGGGCGTAGAAGCGCAGCACGGTCAGCGCGCCGAAATCGCCGCCGACCTCCAGCCAGGCGTTCAAGAACCAGGCGGCAAGTCCGGGCCGGCGGTGGTCGAGCAGGTCGATCCAGACAAAGGCAATTTCACTGGCAACATCGTTCCAGCGGAAATCCTCATTGAATTCGATGCAGTCGAAGGGCGTCACGTGGCCGTCGATCAGCACCAGATTTCCCAAGTGCAGGTCGCCATGACCTTCGCGTACGCGACCGCCAAGCTTGCGCGTGGCGAAGTCGGCTGCGCGAAGCGCGAATTCGTCTTCGGTCCACAGCGCCAGCCGCTCGACTTGCGGCTGGTCGGCCGGCGGCATTAGTTGGCGCAGCTCCGCAAAATTTTCTCGTGCCGCGGCCAGAATCTGTTCCGGCTCACCGAAGCGCGTTGCGGGGGCCGCCACCGCTGCTGCCTCCCAAAATGCGCAGAGCGTGGTGGCCAGTTGGGCGAGATGCTTCGCTGTCAGCTCGCCGCGCGCCGCAACGCGATCGAGGCGGCCCTGCTCGTCGAAACGCCGCATGCGCACCGCCCACTCGATCGCCGGCAGTTCGTCGAACCGGGGCTGCCTGGGTGTGCCGCCGATCGCCGCCACATCGAGATACAGATCCGGGGCGAGGCGCCGGTTCAGCAGCAGTTCGTCACGGCAGCAGGTTTCGCGCCGGGCCAGCGTGCCGTAATCGAGGAAGGGCAGCGTGATCGGCTTCTTGATCTTGTAGGCGAATTCGCCGGCCAGCAGCAGCCATGAGGCATGAGTCTCGACCAGATCGACGCGGTCGGCGGGATGGGGATAACAGTGCGAATCATGAAGCACCTCGATCAGGGGCGGCAGGGTATCGGACATGGTGGCATTATCACTCCGGCCGACGGCTGATCTAGACTATAAAGTTCGAACAGCCACTGGAGAATCAAATGATCGGATACGTGACCCTCGGAACCAACGACCTGCCGCGCGCGGCAGCCTTCTACGATGCACTGCTGGCCGAGATCGGCGCCAAGCGATTGTGGGACTTCGGCCGCGGCATTGCATGGGGAGTGGCGCAGGACAAGCCGAGCCTGGCGATCATGAAGCCCTTCGACGGTAATGCGGCCACCGTCGGCAACGGCGTCATGGTGGCCCTCGTCGTCGACTCTCGGGCAAAGGTAGACCGTGTTTATCGCAAAGCGCTCGAGCTGGGCGGCAAGGACGAAGGTCCGGCCGGTCCGCGTGGCGAAGGTTTCTACGCCGGCTACTTTCGCGACCTCGACGGCAACAAGCTCGACGTTTTTTGCATTGGCTAGGATCTCGTCGGCTTGATCTTGCGCCGGGGAGTTGACAGGAACGAACGATCGTACTATAAAGTGGCCATGGGCAAGGGCGAACAAACACGGCAGGCAATACTCGACGAAGCGTTCTCGATGGCGAGTTGCATAGGTGTCGGCAGCTTGAGCATTGGCGTGCTGGCCGAGCGTACGCATATGTCGAAGAGCGGCCTGTTCGCCCATTTCGGCTCGAAGGAGGAATTGCAGCTTGCCGTCTTGCGCGAGTCGCAGCAGCGTTTCGCCGAAACGGTGATCCGTCCCGCCTTGCGCCAGGCTCGCGGCCTGGTTCGTTTGCGTACGATCGTGGTCAATTGGCTGGACTGGACCAATACCTGCAACCTGCCGGGAGGCTGCGTTATCAACGCCGCCGCCGCAGAGTTCGATGACCAGCCCGGACCCCTGCGCGACGAGGTCAGGAACGCCCTGCAGGCCTTGCGCCGCACCCTGGGCGAGACCGTGGCCAAGGCAGTGGCGACCGGCGAGTTGCGCGCCGATACCGACATCGAGCAATTCGTCTTTGAATTGAGCGGGATTTACCAGGTGACGCAACAGAGCCGTCGCCTCCTCAACGACCCGGACGCGGACCGCCGGGCGCTGGTTGCATTCGATCGACTGGTCCGCGACTACGCCGTCCTTCCCGACAAGGAGTGATCATGGAACTGAATCTCAAGTCCGCTTTTTTTTGGCCCATAAATAGCACGAGCGTTCGTTCGTTTAAGTTCTCCGCGGATATTGCCTGGCAGCGCCTGATATTTCGCGCCCTCTGGCGCGTTTCCCCGCGGCACGCCATCGACAGGGCAACACGCGTGCTGTTGACGCCGCCGCGCCATCCCTTTCCCGATGCCGAACTGGCGGCGATGGAAGAGGCCAGCCTGCTGCCGGTGCCGATGGTTCCCGGACGCCTGATCGGCTGGCGCTGGGGCCGCGTCCGCGACCCCGTGGTGGTGCTGGTGCACGGCTGGGGCGGTCGCGGAACGCAGTTGAAGGGTTTCATCGATCCCCTGCTGGAGCGCGGCTTTTCGGTCGTTGCCTTCGACGCGCCGGGGCATGGCATGACCGGCGGCGGGGAATCCTCGCTGCCGCACTTCCTGCTCGGGCTCAACGCGATGCTCGACCACCTCGGCCCGGTGCATGCCATCGTCGGCCATTCGGTAGGCGCTGCGGTGACGGCGATGGTCATGGCGCAGCGCCCGGCGATCGGCCGCGCGGTGCTGATCGCGCCGGCGGCCAGCCTCGCCGATTCCTCGCGCCGCATTGCTGCCGCTTTACAATGGCCGGACGCCCTGCGCTCTGCCGTACAGCGTCACATCGAACGGCGTTTCGGCGTGCGCTGGAGCGAGTTCGAAGCCGGGCGCGCCAGCGGCGACCAGCCCCTGCTGGTGATCCACGACAGGCAGGACCGCGAAGTGCCCTTCGGCGAAGGACATCGTTATCTCAACACCTGGCCGCGCGCACGTTTGCTGGAAACCAACGGATTGGGCCATCGTCGCGTGCTGGATGATTCCATGGTGATCCAGGCGACAGCAGACTTCATCGCCGGAGACCGGCCGTGAGCGCCCGCCAGCCATGGGCGCCGGAGCTGATGGAATTTCGTTTGCGTTCAGCCGAGCCGAGGGACCGCAGCCGGGTCAGCCGCTTTCTCGCCGCGATGGATCGCGAGGGGCTCTACACGCGCCATTTCGCCCACGGCGAAGCGCCCAACCTGGCCTTGCTGGACCGCATCGATGCCCTCGGTCAAGGCGCGCGTGCCGTCGTGCTGGCCGTTGACCGCGATGGCGAGGTGCTGGGCCACGGCGAATATGTCGCCGAGCATGGCGCGGCCGAATTTGCCTTCATGGTGTTGCCTCGGCATCGCGTGCGCGGCATAGGCACCGCCCTGCTGCGAGCCTTGCTGGACATTGGCACGGCCGCCGGCGCGACCCGGATGCACGGGATGATCCAGGCGAGCAACACGCGGGCACTGACGCTGGTCCGCAAGAACGGGTTTCGCGTAGTTCGCAGCGACGACGCGACGGTCGTGATAGTCTCGCGTGATCTGACGCCGGGTTCGCAAGCGCGCCCGGAGCAAGCCGCCGAACGCTATCCGCTGCCATTCATATGCCATGACTCTGACCGAACTCCGCTATATCGTCGCCTTGGCCCGCGAGCGCCACTTCGGGCGGGCGGCGGATAAGTGCAACGTGTCGCAGCCGACGCTTTCGGTGGCGGTGAAAAAGCTCGAAGATGAACTCGGCATAACGCTGTTCGAACGCAACTCGGGTGATGTTCGCGCCACACCGATAGGCGCCCAGGTCGTAGCCCAGGCCGAACGCGCGCTGGCCGAAGCCGCGCGCGTAACCGAGGTGGCCGCCGCCGGCAAGGACCCCTTGTGCGGTCCGCTGCGCCTCGGCGTGATCTACACCATCGGCCCCTGGTTGCTGCCGGCGCTGGTGCCCCGGGTCAAGGCGCGCGCACCGCAGATGCCTTTGTTCATCGCCGAGGGCTACACCGAAAACCTGCTGGAACGCTTGAAGTCATCCGAGCTCGACGTGCTGGTGCTGGCGCTGCCGATCGAGGAGCCCGGCATCGTCGCCCAGCCGGTGTATGAAGAAGCTTTTCGCACCCTGGTCCCGGTCGGCCATCCGTGGGCCAAGCTCAAATCGCTGCGACCGGCGCAATTGCTCGACGAACCCTTGCTGATGCTCGGCGCCGGCAACTGTTTTCGCGACCAGGTGCTCGATCTGTGCGCCCGTGCCAGTCGCGGCGAATCGCCGCAGGTACTGGAAGGCAGTTCGCTGGAAACCATTCGCCACATGGTGTCGTCCGGCGTCGGCGTCACCGTGATGCCCGCCAGCAGTGTCGACGGCATTCCCGCCACCGATCCCCTGCTGCGGGTCAAGCGCTTCGTCGAGCCGAGTCCGACGCGCCGCATCGGCCTCGTCTGGCGTTCCAGCTTTCCGCGCCACAAGGCGATCGACGTGATGCGCCAGGCGCTGCTCGATTGCCATCTGCCCGGAACCTGGGCGACTGCCTGATAGTCGGCCTCTATTGACTCGGTCAAAAAATACAATTAGAACTTGTCGGACCACTCGGCTAGAGTTTGTGCAGGTCCACGGGCTTTGACGCTCAGTGCCTTGGCGCCGCGCGAAGGCTCGGCGCCTCCAACCCAACGCAGAGGAGAACCACCATGCAACTCAAGGGATCCAAAACCGAAGGCAACCTGAAAGCCGCATTTGCCGGCGAATCGCAGGCCAATCGCCGTTATCTGTATTTTGCGAATAAGGCCGACATTGAAGGCTACAACGACGTTTCCGCCGTGTTCCGCTCCACCGCCGAAGGTGAAACCGGGCATGCCCACGGCCACCTCGAGTACCTCGAAACCTGCGGCGATCCTGCGACCGGCCTGCCCTTCGGCGAAACATCGGCCAACTTGAAGACCGCGATTGCCGGCGAGACGCACGAGTACACGGACATGTACCCGGGCATGGCGAAAGCCGCGCGCGACGAAGGCTTCGACGAAATCGCCGACTGGTTCGAAACACTGGCCAAGGCCGAGCGCTCGCACGCCAACAAGTTTCAGAGGACGCTGGACAGCCTCAACGGCTGATAAATCAATGCGGACGGCACGCGGCCAAGCCGCGCGCCGTACCGTCAGCGCCGACTTTCACCCCGCCCCAACACGCTCCAATCAGCAGCCCTGAGGACGTCATGCGCGAAGGCAATCTGCAAGCACCGACCCGACACCCGATAGCCTGGAAGAATTCCGACTTCTACGACGAGGCCTTGTGCGAGAAAGAGCTTGAGCGCATCTTCGACATCTGCCACGGCTGCCGTCGCTGCGTGTCGCTGTGTAATGCCTTCCCGACGCTGTTCGACCTGATCGACGAAGCCGGCGACCTTGAGACCGTCGGCGTGCCGAAGGAGAAATTCTGGAAGGTCGTCGACCAGTGCTATCTGTGCGACGTCTGCTTCATGACGAAGTGTCCCTACGTGCCGCCGCACGAGTGGAACCTCGATTTCCCGCACACCATGCTGCGCGCCAAGGCGATCCAGTTCAAGACCGGGAAGATGAAATTCCGTGACAAGCTGCTGACGTCGACCGAGTTGATGGGCACGTTTGCGTCGATTCCGATCGTGGTGCATGCGGTGAATGCCGCGAACAGGAACGGCCCGGCGCGCGCCGTGATGCAGAAAGTTCTCGGCGTACAGAAGGAGCGGCAGCTGCCCGAATACGACAGCGCCAATTTCCGCGCCACGGCGACGCCAAGTTACAACCACCCGGTCAGAGACGGCGCCAGGAGTCCCGGCAAGGTGGCGGTGTTTTCCACCTGCTACGTGAACTACAACGAGCCAGGTCTTGGCCACGATTTGCTGAAGCTGCTCGACCACAACGAAATTCCCTATGTCGTGGTGCAGGGCGAAACCTGCTGCGGCATGCCCAAGCTGGAACTGGGTGATTTGGAGACGGTGGAGAAGTACAAGGAACGCAACATCCCGCTGCTGCACGACCTCGCGCTGGCCGGCTATGCCATCGTCACGCCGGTGCCTTCCTGCACGCTGATGTTCAAGAGCGAAATCCCGCTGCTGTTTGCCGACGATGCGCGTTGCAGGGCGGTGTCGGAGGCCATGTACGACCCCTTCGAGTATTTCGTCCTGCGCAACAGGGACGGACTGCTGAAGACCGACTTCAAGGTGCCGCTGGGCAAGGTTTCGTACCACATCCCCTGCCATTCGCGGGTGCAGAACGTCGGCCGCAAGACCGAGGAAATGCTCAAGATGACCGGTGCGACGGTAAATACCGTCGAGCGCTGCTCCGGCCACGACGGCACCTGGGGCGTCAAGGAGGAGTACTACGCGCTGTCGATGAAAATCGGCAAGCCGGTGTTCAAGGCCATGGCACTGGCCGAACCGGACTACATCAGCTCAGATTGCGCGATTGCCGGGCGACACATCCTGCAAGGCATGAATGAGGCTGGTGCCGCCGGGCGGAAAGAGAAACAACACCCACTGACCCTGCTGCGCATCGCTTACGGACTGGACTAAAGGCAACACCTTTTAGCCACAGAGGACACAGAGATCACAGAGGAAAAACCATTGAGTTTTTGCCCTTTGCCTTTCTCTGTGTTCTCTGTGTCCTCTGTGGCTGAATTCCGGTTTTGAATTTTCCTGGAGACCCCAATGATCACCCGCGACTCCCTGCTGACTCTCGAAGCCTATGCCAAGGCGCGTCCTGCCATGCGCGCCGAAGTCATGGAACAGAAAAAGCTGCGCCGCGTCTTCCTCGGCGAGCATCTGCTGCTGATTTTCGAAAACGAACTGATGATCCGCTACCAGATCCAGGAAATGCTGCGCGTCGAAAAGATTTTCGAGGAAGACGGCATCCGGCACGAGCTGGAGTCCTATGTACCGCTGGTGCCGACCGGCAGCAACTTCAAGGTTACGCTGCAGATCGAGTACGCCGAAGAAACGGAGCGGCATCGCATGCTGGCCCTGCTCAGGGGCGTCGAGGATCGCATCTGGGTCCGCGTCGAAGGTTTCGATCCGGTGTTTGCGGTGGCCGACGAGGATCTGGAGCGCGAAAACGCGGAAAAGACCTCCGCCGTGCATTTCCTGCGCTTCGAATTGAACCCGGCGATGGTCGCCGCCGCTCGCAGCGGCGCGGCGCTCTCGGCAGGGGCCGATCACCTGCACTACGCGGCGTCTACCGGACGGTTGCCGGAGGCGGTGCGCGCTTCGCTGGCGGCTGACTTGAATTAGGTTGACGCGGATCAGTTGATTTTCCCCGAGGCTCCACTACACTGCCGGTCTGTTTTAATGGGGGCAGTACGCAGTGGCAAAACCTCAACTGGTATGTCCGGCCGGCAGTCTGGCGGCGCTCAAGGCGGCGGTCGATAACGGCGCCGACGACGTCTATCTGGGCTTTCGCAACGACACCAATGCGCGCAACTTCGCCGGGCTCAATTTCGACGACAAGAGCCTCGCCGAAGGCATACGCTACGCCCATCAGCGCGGCCGCAAGGTTCTGGCGGCGATCAACACCTATGCCCAGGCCGGGCGTTTTGCCGACTGGACGCGTGCCGTCGATAATGCGGCCGCTCTGGGCATCGATGCGGTCATCATTGCCGACCCGGCCGTACTCGACTACGCCGCGCAGAAGCATCCGGCTCTGCGCCGCCATCTTTCGGTGCAAGCCTCGGCCACCAGCTACGAGGCGATAAACTTCTGCCGCGAGAAATTCGGCATCCAGCGTGCGGTGCTGCCGCGCGTGCTGACGCTGGCGCAGGTCGAGAACGTGATCCGCAATACCGAGGTGGAAATCGAGGTTTTCGGCTTCGGCAGTTTGTGCGTGATGAACGAGGGCCGCTGCTGGCTGTCTTCCTACGCCACCGGCGAATCGCCCAATACCGTCGGCGCCTGTTCGCCGGCCAAGTTCGTGCAGTGGGAAAAGAAGCCGGACGAAATGGACGTGCGCCTCAACGGCATCCTCATCGACCGCTACGCCAACGATGAAAACGCCGGCTACCCGACCATCTGCAAGGGCCGCTTCGAAGTCGCCGGCGAGACCTATTACGCGATGGAGGAACCGGCCAGCCTGAACGTGCTGGAGATGCTGCCGGAGATCGTGAAAATCGGCGTTGCCGCGATCAAGGTCGAGGGCCGTCAGCGCAGCCCGACCTATGTCGCGCAAGTCACCCGCAACCTGCGCCAGGCGCTCGATGCGGTGATCGCCGCGCCGGACAAGTACAGCGTCAAGCCGGCCTGGGCGGCGGAACTGGGCAAGGTTGCGGAAGGCTCACAAATCACCCTTGGCGCCTACAACAGGCCGTGGCGGTGATGCAAATCACGCTGGGCCCCCTGCTCTACTACTGGCCGAAAGCCGAGGTCATGGAGTTCTACGCGCAGGCCGCGCAGCATCCGGCGATCGACCGCATCTACCTCGGTGAAGCCGTCTGTTCGCGCCGCCAGCAACTGCGCACCGCCGACTGGATCGGCTTGGCGAAGGACCTGCGAGAGGCCGGCAAGGAAGTCGTGCTTACGGCGCAGGCCCTGCTCGAATCCGAAAGCGACCTGAAGGCCCTGCGCAGACTCATCGCCGATGCCGGAGGCATGATCGAGGCCAACGATCTGGGCGCGGTCAAGATCGCCTGCGACCAGGGTATCGGCTTCGTCGCCGGGCCGCATCTGAACATCTACAACGAACAGACCCTGGCCTTCTTTGCCGCGCAGGGAGCGAGACGATGGTTGCCGCCGCTGGAGGTGTCCGGCAGCGTGATCGAGGCTCTACATCGGACACGCCCGGCCGGCATGGAGACCGAGGTATTCGCCTTTGGCAAGCTGCCGCTGGCGTTTTCGGCGCGCTGCTTTACCGCACGCCACTACGGCCTGAACAAGGACGATTGCCAGTTCAAGTGCCTCGACCATCCCGAAGGCATGCTGGTGAATACCCGCGATGGGCAGGCATTTCTCACCCTGAACGGCATCCAGACCATGTCGGCGCAGACCCACAGCCTGCTGGAGCAGATGCCGGAGTTGATGGCGCAGGGCATCGACGCCGTGCGCATCAGCCCGCAACCGGCGCATACTTTCGCCGTGCTCGAAGCGTTTGCTCGGGCGCGCAGCGGCCTCCCGGCCGAAGACGCCGCCGCTTGGGCGCCGGCCGGTCTGGTCAATGGATTCTGGTTCGGTCGCGCCGGTACCGTGCGGCAGGCCGCTTAAGAGGTTCGTGATGAGAAACAGTTTGAGCTTGCCGACCATTCCCGCCTTTACCCTGCCATCACTGGTCGCACGGATCGGCGCGCGGCTGCCGCAATGGCCGCACTCGGTGAATCTGGCGCTGGCGCTCAATGCCGCGCGCAAGCTCGGTGTGTTGCCCGAAGAGACGCTGCAGGAGTTGGAGGGGCGACAATTTCGCGTAACTGTGCTTGACACCGGTATGGTGGCGGATTTTGCCTACAACCGCGGGGCATTTCGGCCGATCTTTTTCCCGCTCGACAAACCTGATCTGCACTTCACAGCAAACCTTTCCGCTTTCATGCAAATGGTGAGCCGGCAGGAAGATCCGGATACGCTGTTTTTCAATCGCACGTTGACCGTCGAGGGCGACACCGAACTCGGCCTGCGGGTCAAGAACATGCTCGATGCCCTGGAATGGCCTCATCTGGCCTGGCAGGGCATGCGTCCGACCTTCCTCAAGAGCTGAGCCTCGTCAGGAAAGAAATCCGGGAAATAGGGCCGGCCTGTGGTACAGTCCGGCCCGCTTCACCTCCTCAACGACCGCGCCCCAGTCTGCCGGTCGTGCCTGAATGGCGATACCGAGCTTGTCTTGGTCCCATCGACGGTTACACCCCATGGAAGTTTCCGCCCAGATTGGCCTGCACGTATGCGGGGGTCGGCTTCAGAGGTAATCAACATGCAGTTCACCGATCTCGGCCTTTCGGCCGAGCTCCTGCGCGCCATTGGCGAGCAGGGCTACACCACGCCCACTCCTGTCCAGCTACAGGCCATCCCACATATCCTTGCTGGCCGCGATCTCGAAGCCTTGGCCCAGACCGGCACCGGCAAGACCGCCGCCTTCGTGCTGCCGCTGTTGCAGCGCCTGACCCATCCGCTCATTGGCCAAACCAGCAGCCCGCTGCAAAAGGTGATTCACACCGCGCCGCGCGTGCTGGTACTGGTGCCGACGCGCGAACTCGCCGCGCAGGTAACGGAAAGCGTGCGTATCTATGGCGCCCATACCGGCATCCGCAGCCTGGCCGTGTTCGGCGGGGTCGGCATCAACCCGCAGATCCAGACCATGCGCCGCGGCATCGACATCCTGGTCGCCACCCCCGGTCGCCTGCTCGACCATCTCGGCCAGCGCACTGTCGACCTGTCGAAGGTGCAGACCCTGGTGCTCGACGAAGCCGACCGCATGTTCGACATGGGCTTCATCCGCGACATCCGCCGCATCATCGAGCGCTTGCCCAAAATACGGCAGAACCTGATGTTCTCCGCCACATTCGCCGCCGAAGTGCGCGAACTAGCCCACGCCGTGTTGAAGAATCCGGCGCTGGTCGAAGTCGCGCGGCGCAATGCGCCCGCCGAACTGGTGTCGCACGCGGTGATCAAGGTCGACAAGGAACAGAAGCGCGACCTGCTGCTGCACCTGTTCGAAGCGCACGGCTGGCACCAGGTGCTGGTGTTTTGCCGCACCAAGCATGGCGCCGACGCGCTGGCGCGCAAGCTCGAACAGTCAGGCGTGCGTACCGCGGCCCTGCACGGCAACAAGTCGCAGAACGCCCGCACCCGCGCGCTGGCCGACTTCAAGTCCGGCAAGCTGGCGGCGCTGGTCGCCACCGACATCGCCGCGCGCGGCCTCGACATCGATTCGCTGCCGCGCGTGGTGAATTTCGAATTGCCGAACGTGCCGGAAGACTACATCCACCGCATCGGCCGCACCGGTCGCGCCGGCGCCAGCGGCGAAGCCCTGTCACTGGTGAGCAGCGAAGAGCGGGTTGAGTTGCGCGACATCGAACGCCTGCTCAAGCGCGAAATCGCAAGCTCGGTAGTACCGGGCTTCGAGCCGCAGCACAACAACTCCGTGCCGCGCGCCGCCGCCGGCCGTCCGCCGGCGCACAAACCGGCCCAGGCGCGCACGCGCAGCGGCACGGGAGATCGCAGCGGCGCACCGCGCTCACCGCGTCCGGCCCGTTCGGGTGCTGGCGGCGCCAAGCCTGCCAGCCACCACAGCGGGCAGCGGCATCACTAGGCGAGGTGCTTCCTGAAATGGGCGACGGTGCGCTCCCACGACAGCTTTGCCGCGGCTTCGTTGTAGCGCGGCGTTGAGTTGTTGTGGAAGCCGTGCTGGGTTCCCGGATAGACATGCACCTGGTAGGGCACGCCGGCGACTTTTAGAGCCGACTCGAACGCGGGGTAGGTGGCGTTGATGCGCTCGTCATGCTCGGCCAGATGGCATAGCAGCGGCGCCTTGATCCTGCCCACGCTCTCGGTGTCGGCGGCGACCCCGTAATAGGGTGCGCCGGCCTGCATGTCGGCGCCCAGCGCCGCCGCCAGGTAGTTGACCACGCCGCCGCCGTAGCAGAACCCGGTGACGCCCAGTTTGCCGGTGGATAGCTTGTGTGCCTTGAGGTATCGCGCGCTGTTCAGCAAATCGGTGCGCAGTTTTGCCTGGTCAAGGGTGGACTGCAATGTGCGGCCGTCGTCGTCGTTACCCGGATAGCCGCCGACAGGAAAGAGGCCGTCGGGGGCAAGAGCGAGAAATCCTTCTATCGCGGCACGCCGCGCGACATCCTCGATGTAGGGGTTGAGACCCCGATTTTCATGTACTACCAGGACCGCCGGAAACGGGCCCGTCCCGGCCGGTTGCACCAGATATCCGCGCATGGTGCCGGAGTTGCCGCCCGGTGAAGGGTAGTTCACGTAGCTGGCCTTGATGCGCTGATCGGTAAACGAAATCGTCTGCGCCTGCGCGTAGCGCGGCAGCAGTGCCTGCGCCATGATCAGCCCGGCGGCGCCCAGCGCGGCGATCGATGCCGCGCGGCCGAGGAATTCGCGGCGGTCGATGCGGCCGTGGCAATACTCGTCGTAGAGGTCGAAGACGCGCTGATCGATTTGCAGCTGGGTGATGCCTTGTGCCGCAGTGTGCTGCGGAATCCGCTGTTCGCTCATGAGTTAGCTCCGCTCTGCCAAATTGGGTATTTTTACTCCAAGTTATTGGAGGCTTCAACCATTTGCTGGAGGTGTTTTTTGGCCCTCCGGGTCGCGTCCGTCGCGCAGATGGGTATTTGCCCCATAAAAATCGAATTTGTGGGGTAAAACCGAATGCGCTAGCGGCGCAGGCCATGCCCTACTATGACTACCTGCGCGACGACGCCGAACCGGGCGCCATGCTGGCTGGCGGCCACTGCATTCCGCTACGCCTGCCGCAGGCTGCGCGCTTCGTCTGGCACAAGCTGTATTCGAGCACGCAAAGGCGCGGTTCGCCCGAGAAGGCGGTGAAGGATCGGCAGCGGGCTCTGGTTCTTGGCGCCGTACTCGCTGATACCGACTCATCCGCGATCAGTCTTGCTTTCAAGGAAGCGCCTGTCGCCATGATCGCGCCGATCAAGCCGCTGTTGAAAACGCTGTACGGGTCACTGCGCAAACATCCGGCTCTCGAAGATGCGCTGCGCGAATGTTTGAGTCGGTGAAGCTCGCGACGTGCTTGGGAAAGGGGCAGTTGGGCCCATTGCTATCGGTAGCGCCGTAAGAGGTTCAACGGCTGTTATCCGAGTAGAGCGGTCACCCGATACGGCCGCTCACGGACAGCAAGTCGGCCAAAGTCGCCGCTGGCGAGCAATGCCGACTACGTCCGAAATCGACCCAAAGCGGAAGTTACGCAGTCATGTAGGCGGACCTTGAATACCCAAAGCCAATCTCTTCAGAACCGCTTCCAAGCGTCACGTAGCGTCGCGAGTCCCTTGCTTCCGAGCGTGCAGGGAGCTGACCATCAGAGCATGCATTCAGCGGCACGGCTTATGCGGACGGCCAAAATCTCATAGCATGAGGTAGACGGGGATATCGAGGGTCAGCAAGTAGATGCCTACAACAGCTAACAACGCAGCCTTAAGCCAGCGACCGTCGATTTCGACCGGTGTTCTCTTTGCCCGCTCGATCAGTGCATCGCGACAATAAAGATACGTAGGAAACGCAGCAGCCCAAATGACGAGGGTTATGAATGCCCATTCTCCCGCTGACATTTCGTATTGACGATCATCGCGCGCCACTTTGACGCTGCCAATTTTTTTCCCCGTGGCATCCAAATACACCCATACGACAGACGCTGTAAAGATTGCATGCGCGATGAGGTCGTTGAGAATCACCAAGTAAGGCAAGCAGCAAAGCGCCAGAAGCGTAGCAATAAGCCACCGACCTTCAACTTCGACCGGCTCACGTTTCGCCTGTTCTATTAGTGCCTTTCGATTGACAAGATACAGGGGAATCGCAATTGGCCAAATGAACACACATGCGAGCGCCCATGCACCTGCCGAAAACCAATTGAACAACGCGTGGGACTTCCCGATTTTGTTTCTCGACGCATCCAGATACACCCATAAGGCAGAAAGCAAGATGATTGCTCCGAAAGTCCTGCCTAGCATGGCCCGCCCTTCCTTTGTTATCGGTGCAACCGAATTAAGCCTTTGAAACTACGAGGACAACCGGCTTTCCCGCTTGATTATCCTGCGACCCAGAAGCCGTGGCAAGGCGTTCAGGGAGCTAACTTAACGGCAGAACAACAAGCCTTTCGGAACGTCGGCAAGCATCTGCTTTCGGCCGTTATGTAAAGCTTTCCATAATGGCCGAACTGAGACACCCAATTCGGCTTGCCCCGTGTCGGGGCATTTGCGTTTTGATCGACTCAGAACGACGCGCCGGGCTGCTTGAGGAATTCGATTTCTGCGGAGGTCGAGGCGCGCCCAAGAATGACATTGCGATGGGGAAAGCGGCCGAAGCGTTCGATTACCTCGCGATGCCGCAGCGCGTATTCATAGGCGCCGTCAAAGGCTTCGTGCTGCATTTCGCGGCGCAGTCCGGCAAAGAGGGCTACGGCGCGTTCCTGGTCGAGCAGTGATTCGCCGTGTTCGAAGGGCAGGTAGGCGAACCAGCGCTGGAAGGGCGACAGGTTCTTGTCGCGGCCAGCAGCGACAAGGGCTTCGGCCAGTACCAGTGCTTGCGCGTCGCCGGCGAAAGCGTGCGGCGTGCCGCGAAAAATGTTGCGTGTAAATTGGTCGAGCAGCAAGATGCGCGCCAGCAGATTCTCGTCAGACCCATCGTCGCGGGTGCTGCGCAAAGCTGCTTCGACATCCGCGCCAAAGCGTTCGCGGATGACGGCATCGAAGGCTTCGTCTTTGCGGAACCACTCGGGGCGGTAAGTCCCGTAGCCGGGATGATCCGGTGGCAGGAACCAGAAGTCGAGGACGGCGCGCGCGACTTGCGCCGCGGCGGTCATTTGGGCTTCTTGGCGACCGGCTTCTTCGCCGCAGGCTTGGCGGTCGTTTTCTTTGCGGCGGGCTTTTTTTCCGCAGGCTTCTTCACTGGAGCCTTCTTCGCCGTGCCGCCAGCGCCGACTATTGGCTTAGTCGCCTGTGCCTCGGCGATTTTGGCTGCCGGTTTCGCCCCTGCCTTCGGCGCCCTCGGCTCGAATTCGAAACCTACCTTGCCGCTGGCCGGATCGCGCACCAGGTAGGCGGAAAACTTGCGCCGCGTCTTGTTCGAGATGAAACCCTTGAGCAGATCGGTCCTGCCGGTGGCCAGCAGCTTCTGCATGTCGCCGCGCGCGACTTCCTGCTGCAAGATGATCTTGCCTGAACGGAAGTCGCAGGTCTTTCCGGCGCCCACGGCTTTTTCGCAGACGTAGGCCATGCCGTGTTCAAAAACGCGACCGCCGCATTTGGGGCAGGCGCCCAAGGTTTCCTGGGACGAGAAATCCACTTCTTCCGCATCGGCATCGGCGTCCGACTGGCCGAAATCGAACTCCGGCATGTGGTCGTCCTTGAGCTTGATCATCGCCGCGAAGGGGCGCCCCATCTTGCTGCGAAAGCCTTGCAGCGGGCCTATCTGGCGGTTCTTCAGCAGTTCGTCGACTTCTTCGGATTCCCATTGCCGGCTGGCCACCACTTTCCACAACTTGTAGTCGCACTTTTCGCAGGTGAAGTGCTTGTAGCCTTCGTGAATCTTGGCGCCGCAGCGCGGACAGGGGGAGTTCAGCGTGCCGAAGTCGGGGTCGGCAAATTCGCCGGTCTTGATGCGCTCGACCATCTCGCGCGTCTTGTCCACGACATGGTTCATGAACTCGTCGCGACCAAGCCGGCCATGTTCCATTTCCCTGAGTTTGTATTCCCATTCGCCGGTGAGTTCGGGCGAGCGGATTTCGTCTACCTTGAGTTGTTCCAGCGCGAACAAGAGCGAGAAGGCCTTGGCCGTCGGCTGCAGTTCGCGGCCGTTGCGATGCAGGTATTCCTCGGCCAGGAGGCCCTCGATGGTGGCCGCGCGCGTCGCCGGCGTGCCGAGGCCGCGCTCGGACATGGCTTCGCGCAGTTCCTCGTCCTCGATCAGCTTGCCGGCGCCTTCCATGGCGGTGAGCAGCGTGGCTTCCGTGAAACGCGGCGGCGGCTGCGTGGCCTTGGCCTTGACCTCGACGTCCTTGGCCCAGATGCGCTCGCTCTTTTCCAGCGGCGGCAGGTTGAGGTTTTCGCCGGCCTCCTCGCGGGTTTCCTGCGATTCCTTGCCATACACCGCCAGCCAGCCCGGCGTCACCAGTACCTTGCCTTCGGTCTTGAACGCTTCTTTCTCGATGCGCGTGATGCGTGTGGTGATGTTGAATTCGGCGGACGGATAGAAGATGGCGAGAAAGCGTTTGGTGACCAGGTCGTAGATCTTTTGTTCGGGCTCGGAAAGGCTCTTCGGCGCTGTTCCGGTGGGGATGATGGCGAAGTGGTCCGAGATCTTGGCATTGTTGAAAATGCGCTTGTTCGGATGCACCCATCCGTTCTTCATGATCGCGCCGGCGAATGTCGCGTAGGGCGTGCCGGCCATCGCGGCGAGAGTTTCCTTGACCGTGCCGATGTAGTCCTCGGGCAGGTGGCGGGCGTCGGTTCGCGGATAGGTCAGCGCCTTGTGCTTTTCGTACAGTGCCTGGGCCAGCCCCAGCGTGTTCTTGGCGGAAAAGCCGAAGCGGCCGTTGGCCTCGCGCTGCAAGCTGGTGAGGTCGTAGAGCATCGGACAGGCTTCGGTCTTGGGCCGGCTTTCGTCTTCCGCCGTGCCATGCTGGCCGAGGCATTTCTTGCGCAGGGCATCGGCTTTCGACTTGTCCCACAGGCGTTCGGCGCGGGCGTGCTCGTCCGCGGCCTTCTTGAATTTTTCGTCGAACCAGCGGCCGCGGTAGCTGCCGGCGACACACTGGAATTCGCCTTCGACTTCCCAGTAGTCGCGCGAGACGAAGGCGCGGATGCGGCTTTCGCGTTCGACCATGATCGCCAGTGTCGGCGTCTGCACGCGGCCCACCGGCGTCTTGTAGAAGCCGCCTTCCTTCGAATTGAAGGCGGTCATGGCGCGCGTGCCGTTGATGCCGATCAGCCAGTCGGCTTCCGAGCGGCAGCGCGCGGCGTCGGCCAGCGGCAGCATTTCATGGTCGGTGCGCAAATGGGCGAAGCCGTCGCGGATTGCGGTGCTGGTCATCGATTGCAGCCAGAGGCGGCGGATGGGTTTCTGCTTGGCGCCCAGGGCGTGCTGCGCGACGTAACGGAAAATCAGCTCGCCCTCGCGCCCCGCGTCGCAGGCATTGACCAGACCGGTGACATCCTTGCGCTTGATCAGGCGGGTCAGCAGGCGCAGGCGCTCCGCCGTCCTTTCGATTGGATTCAGGGCGAAGTGCGGCGGAATCATCGGCAGATGGGTGAAACTCCACTA
>Ga0209211_10005007_pt1 | contig 20100 bp, 15 predicted proteins | sample RifGroA2_FD_183992 | JGI IMG/M metagenome (GOLD analysis project Ga0209211, IMG submission 183992) | Groundwater microbial communities from Rifle, Colorado, USA - Groundwater A2 (SPAdes) (version 2) | ecosystem: Environmental > Aquatic > Deep subsurface > Groundwater | place: Rifle, Colorado...
TATTAACTTGATCGAACTCACCGCAACATCCTCCGCTGAAGTGCTCTACCACATGATTCAAGAACTGGATGAACATGCGTTTAATAAAGATATTGCAACCTGTTTGCTCACGGGCATTGTAGCGGAAACAAAAAGTTTTAAGACCCCTCATGTTTCACCGCATACCTTATCTGTTGCCGCGCGTCTGGTTGAAATGGGCGCCAAGCGTGAAGATATCGTTGAACAATTGTACCGCACGCGCTCGCTGCCAACCTTAAAATTGTGGGGGCGTGCCTTGGCGCATCTTGAAAATGACGCGGCCTTGGGTTTGGTGTGGACATCTGTAACACGCGATGATTTTACGCATTCCGGCACTGCGGAAGAACATTTGCCCGCTATTATTGATGATCTTATTTCAAATACACCTGAAGCAAAAGTATCAGCCGTATTTTATGAGTGTCCGGGGAACGACGGCCGCGTGTGTGCACTTGTGAGTTCTGAAAAACAATTCGATGCAAAACTTTTAACAAAACCATTTGCCCCGCAAGGCACCAAAAATCAGGTTCGCTTAGAATTTATGGGCAAACCTTTGCATGAAGTACGCGATCTTGTCGTGAACAATATTAAGAAGCTTCTCGCGGACTAAGTGTGGGCCAGGTAGGACTCGAACCTACAACCGTTCGGATATAAGCCGAATGCTCTAACCATTGAGCTACTGGCCCTTTTGAAAGCAAAATCATCATAGCACACTGGGGGCTGGTTTTCAATATATTGTATTAAAAAGAGCGGGTCGTGGAGGAGCGCATTGCTGCACACATCCACGCCCGCTTCCGTCATACGGATTCTGTGTCTTGCTTGGTCGGGGACGACGTGATGGCCGCGGCGGCAGACACCGGGCGCTTCGCGAAGGCGGCCAAGGGCTGCCAGTCGCTGGGCATGGCCGGTGGAAACCGACGACGCGTGACCACGTAGTGGCACCACCCCAACCACCACGGCGCCCAGGGCTGAACCCTCTTCCACAGACGTGAGGAGGCGGGTCCGCACCAGTCCCGCACGATGGCGCAAATACGCCGCGTGCCGGGGCGCGCGTTGTCTGACGTCAGGCGCATGAACAGCATGCGCGTGATGAACGGCATCTGCTTCCACTTCCGTGCATGGAGCTCGACGAGGTGCTGGTAGTGCTCCACCGGCGTTCCCGTCTTGGCACTCGTACGCTCCGCACGCTCCGCACCGAGATTGGTTTCCATGTTTCTCCCCACAGTAAGAGTTTTTACGGACACCCTCTCTTTACACCAAAACCAATAATTTGTCAAGTTCAAAAAAAACCTTTATCCTATAGGTATGCACACGGTTACGATTTCAGACATTGATGTCGGGAAACGCTTGGATAAATACCTCCAAGAATATCACAAAGAAAGCTCACGTTCACAATGGCAAAAACACATCAAAAATGGCGTGGTTCTTGTTAATGGTAAAAAAACGAGCCCACATTATGCGCTCCGTCAAGGAGAAACTATTAGTATTGACTTGAGTGATGATGAAAGCACCTCAACCACACAACCGTTGCCTTCAATCCCCATCATCACGGAAACTGACGACTATCTCATTATTAATAAACCAATCGGAGTACAGGTGCACGAAGCTCCAGGCGCAGAGCCTGCGCCACTCTTGAGCGCGTGGATTCTTGAGCACTACCCTGCTTTGAACGGCGTTGGTGATACGCCGGAGCGTCCCGGTATTGTGCACCGGCTTGATCGTGAAGCATCAGGGCTTATGGTCATTGCAAAAAATCAAAAAATGTTTGATGCGCTTAAAGAACAATTCAAAGCACACACCGTTGTAAAAGAATACCAAGCGTTGGTCCATGGAGTACTCATAAAAGATGAAGGCACTATTGATTTTGCTATTGGCCGCAGCGATGAAGGGCGCATGGCCGCCCGCCCCATGAATCAAGGCGTGACACCGGGAAAGGGGGCGCTCACATCATTTGAAGTCGTACAACGCTTCCAAAATCATACACTTGTGCGGGTAATGCCCAAAACCGGGCGTACCCACCAAATCAGAGTGCATTTTTTTGCACTTGACCATCCACTTGTGGGGGACAGTGTTTATCGCTACAAAGGCACCATAGGCAAAAATCAACCAAAACCAACACGCCTGATGCTCCACGCAACTAAACTGTGTTTTGATGATACAAACGGCACGCGCGTATGCTATACAGCACAACCGCCCGCGGAATTTAAACAATTTATCAAAGCGCTCCACTAGTATGATTATCGCACTCTCGGGCACCCCCGGATCAGGAAAATCAACGGTTGGAAAAAAACTGGCAGACCATTTGGGCTGGCCCCGTTATTATATTGGGGGCATACGCCGTGAAATGGCGCGCAAGCGCGGCATGACTCTTGGAGAATACAACAAACTTGGTGAGACCGATCCCTCAACGGATCGCGAACCGGATGAATATCAAAAAAAATTGGGGGAGACGCACGACAACTTTATCATTGAAGGCCGCACATCATGGTATTTTATACCCCATGCGTTCAAAATTTTTCTTGATGTTGACGAACACGCGGGAGCAGAACGCGTCTGGAAAGAACTACAAAAAGAAAACACACGCAATGAAGCTGCAGGATTGCAAAGTGTTGAAGACGTTCTACAAAGTCATCGTGAACGCAAACACAGTGATGCCTTGCGGTACAAAGCCTACTATAACATTGATGCCTACGATCCTAAACAGTATGACGTAGTTATTGATACCACCTCGCTCAACCCCGACCAGGTCTTTAACGAGGTCTTAAAAACAGTTAAAAAAGCTATAGATAAACGGGGTTGACATATTTTGACTCCCCTGCTACAATAGAGCCCATCACCTGTATGGCACAAATATCCATTCCACAACTTAAACCGGGCATGTTGGTCAAAGTTCACCAACGTATTAAAGATATTACCCCCAAAGGAGAAGAAAAAGAACGTATTCAAATTTTTGAAGGTCTTGTTATTGCCACCCGGCATGGTAATGAACAAGGCGCGACGTTCACGGTCCGCAAAGATGCCAAGGGATATGGCGTGGAAAAAATTTTCCCCATACACTCTCCGGTTATTGCTAATATAGAAATAGAAAAAGAACACAAAGTCCGTCGTGCAAAACTTCACTACGTGAGCACATCAGCGTTCAATAAAAAACTCAAAGAAAAGAAAGCGTAAGGACGTTAAAGACGAATCACATGAATTTTAAGCGCAGGATCCCCCTGTGCGTTTTTTATCACGTCCGTTTCAATTGACTGCACAAGAGGGTGCTTTGAAACTTCGTCCAAAAGAATATAAAAAGGTTCAACCAGTTCAGGCCGCGAGGTATCATCCGCCTCACCCAAATCCTCAATAAAATAAAATGCATCAAATCCGTATGTAACAAAACTGGCCGGCGTAATACCTTGCGGAGCCAGCACATCAACAGCCATGGCAACATCAAAAATGGTTAACAGATGATTGACATAATACCTCCGACTCAACCAATACCGCGGCACCCAATCAAGCCGGTTGTCAACAAGTATAAAAGCCGTGTTATCGTGCGCTTTTTCCCAGCCAAAACCGGCAGGCCGTTTTTGAAATTTTTTTTGAAACTCAATAACCTGGGAATCTTTCCATTCTGAAAAATGAAAGGGAGAAACGGCGCCACGAAAAATATCGGCGACACGAACATACAGCTCATTATAGCCGTACGTTGGTACAGAATACAGAGGACGAACTTCAAAAAAAAGTACAGCCACAAGCACAAGCATCACCACTGCGGGCACATACGACAAATAACGCACCGGTGTTCCCTGTTTTTTTTGTATATACCATGCCCGCGCGCTCTGCGAAATTTCATAGAGTGCATACGCAATAAACACCACTGACAGTGGGATAACAATCGTAAAAAATCGCCGTTCGGGTTCAAGAAACAAAAAATATACGTGAACAAAAAGCGCTTGTATCAAAAGCATGATGGGCACAAAACGACGCGGACCAATACAAGCACGCACGAATGCATACAAAAAACCAGCCGCTACAAGAATGGTCATTGTCATACCGCTAAAAAATGGAAGTGCAAAGCTCTCCCACAAATTCAACACATTCGTCAAGGCCACGCCTTGAACACGCTCTGCAATCAAGACATAATCGGAGGGTTTCATCCCCAGCATGCTTGAAAGTGCTGCATCAAAATGGCCGCGTGTCTTAAACAACATAATGTTGTATATAATGACAGGCGCAAGTATAACCAGCATAAACGCAAACCCCACCCACCACGATTTTTCTTTAAAAACAGCCCGTTTATACAACATATAAACACCAAAAAAAGGCAGCATGAAGATAAACGTATACTTGGTTAATAACGCGAGCCCCACCATAGCGCCCCATGCCAAAAAATATCGCGGCCGTTTGAGCGCCCTCAAAAAGAAAAACCAGCTCAAAATAATAAAACAAACTATCAAACCATCATACAGAGCCAGACGAGAAATCCACACCGCACCCGGATGCAATGATAATAATAACGCGGCCACCAAACCCGGTTCAACTCTGCCCGTCAATTCACGCATGAGCAAAAATATGGCATACACACTCAACACACCAACAAACACAAAAGGGAAGCGCAAAGCCCACACACTGTCCCCAAGCACGCGGGAAAAAACAAACTGGAGCGCAAAACCAAATGGTGGATGGTCATGAAACGAAAGTGGTTGCCACCACTGACGCGTTTCAAACCACTGCACCGGGGTTGTTTGCCGCTCGCTCTCAAAAAAATCAAACCAATCTATGGCACGCGATGCATTCAACACTTCATCATTGATAAAATTATGACGATCAAGGTATACGATACGCACAACAAAAGCAAGCACTAAAATACCCGTAAGTAATAACGTTATTTTTTTGTTGTTCATACAGTGGCTCCACTCACCTATTATTTTGAAGAAAGTATTTTTTTCAAAACAAGACCAGTGTAACTTTTTTTATTTTTTGCAACATCTTTTGGCACGCCTTCAGCCACCACCTCGCCACCCTCATCTCCACCTTCCGGCCCCATATCAATAACCCAATCAGCGCTTTTAATAACGTCCATATTGTGTTCAATAACAACCACGGTGTTGCCTTTTTCAACGAGTTGATCCAAAACATACAGTAAACGTTTAATATCTTCAAAATGCAAACCGGTGGTTGGTTCATCCAAAATATACAAGGTCTTACCCGTAGCGCGGCGTGACAATTCAGTGGCAAGTTTTACACGCTGTGCTTCACCGCCGGACAATGTCGTAGCCGGCTGGCCAAGTGCCATATACCCCAATCCAACATCGCGCAGAACCTGCAGTTTATCCGCAATGGCTGGCTCCCCACGGAAAAAGGTGTAGGCCTCTTCCACAGTCATGTTGAGCACATCGGAAATTGCTTTCCCATTATAATGAATTTCCAAGACCTCTTTGCTGTAACGCTTACCCTGGCAATCATTGCATTCCACAAATACATCAGTCAAAAATTGCATAGGAATGCGGACATATCCTTCACCAGCACACGCCTCACAACGTCCTCCACCCTTAACATTAAAACTGAACTTACCGGCATCATAACCGCGTGCACGCGCTTCCGGAACAGCCGTAAAACAATCACGAATAAGGGTAAACACACCGGTGTAGGTAGCCGGATTTGAACGCGGTGTTCTGCCAATGGGCGACTGATCAATGGCAATGACCTTATCAACGTTGCTAATGCCGGTAATGGCATCATGTTCTGCCGGTTCGGTCTTGGCGCGATAAAAATGCTGGTTCAGCGCAGCGCTTAATGTATCAATAACAAGCGTTGATTTACCAGATCCGGAAACTCCCGTAACGCATGATAACGTTCCCAAAGGAAAATCAACCGTAACATTTTTTAAATTATGACCGCGGGAACCTTTGACCGTAATTTTTTTGCCATTACCGCGGCGCACTTTTTTAGGAGCGTCAATGCTTTCTTTGCCGCTCAAATATTTTCCGGTCAAAGAATTTTTTGCTTTTATAATTTCATTAAGCGTCCCGGCAACCAAAATTTCACCACCATACACCCCGGCGCCCGGCCCAATATCAACAATCATGTCAGCCGCACGCATCATATCTTCATCATGCTCAACCACAATAACCGTGTTACCCAAATCACGCAACCCCTTTAAACTGTCAATTAATTTTTTATTGTCGCGCGGGTGCAGACCAATGGACGGTTCGTCAAGAATATAAATGACACCCGTTAATCCAGTTGAAAGTTGGGTGGAAAGACGAACGCGCTGCACTTCCCCGCCGGAAAGCGATGTTACAGGACGGTCCACCGTCAAATAACCAAGGCCAACAGCGAGTAAATCATCCAAACGCCGCTTCATCTCTTTAAGAATACTTTGAGCAATGGTTTTATCCTGGGCAGAAAGCACCAGAGCACCTACATCACAATCTTCTTTTTTTGCGGTTTTTTTGGAACCCAAACCGTTTTTAGTGCCCGGAGATAATGACTCAACAAAATCAAGTGTTTTTTCAACAGACCACAACACCACATCCGCAATAGAGTTGCCTAAAACCAAAACCGACAACGCTTCCTGCCGCAGACGCTTCCCCTTGCATACGGAACACAAACGTTCACGCATGTATTGCTCAATTTCACGTCGCACATATTCAGAATCGGTCTCTGTGTGACGACGAATCAAATTAGGGACAACACCTTCAAAAATAGTTTCTTTGCCGGCAACCGTATAGGTCTTCCCGTCAGTACCGTACAAAATAACATCAAAAATTTTCTTGCTCAATTTTTCAACCGGCGTGTTCATGGAAAAATCATGCACCTTAGCAACCACCGTTAACAAATCATGGTACCACTGTTGATTGCCGGTTATGCGCATCCACGGTTGTACAGCGCCTTCCGCCAAGGTCAGACGGGCGTTGGGAATAACCAATTCGGCGTCAACTTCTTGCGTAACGCCAAGACCGGTACACCGCGGACAAGCACCGTGAGGACTGTTGAAACTGAACAGGCGAGGTGAAAGCGGGGGCAGCTGTATGCCGCAGGTGCTGCAGGCAAGACGCTCTGAAAAACTATGCTCATTGCCATCTTCATCAAGCACGGTAACCGTACCGTTCCCCCACTCAAGCGCCCTTTCAACCACTTCAACCATATTGATTTTTGCCCCCCTACACAAACGCGCAACCACAACATCCACATCGTGCGTGATATCGGACGACAAAGAAACCGTACGCAACTCATGCAACGACATGAGCATGCCGTCTAACCGAATGGTGTCAGCGCCGGTTTGTTCAATACTTTGTAATACGGTTTTCTTGATATGCTCCACCTGCTTGTAAAACGGAGCAAGCACAAATGTTTCACCATCGCCGATAAAACTGCGTATGGCTTCCACAATCTGACCTTTGCTCATGCGCGTTACGGGTTTACCACACTGCGGACAGTGCGGCATGCCAATACGGGTAAAAAGCAAACGCAACAAGTCATACAATTCAGTAACCGTGCCCACGGTTGAACGCGGGTTAAATGCAGAACTGCGCTGGTCAATGGCAATAGTGGGAGAAAGTCCTGTCATTTCATCCAAGTCCGGCTTGTCCATAATTTCCATGAACTGCCGCGCGTAGGATGATAAGCTTTCAGCATAACGGCGCTGGCCTTCTGCGTAAATGGTATCAAACGCAAGTGACGATTTACCCGAGCCAGATAATCCGGTAAAAACAATAAAGGACTCCTTGGGGAGCTTTAAAGATACATTCTTAAGATTATGAACGCGAGCGCCTTTAATGTTAAGGAAAGGTTGTGACGTGCCCATAGATATAGTATCCCCCATACTACACTATGTTGTGGAAACCGTCAAGCGTGGCGTCTGAAGATGTCGTCTAAAGTGTCTCAATCTTTAGTTTTAATAACCTGAATCAACAGGGCAAGAGACCTGAGATGTGCGGACAGTGCCGATATCAGCGCTGCTATTACCAAAAGTTTGTTGTACACCTCTAAATTTTCGCACCCAAAACACCTTATGTTCACTCTCTCTGCCAACAAATCCCTTGTAAACACGATTGGTAACATCATTGGCATCCATAGGCCGTTCAACAGCACCCGGATCAAAGTCCGAAGTAAGATAGCATGTGGTACCGCCATTTTGACCAATTCCTTCAGGCAAATTAGGACAATAGGTACCAATAGTACCCCGCTGAATAAGACCACCGGCTTTAAAATAGCCGCACACGCCTTCATCCCCTCGTGAAGCACCAAGGACAGTATAATCATCAAACTGAACGCGCCAGGGATCTTTAGTAAGAACAGGTTGAGCAACAAGCACCGTGCGGTATTTAGCATTTGTTGCACACAGGCCAAAATTGGGCTTGCCTAAATTTTCAGAATTAGCACCAATACTACCATTTTTATCTGCACGTAAAATACAAATGGATTCAGGATCTGAACACCACGTTGAAATGCATGCCGTATTAACAGCAGGACCCGGCAAAACCATACCACATTCAGTCAGTAATGGAGAAGCTTCTTTACCCTGTGCATCAGTACGATTTTTATAGTCCCCTGTATTTTTAACAAATCCATTCAGTCGAGCAACCCAACCCGAAGGGCAAATGGTTCCGCCTGAACCCCCAACAGATCCCTTCAAAGATTCGGCAAGATCTTCTGCAATTCTTTGAGGTGTACGCATCTGGCGCAAAGCAGGAGGCCGTAAATTAACCAAATCAGGATTAATAGTGTATAAAAGAGTATAGGAACCCAAAAGCAAAAACAAACCAATTATAGCGTCCCCAATGTGTTTTTTAGCGCCCCCCAACACTTCCGGGTTACCGGCAGAAGCCGCATACATAAGCCCAGCATGTACGATAACAATCATGGCGGATAACACTCCCAAACCCATAGCCAGCACATAAAGCCGTTTTACATATTGTCCTATGTCTGAAACATATTTGACATCATCACCAAGCGGGACGTTAAGACGCACTTTGTTCCCCGGAATACTGGCAATGACACAATTCCCCACTTCCTGGGGGCCAGTTGCTGGAGGGGTTGGAGCAGGCCACCATGTGCTAACACACACTTGCCCCTCGGCCGGTATAATTTCACCACGTGCTTTAGTGCACTGTTCTTTGGTCCAGCAATCACCACGCAAAAGCGGAGCTGTCGCTTTATATGAATCTTCATAAAGAGTGCTGTCATCCTTCAGTGTAGGCGCTGCTTGAACCGGCACGCCACCCATGACAAAAAAAAGTAAAGCGCCTGTAAAGAATACTATACGTTGTGCTGCACTTTTTGACATATACAAAATTATTGTTGACTCAAGGCCTGTATTGCGGCCTCAAAATTTTTCTCTGGTATAGGCCCCTCAACGCGCCTGCCGTTTATGAAAAATGTTGGCGTACCCCGCACACCTGCTGCTACCCCCACTTCAGTGTCGCTGACAATTTCCTTTTGTGTTTCTTCACTGTCAAAACAGGAACGGAAAGCATTCATATCAAGACCTATTTTTTGAGCCCACACATCAATTTGGGGACGCGATGCTTTCTCCTGCTCTAGAAACACCCTATCATGTAATTCCCAAAAACGTCCTTGCTTATGGGCACACACACCGGCCTTGGCTAAATTAAGCGCATCCGCATGCAAGCTCAATACCGGAAAATCACGAACCTGATAAAACACTTCGCTTGGATACCTCGCCGTCAATCGCCTCATGATAGGGAAGGCCTGCCGGCTAAAAGGACACTGAAAATCTAAAAACTCCACAATACGGAAAGGTGCATTAGGATTGCCCAGAAATGGGTCATCATCTGAAACTAAAAACAAAGGGTCAACCTGTTCTGGTGATATTGCTTGGGAGCTTAAAGCCGCGGTTGTGGATAAAGCATTGCTGTCCCCAACCAATAATATGGCTATCGTACCGCCCACTTTAGGTTGCTCCGGGCTTCTGTCCCTATACCAAACAAAGCCCCCTGTTAGGAGCACCAGAACGATAAAACTAATAAGTATTAATCGGGAGCGCATAGCTCACCAAGATAGTATACCATAAAGGTTGACAAAAAACCACTGCTTTGATATACTGATTGCATACATTTCTATGCTTCCGTTTTTTCTTGAAACCGCCCAAATTATCCTATCCGTACTCCTGATTGCCGCTGTTTTACTCCAACAAAAAGGTGTTGGCCTAGGCGGTGCTTTTGGTGGTTCCAGTAATATCTACAGCGCAAAACGCGGACTGGATAAAATGCTTTTCCGCGCGACCATTGTCTTATCTATTCTCTTTTTGGCTGACTCACTCCTTGCCGTATTGATTGTATAACACCCGTTTCTATGTCGTCCCGCAGGGACTGGATACAAAAAATCTATTCATCATTTTTCCGTGCGCGCAAAAAAAAACAAGGTGATGCAAATGACCTTGACCGCGCTTTGGTGAAACGATTCCAAAAAAAACAATTACCCCGTTTTTCACAGTTGCGCTATCTGTCGCGTTTTTTTTCAACGCGTGAACGGCGCATCGTGAACGGCGCGCTTGCGGTTGTTGTCCTCACGCTCCTTGCCTGGGGTGTTGTTGCGCTCAATGCTCATCTCACCACAATACCTGCCTATGGCGGTGAATATCGCGAAGGCATTGTTGGCTATCCGCAACTCTTAAACCCTTTATACGCCAGCGCCAATGAAGTGGATGCTGATGTGAGCGGTCTTATATTTTCAGGCCTGTTACGTTATAACAATGACCAGACATTAGTGCCGGATTTGGCAAGCCACTATGAAACCAATGAAACACAAACGGAATATATTGTAACATTACGTGATGATGCGTACTGGCACGACGGTGAGAAGGTAACCACAGACGATGTCATTACAACGTTTGAACTGATACAAGAATCACGCGTGGCCAGTCCGTTGCGCGTCAGTTTCCAAGGAGTAACCATTAAAAAATTGGATGGCAATCGTGTCAGTTTTACTCTTGAAAAACCATTTGCGCCGTTCTTAAACAGCTTAACCGTGGGTATTTTACCGTCACATCTTTGGTCTGGTGTTGCACCTGAAGAGATGCGCCTGTCTTCCTTAAACGTCAAGCCCGTCGGCAGCGGCCCTTACGCGTTTGAGCAAGCTATACGTGATTCAAGTGGGAGAATTGTAGGTATCAATCTAAAATCTGCGGATGCATTCTACGGGAAAAAACCCTTTATCACTCATGTTAATTTTGCTTTTTACCCGGCCATTGAAGACGCGCTGAAAGATATGTTGGAACAAAAAACTGATGGCATCCAATTTTTGCCCCAACGTTCAAAAGAGCAGGCACAGCGTAAATTCCTCACCTGGTATCCACTACAACTTTCTCAATATACCAGCATTTTTTTTAATCAAAAAAGCAATACTGCCCTTAAAGAAACACCGGTGCGGCGCGCATTTGCCCACGCCATTAACAAGCAACGCATTACTAATGAAGCTCTTAAAGGTGAAGGACACCCTATTGTAGGACCTATTTTAAAGGACTCAATCGGTTACGACCCCGCCTTGGAAGATTATCGTTATGATCCACAAGAAGCGAAAAAAATACTTACAGAAGCCGGGTGGAAAGAAATAGACAAAACATCGGCCATTAATTTAAAAACAGCGCAGGTGGTATCAAGCACACAGGCAACGGCAGGCGCTACCGGAACTGCGGAGGAAACAAAAACGCTTTCTGATGAAGAAAAAACGGCTCTACGAAACACGGTTGCGTCATCGTTTCATGAAGCCCAAAATATTTTTTGGGAAAAAAACAACACACTCCTTGAGATTGATCTGACCACGGCCAATACGCCAGAACTCGCCAAAGTGGCGGAACTCATTTCAGGATTCTGGGAAGAAATTGGAGTGGTTGCACCTGTCAAAACCGTTGAACCGCAACCGCGCACCATGATCAATGAAGTTCTAAAACCGCGTGCATATCAAGCACTCATTTATGGAGAAATTATTGGAGCCGACCCTGATTTATATCCTTTCTGGCACTCGTCACAAGCAGAATATCCGGGTTTAAACTTAGCCGGCTATGCGGACCGTGATGTCGACGACCTGCTGGTGACAGCACGCCAAGCAACAAGCACAGAGACACGCGTAGAAAACTACAAAACGTTGCAAAAATTATTGCATGAACGCATACCAGCCATATTCTTATACACACCAACCTACACCCATGCGGTCAACAAACGCATTAAAGGTATAGAACAAAAACGCATTAGCGTACCGTCTGATCGGTTCAGTGATATAGCACAGTGGTATATTAAAACCGACAGCGTGTGGAAAAAATAACGCCGTACTCAAGGGCAAGTGGCGGAATTGGTAGACGCGCTACGTTCAGAGCGTAGTGAGCTTTCGCTCGTGGGAGTTCAAGTCTCCCCTTGCCCACATTTGAAGAAGGACACCATTTTAATTTCTTCTTCCTAATTATTTAATTCACATATGACACCAAAAACACCTGGCCGACGTCGTAGCGCGTCAGGCACACGGGAAACCAGTACGCGCGGCCGACAAAGCACACGTACCGCGCTACCTCCCAAACGAGCGCATATAAAACCTGCGCAGACACAACCAGCAATAACCACCGACGCCGGCGAGGGTAAACTGCGCATCGTCGTTATTGGAGGTTGCGAAGAAGTTGGCCGCAACATGACCATGTTTGAGTACGGCAAGGATATTATTATCATTGACATGGGCCTGCAATTCCCGGAAGAAGATATGCCCGGCATTGACTATATTATTCCCAATATCACGTACTTAAAAGGCAAAGAAAAACGGATCAAGGGCGTTATTATCACGCATGCCCACTATGATCATATTGGTGGCATCCCCCACCTCATTCCGGAGCTTGGCTACCCTCCCATGTACGGCTTGCCGCTCACCAATGCTATCATTAAAAAACGTCAGGATGACTATCGCACCGCGCCGCTTGACATTCATGACATCAACATTGATGACAAACTCACCTTTGGTGTCTTTAATTTGGAATTCTTCCATTTAAACCACAACATTCCTGACTCCATGGGTGTTATTATCCGAACACCGTGCGGAATGTTCGTACACACCGGCGATTGGAAGTTTGACTTCACACCCAGCAGCAATGACAAACCGGCAGACCTCGCAAAAATTGCTTTGACCGGTTCAGAAGGCGTCACCGCGCTCTTGTGCGACTCAACCAATGCCGGGCAAGCAGGCCACCAACTGTCCGAATTTGACATTGGAAAAACGTTGGAAGGCATTATTGGTGACACAAAAAGCCGTGTTATTACGGGTACTTTTGCCTCACTCCTCATGCGTATTGCCCAAATCATTGAAATTGCAGAACGTCATGGCAAAAAAGTGGCGCTTGATGGCTTTAGCTTAAAGAGCAATGTGGAAATCGCAAAGCAACTGGGTTACATTAAAGCCGATCCAAAAACCTTCATTGACATACGCGATGTTGAAAAGTATCCACCGGAAAAAATCATTATTTGCTGCACAGGCGCACAAGGTGAACGCAACGCCGCACTCATGCGCATTGCACACGGAGAACATCGTTTTGTAAAACTGATGAAGGGCGATACCGTCATATTCTCTTCTTCTGTTATTCCCGGCAATGAACGAACCGTGCAACGCCTCAAAGATACGCTCTTCCGCAAAGGCGCTGAAGTATTCCATTATCAAATGATGGATGTGCACGCCGGCGGACACGCACGCAACGAAGATATTAAACTCATGATTCGCCTCTTGAACCCAAAATATTTTGTCCCCATTGAAGGCAACCACTTCATGCTCCGTTACAATGCCAAAGTCGCAAAAACAATAGGGTTCCCGGATGATAACATTTTCATTCCTGATAACGGCCAAATCATGGAGTTTTCACATGATGGCACCGGCGTCATTACCAAAGAAAAAATTGAATCGGATTATGTGTTTGTTGACGGCCTGGGAATTTCTGATGAATCAAATATTGTGCTGCGTGATAGACAACTGCTTGCCGCCGACGGTATGATTGTGATTATTGTTACCCTAGAAACACGAACCGGCAAACTGACACAAAACCCTGACATCATCTCACGCGGGTTTATCTTCCTCAAAGAAAATCGCGAGCTCATTGAAGATGTACGCCACAAAGTAAAAAAACTGGTGCTTGAATCAGACCCCATGTCATGGGCTGACAGCAACGGCATCAAAAACAAAATAAGGGATTTTGTGGGGCAATTCTTGTTCACTAAAACCCACAAACGACCCATGATCTTACCCGTTGTCATTGAAGTTTAATAGTTAACAGAAAGGCAAGATTGTTATACAATAGAAACATGAAACACATTCTTACTGGTTTGGCGCTGTGCGCGCTTCTGCTGCCGCTTTATGCTAACGCGCAAACAACAGAGCGGACGCGCACGCCACGCATCTTGAATATTCAAATTGAAACAACCGTTGGCAGCTCCAAACGTGTCATTTGGGATACTGACAAACCAACCGTGGGGTATGTTGATATATACGAACAGACGCGGTTTGCAAAACGCTTTATCTCTCCCGGCGAACCGCGCACCCACCATGAAGTAAGCATAAACGGCCTTAAGGAACGTTTTACCTATCAAGCCGTTGTTAAAGTGCGCGACCCTGCCCTATCCGGCCCAGAGGGTTTTACCAAAAGTAACACGCTTACCTTAAAAACAGAACGCGGCACGGATGATGGCGTGCCAACCGTAGTCACCAGCACCGTACGAGTATACTTCAAGACAGCAACAACTGCATACATTACCTGGCAAACTGCAGAGGAAACACGCGGCCAGATCCGATATGGCATTGTCAAAGGGCTGACTGATCATACTACTACCTACCCCAACTCGCGCAGCAGCTCTGAGGGTCTTTCCAAGGTGCACGATGCTGTGCTTACGGGTTTAAAACCGTTTAACACCTACCACTTCAAAATAAAAGCAACAAACAAAGATGGCAATGCAGCATGGTCAAGCAATTTCAGTTTTGGCACGCTTGATAACAAAAACCTGGAACGTAACCAAAAAGATCCTGATCTTGAAGCGCTCACCATAAGTAACTTCCAGCCCCTTACGCAAGACAGCCCCAACATTGGACCCTACACCGTAACCACGACATGGAAAACGAACAGGCCAACCATCGCCACGATAACCTATAAAGCAACGGGCGGGAGAACATACAGCATAAAAACAACAGCTCCAAAAAAATTAGAGCATGAAGCTGTGTTAACCAATTTGGACCCAGACACAACTTACACGATAACAATCAAGGCAACCGATGGTGCCAACAAAAAAACGGAACTCACTGGTATAGCGGTAACAACTGCAAACGGGCCGCCGCGCGTTAACAAGGAACAAACCAAAAAAACAACTACTACTGCCAAGACAACGACACAAAAAAAGGCCCAAACACAGCTCTACACAGCATCAGATGGACTATACCAGGCCCATGATTCAGAGGATGTGTGGACCATTATGCTCGGTCAACGTTTTAAACTAGCCGGTAATGATTCACTTGAGTCCTACGGCTATGGAACAGAGACCATAACGCGCCTCAACAAAGAAGATCTTGCGCATTTCCCTGCAGCGCGGTACGCAAAAAAACCAAAAGACAAAAAAGTATATCTCTTAAACCAAGATCTGGGCATTAAGACATGGATTCCCAATGAAACAGCATTCCGCTCATACACAGGTGCAAACTTTAACAATGTTATTACGGTAGATGAAGATGATCTTAATGATCTTGTTGATGCATCATTAGTGCGCATTGAAGGAGCATCCTACCTCTACAGCATTGATAAAGATGGAAAAAAACATCTCCTCAAGCGCGGAGAAATTTCAGCACAATCGCAAGGACTTGATACCTCAAAAATAATGACTGTTTCACGCGTCCATTTGAGTGCCTATCCAAGTGGGAGTATAATCCCCTAGAAAGCCCCCTGTATTGACAAAAAAAAGCCATTTTGTTATACTTTTGCCATATAATCAGCGCTCCTGCCTACTGGCAGGCAGGCACTCAAATATAGTACTCTTTATTCATTCGCTCAATTATGAAAACAGACATCCACCCAACCTATCATGAAAATGCTGTCGTCACCTGCGCCTGCGGCACTACCTTTACTGTTGGTTCCACCTTGGACGCCATCCGTGTTGAATTATGCAGCAATTGTCATCCGTTCTACACCGGAAAACAAAAATTTGTTGACACGGCACGACGTGTTGAAAAATATCAAGAGGCCAAGGAAAAAACAAAAAAGGCAGCGGCAGACCGCAAAGGGCGTAAAGTGAAACGCGCAGTACGCGCCACCACCCGAAAGAAAACTTCCATAAAAGTGTAAAAGGATGGGCCTTGAGGTTGGGATGTTATCTGTTTACCAACCGACTATGTACGATGAACTACAACAGCGTTACCAAAAATTGCAAAAAGAGCTGGAAAACCCAGCTCTCTTTAGTGATGGAGAAAAAATGAAACGTACAAACCAAGAGCTCTATAAATTACAACCGATCATAGAAAAAATAAAAGAATACAACGGACTGCTGCAAGCCATAAAAGACACGCATGAGATGCTGGGCGCTGAAACAGAGCAAGAACTGATTGACATCGCGCAAAAAGAACTTGAAGAGCAAGAAGCAAGAAAAAAAACTCTTGAACAAGAATTGAAACAATTGACAAAAAAACGCGATCCACAAGACAAAAAAAATGTCATTGTGGAAATACGTGCCGGCGCAGGAGGAGACGAAGCAGGTCTCTTTGCAGCAAATCTGTTCCGTATGTACACAAAATTTGCGGAAAAAAGAAAATGGAAAACACACGTATTATCTGAAAATAGAACGGGCATCGGCGGATTTAAGGAAATCATTTTTGAAATCGCCGGTACCGATGTATACGGAACATTAAAATATGAAATGGGCGTGCACCGTGTGCAACGAATACCGGAAACTGAAAAACAAGGCCGTGTCCACACATCAACCGTAACCGTAGCCGTACTCCCTGAAATTGAAGAAACGGAAGTTGAATTAAACTTACATGATGTACGCATTGATACGTTCTGCGCAGGCGGTCATGGGGGACAATCCGTCAATACAACATACAGTGCGGTGCGGCTCACTCATGAACCAACGGGTATTACAGTTTCATGCCAAGATGAACGGAGCCAACTGCAAAACAAAGAACGCGCTTTTTCCATTCTGCGCGCAAAGCTGTGGGAGATTGAACAGGAAAAAAAAGCAAGAGAACTTTCAGAAAAAAGAAAAACACAAATCGGGAGCGGCATGCGCGCTGAAAAAATCAGGACCTACAACATCCCGCAAGACCGCGTCACTGATCACCGTATTAAACAAAATTGGAGCAACAGTATACGCATTTTAGACGGCGACCTTGAGCCCCTCATTGAAGCGCTTGAAGCTGCTGTTTAACCTCTACACTATCCGGATTGTAAGTAAGTATACTTTCAAACAAACGACGTGCCTCATTCTTGTTACCTTCCTCCTTGTACAAAAGTGCGCGGTATAAAAGAGCGTTTGCATAATCTGGCTGCGAGGTAATAAGCGCGTCCAATACTTCGGCAGCGCGTTTTTTTTGATTATCCTGTATATAAAACAATGCCAGTTGGAGGCCCGCTTCCATATCTCCGGAGCTCAAAGAGTAACCGCGCTCCGTAAATTCAAGCGCTCGTGGAATATTGTTGCGCAATCCGTACACATGGCCCAAACCAATATATGCCGAAGCGTATGAATGGTGCAAGAGCAGTGCCTCACGAAAAAAACTTTCAGCGCGTGTCAGAACATCACGCATATTCTTTTTATCAGGACTATCCCCTTTCCGCAACAATCCTTCATACATTTCAACATACAATGTCCCTAACTGATAAAAAAATACCGGATTATTTGGTTCCAATTTAGTTGCTCGAGTAAGGTAATCAAGGGCTTTTGAGGAGTCAGAAGGAGCAACCGTGGTATACACCACAGCGGCCAAATTCAAATTCCGCGTATCATTATAATTCAGACGCAGGGTTTCCTCGGCCAGCTCAAGTGCGCTCTGCGCAAGACCGCGCAATTCATCCTCACTTTTTTTGGCTTGCAAACCACGCTCAAAACGAGCGAGAATATTTTCCGCAAGAAGCCGTACGATACGATCATCATGACGCGACCACAATCGTGCACGATTTAAATGCACGATAGCGCTGTCACTGGAAAGCCCTTCGTTACGAGCGCGTTGGTAAAGCATTTCTGCATTCGCCACACGAACAATCAAAACAAGCCCCACCGCTATAGAAGCAGCAACGGCCACTGCACCACTCGGAATAATTGATGAACGCACCAAAGTATGTCCAGTATGGTTTGCACTTAAACCAATAAGCAGCGCAGCATAAATCCAAAATAATAATTCAAGCGTGAGAGAAAAATTCATAAAAAACATCGCCACCACAAACATCAGCCACACCATGCACAAACCAGGATAGAGCACACGGGGCATGGTTCTCTCTCGCACAAAACTGCGCACTGAAATAAGAACAACAACAAAAATAACAAACAACCACACCATTCCCCCTACAACACCGCTATCAGTAATCAAAGCTAAAACACCGGAATAGCTGTACTCAAAACGAGCATTCCACAACGATGTGTTATTTAAATACTCAGGATAAAAACGAGAATAAACAAAACGATAAGAGGCAGGACCAAAACCAAAAAAAGGATTGACACGTACAGCGCGCAAAGCAACATTCGCCGCAATATCAAATGTTGGTTTTTGGGTTGAAACGCCAGACGATGGAAGCGTCGGCAAAAAAGAAGGACGCGCAAACAGAAATAACAATCCAAAGGCAAATAACATCATGGGGAGTAACACAGACCAACCCCGGTGATATATACGTGCCTGCCTAATAAAATAACAAGATAACAGAAAAAATAACGTAAGAAGTGCTCCTAAAACAAATTTCTGTCCTGATAACGCAACAAAACCGAAGCTACCTACTATCAAAACAACCAAACAAAACCGCAAAACGGACCGGCCCCGAGAAGAATTCTTCTTGGTGCCAACATCAAAAAAAGTAATAAGCGCTGTACTGCACACAACAGCCATGAACAATGCAAACTGCTCAAGCGCTCCAATGGTATTAAACAGAGGCATCCCCGTTAGCTCTTTCAACCCGGGTATAAGGTAACCTAGTGTGGATGAAGTACCAATAAGCCAAAAAACCGCCAGAAGGAAAACGCTGTAACCAGAAAGCAAAATAAAAAAAAGTATTTTTTGCAATGCAAGTGGCTGACGCATCATCCATACCACGAGCCAAAAAAATAAAAAATATGCTACAAAAGAACTCAAAACGTGAGCGCTATCGCGTTCAAAACCAAAAATACTCTGATAGGAAAAATTTCCAAAAAGCGCCGCAATAACCAAAATGACGCACAATGCTGCGACGCCGGCCATTGCCGGATGGCGAACAACATATATCTCGCGTTTCAATGCAATACTCATCAAATAAAAAAGCATCGCCAAACTCACAGCAAACAAAAGAAAAACCTGCTTTGCTTTGTCAGGAAAATCAGATAACAAGGGAAATGAAAAAAGCGGAATAAAAAAAATGGTGAGCAGAACTATAAATTGACTGATGCGCTCAAATAAAATTACTAATGATGGCAAACGTTTACTCATAATGGTATTGTACCCGCTTCGTCATCCTCCATCAAGGTGGTAGTGCTAAAATCTCCAACTTCCTCAAACTCAACAACCGGTTCAACTACAATCATCTCCTCAACAACCGGGTCTGCTGAAGATACACTTTCAATAGTCGTAGTTGATATATCTTCAATGAGAAGCGGCTGAATTTGCGTGCTCTCCTCCGGCAGAATTGGTTCCACAGGAATAACCTCAGGAACATCTTTGGGTTCAAAACCCTTTTTATAACCAATCATCATCCAATCAAAAGGCGCGGCAGAAGCCCCGCCAGCAAATTCCTGAACCGTAAAACCAATTGTTGTTTTATCCTTCACATAAACACCTTGTGCGCGGCCATTAAGCGCAACAAATACCTTCAACCCTCTCTCCGATACCGACTCAGAAAAGAGCTTACCACCGGGAACATCCAATATGTTAACAAAGGCAGAGCCGTTGGAAAGAACG
>Ga0209211_10005009_pt1 | contig 20099 bp, 12 predicted proteins | sample RifGroA2_FD_183992 | JGI IMG/M metagenome (GOLD analysis project Ga0209211, IMG submission 183992) | Groundwater microbial communities from Rifle, Colorado, USA - Groundwater A2 (SPAdes) (version 2) | ecosystem: Environmental > Aquatic > Deep subsurface > Groundwater | place: Rifle, Colorado...
CGGCAAACTTTTCATTTTATATCCACGTGATAAAAGAATTTTATCACGGAGAATTGATTTATCAAAATCGATGAACCACAAAAAGAGCTATTTTTTCGAAAATTCATTTAAACACCAAAGTCCATAAACACTAAAAACCGTCATTATAAAAAATTGCCCGTGCTTAAACCTAACGTTTGCGTATATGAAACGTTTGGCATTTCGAAGCACATCCTTGTCAAGTTACAACTACTTTTGATACGAGCTGAAACGTTCGATAACGCACTGACTGCCAAATGTTTTATATACGATGTTGGGCACCGTTATTATTTGTCTCTCAGTAGTCTTGATAATAATAATCCGAAAATGTCAAGATTGTTTGTAAAGCTTAAAAATGGACTTTTTCCTGTGTCTTTTCCAATCTCAATTCCGTCACTATACGGCGTAAATGAAAGTATCTTATCAAGTCTAATGTTACTATTCTTTTTACTACCAACAAATATGATTCTCTTATTTGTCAAATATACCATACCTGAATCAATTTGTCGAAGTACGTCTCGCTTTACAGGTTGAACTGCCACGCTACCAACTCTATAATACACACCTTTCATAATTTTAATCCTTGCGGTTGTACCGCCATAATTATATCTGGTTGTTTCAGTACGCAACTCATGCCAACCTACAGAAGCAGAAAAATAACATTCTTCTGATTTTTGCAAACTTAAACCAACTGATATTGGGGCTAATTCAGAATTTTCAATTGTCCAATAAAGTTTCATTTTTTCAAATGTAGCTTTACTTGATTCGTCAATTTTTACGTCAACATCTAAACTTTTTGCAATAGCATATAATTCAGCTTCTTCATCAGGGGATATTTTTCCATCTTCTGTAATTTCTTGCAGTTTGGTATCCATTAGCTTTTTTCTTGACTCAGCAGAAATCTTATTTGCAATGGTATCATTTAAGCGAAGGTCATTTTGAAGTTTTTCCAAAAATTTTTTCTCCTGTTCTGTAATAACACCGTCTTTAATAACCTCGTTAAGTTGTTGCTGATAAACTTTACCAATAATTTTCTCATGTATTTTGCTTACATTTTCATCTGTAAGATTTAAGAGCTTTTTTAAATGATTGAGTTCTTCCAATTCTTCATCAGATATATACATATCAGCTAAACAAGCACTTAAATAAGCTGTATAAAATTCCGCAATATTCTTGGGAAAAACAGATATTAGATTTATACGATATTTTGCTGAAATATCATTGATTTCATGGAAGTTGATGCTTTTTATTGGTTTAGTAGCCAATAAATTATTGAGTTCAATAATTGCATTCTCTTCGGGTTGTTGCTTAAATAATTTTTGAAAGAAACTTTGCTTATACAAGCTGGCTGATTTATATATTTCTTGATTCATAGCTTTTTATTTAGTATTGACGATATTCTTCATAAACTGGGTGATTCCAATCACAAACACCACCATGTCGTGAACAAGCTCCCCGACCTCTATTGGAAGATGTTGTTCCGTCACAGCATAAAGTTGTGTAACCTACAAGTTTTTTCTTAATAGGATTTATTTTTTCATGTAATTGATTTGCTTCATCATTTCCAAGCTTAATTGCCTCTCGCAAATCATTAACAGCCTCTTGATTTTTTTTTGTTTTCTGATAGCAGATTGCTCGTTTATAATAAGTGTCAGACAAATTGTAATTGTTGCGAATTAAAGATGTAAACTCTGCAATTGCATCAAGATATTTGCTCGATTTTAGCAAATAGTCGGCGTTTATAGAATTTGATTCATTTTTTTCATTGTCAGTATTTGAAAGTCTTAATGCTATTTGAATTGAATTGTAAGCATCTTTTAGTTTGTTTTCATTTATTTGTTGAATTGCAACATTTTGGAACATTGAAAGACTATCAATCCTAGCTTTTTCGACACGTTCTGCTTCTTCTTTTGCGTGTTGCTCCTTTTCTTTTTCAATTCTCTCAATTTCGGCTATTTCTTTTTCTTTTTTATCGTAGTTATCACCAATAATTAATGCTAAAACAAGAAGAATAATACAAAGAATTGTCTTAGGTAAAGTTTTGAATTTGAAGCGGAGTTTTCGCTCAATCCATTTATGTCCGTTTGGTAGAATAATAAAACCAATGACCAAGAATAACAGTCCTTGCCAAAACCTTGTGAAAATAAAAGCCAAAGAAGAAATAAAAAATATTATCGCAAGGATATATGAAAAAGTCTGCAAAACCGTATTCTCACTACTCTTATTTCTTTTTTTGTCTAAAATCACTTCGCCGTCTATGTCAAATCGGGATTGATTCGGCAATAAATTTGGTACATATTTACTCATATCTCATTAATTTATAAATCGTTTCGTGGTTTGCAGTGTCTTTTTTTATAATGGTGCCCAACGGTTGGCGGTATGAAACGTTGGGGATTTCGTGGCTAAGAACTTATCAACCGATAGGAACCTTGCCAGCGAGTGATGGACTTGCATTACCACTTAAACCCCAATGTTTTATGACCGCGTGTTGGCACCTGTTGGTTTATTTACTGGTCAATTTATAATACTCTTTTATATTATCAATCATTGTTTTTACTTCAATACTAATTTTAAAATAATCCATTTTATATTCCTCTATTAACTCGTATATGTTATCAATATTTTCTATCACTTTCTCATCATGTTTAGCTTTGAATAGCATATATACCAAATTGGAATAATAAATCATTAACATGAAATCATTTCTGTCTGATTTGTTAATTTTTAAATGTGTTTCTATTGCTAAATTATATTTGTCAGCCGCCTGATTATAATCCCCAGATTTCATCAAATAAACTGCATTTAGATAATTTTGGGCAGCAACAAACTGGATATTTTCTAACGAATATTTTTTAATTAACATGTTTGATTTCTTTAAAGAGTCCAGAGCAGAAGGCAAATCATCAAGAACTAGAAAAGCTTGTGTTTTATTATTAAGAGAATTAAGCAACACATTAATAGCCTTTTCTTCATTCTTTTTCAATGTATTAACTGATTTTTCAAAATATATAATTGCTGAATTAACATCTCCTCTTCTAGCATAAGAATATCCAAGGTTATTGTAAATAATCCCTAAATTTGTATCATCCGGTGATAAATAATTTTCAGAACGTTTAATTAAATCTATCCATCGCTTGTGAAGACTATCTGTATTTTCAATCCAATTGTAAGCATTTAATAACGCATTTTCCAATAATAGCAAAGGCTGGTAAATTGATTGACGATATTCCTCTTTAATTGATTTTAGAATTGATTCAGCATATTTTAAGAATCTAAAAGATAAACTTGGATTACTCTGTGCAACTTCGTCAATCCGACGAAACAACCAAGTAATAAGAAACATACATGAGATAAAACCATTAGGTTGTTTTCTTGTATTGTAAACTATTACCTCTTGAACTAGTCTATACATTTTAATTTTACCATCAACTCTTTCAAGCCATCCTTTTCGTTGCAATGAATTAGTCCAATTGGTAAAATCCTTCAAATTCTTCTTATAAAATTCCTTACCTCCAATTAAAGCAATATCAACAATATCGATATCATCAGACGGAAGTAATGACAAGAATTCAAGATATAGCTCTTCATTTGTAGTAAGATTTTTAAGTTCAAACTTTTTTTGTAAAAATGACAAAAGAGTAATCGGGAAATCTTCTTCTATAAGCTCTAATTCAATTTCAATATTCTCATCATCTAGTTTTTGTTCTTTAATTGAATTAAATAGAGATTCTACAGTTAAATCAATGCTGTTCTCAATTGTTTGAGCAAATAATTTTATTGCAAGTGGATTATAATCTATATAGCTAAAAAAGTCTAGTAAGATTATATTTTTATCATCTTGGAGTTTACTGCAATATCGTGAAAATATCTTAATTGAGCTTTCTATATCTAAACAGGGTAATTTATAGCATGATATTTCAGGAATTTCCCCTGTTGTTGTAATAATAATTTGCCAATTATTCAAGAATAAAAACTTCTTTAATACATTAAGGTCATTTTCATATTTGTCAATGATTAATAAGTTCTTCCCATTTACTTGGCTAAGTTTATTACAAACAAGATTAATTTTATCATCGTCTGTATTCTGAACATCAAATGCAACGTTAAGATTTTCAATAAAAACAGAATCTAACAAAATAGACTTCAAAAGATTTGGCGATGAATTAAACCAAGCGATATGGTCATATTGATTTTGGCTTGAATTTATAAATTGTTGAACAAGAAAAGTTTTCCCAGTTCCACCACAACCTTTTATATACAAACTATTGGACTTAATTAATCGTTCCTTAATGCATTCTATAGAATCTTGTCTGCCATAAAATTCAGCATTTAAACATTGAGGAATAAAAGTTAGATTTTTAGGGTATTGGGGAGCTGATGTTTTATTTAATATTTCGTCAAAGCTATCAAGACGTTTTTCAAAGCTGTCTTGAATATTTTGTATGCTTTTGAAATTTTGTTCAATCTCTATAAATCTAACGTTCAAGAGTGTTAAAACCCTTTCATCAATATATTTTTCTAAGCCTGAATCTGTTTCATTAAGAAGTTCAGTTATTCTACTATTTGATAATACACGTTTATTTTTTTCAGGTAATTGAGAACACCTAAAAATCTCGCTCAAAAAAACACTTTCTAATATTTGTATTGGTTTGTTTTTGAAAATTTCATTTGAGAGCAGCACTCTAATCTCTGCAAATAAGCTATTTACAGCCGAAATAGGATTATAGTCTAAGAATTCCCATTTAATATGTTTGGGGAATGTATCAACCTCTAGATTAGCAACTTCTTGTTTTAGTTTTACTGCAAAATCTTTAATTATGTCCTTTTCAGTACTAGTAATATTCTTTTTTTCTAATTTTCGTCTTTTATGTTTATTTAATTCAGCGTTTAAGATCTCTTTTATTATCTTTAGAACTTGTTTTGCTATCTCTCTATCTTTTAATTCTGGATTACTAACCCATGCTTGCAGAAGCTTTTCTCTTGGTGAAATACTTGTGTTTGTATAAAAGCAAAACTCAATAGGAATACTTTGATTATTTTTAAGATATTGAATATAGAAATTGAATATAGATTTTTTTATTTCATCTGATTTTAGACTAAAAGTATTTGAATAACACTTAACCTGAGTAAATATTAATTTGCTTCCAATCTCTTTAATGTCATCATCTACTTCACAATAAATGAAATTCTCCTTTTTGTTGGTGTAATTTAAAATCCACTTTTTTAGCGTTACTAAATATTGATAGTAAAATCCTCTATTAGTAGATATAGCATCAGTACTAATCTCGAAAAACTCTATGTAATCTTTTTCTATCAAATCTATTTTGCTAATTAATTGCTACGGAGCTAATTCCAATTGGTGCCAACGGTCTTTGGCTACGTTTTGTGCGGGAATTCCGCCCAGCGTTCCAATCAGCCGTTGAAAAAGTAAAGTTAAATTAAAAATGTCAAAAAACCGCTGAAACCCGCATAAAATGTGAGCCAATGTTATAGGCTGGCGTTTCATTTAAAATAATTTTCAGGACTTGTCTCACTAAAAAATATTTTATCTCCATGTCCATCAGTAAAAAATTCAGGTTTCAAGTCACTTTTTTTATTGTAAATATTATCAACAATTACTCCATTTCCAAAACCACAGAAATAACAATCGCTAATAGTAGTTATTATAAGTGTCTTGTCATTTATTATAATTTGCCATTTGCAACCTTTTTCTTCGTCAAAATCATTTGTAAAATAAATACCTTTTCCATTTTCAATTTTCAGCCTGTCATAAAGCTGTCCCATATTATATGCTGGCGCACCCCTACAAATGTCAATATAAAATAAGACTGTACTATCAGTTTCAGGATAAATCGTCATGCTTCCAACAGATTCTTCTTCAACATTTTCACCAAATTTGTAAATACCAGCGTAAGAATCTGTCAATAAAACTTTATTGTTCATTTTACATCCAAATAATATCGCAATCAATAATCCAAATAGTAATATTTTTTTCATATAGTAATTTTTTTAAAACGCTTGCCTATAACGGTAGGCTGGTAAACACAGTGCTGTTTGTACCAACACTGAACAAATATACTAAATTTCCAAACAGCATTGTTTTTGACCAGCCTGTTGTGTTTAGTGAACCAAAGGATTGTGTGGTTTGATTAGTGAGCGAAGTTTGCAAGAGATTACCACTGAATTGTATTTTTTTATTCAAGTCTTCTGTTTTAAAAATGTTCAATTGTATAAATAATTTATTTGTACTGTTGATAAATTTGTCAGAATGCAAAAAAACCAGCAAGAAATTTAAATTATCAGACTATGGCAAAAGTTACCTCTTGATTTTTAATTTTTTTTCCGGTAACTTCGCCAGGTCTTATAGACGTATCTACGTCTGAAAACGAGTTTTCGCCGGTATCTACCGCAATAAGACCTAAGTTAAAATCCATTCTGTCTTTTTACCTTTAAGTCTGTCAATTATTTCTTGCACCATGCATTTCTTTATTATCATTCTGTAAAACAGAAGAAATACCATCCCAATCTCTTGCAAATTAAACACAACGCCTGCTGCTAAAATGCGTTGGGGAGTTCGAAGCAGCATCGTTGTCCCACGTTAAAACAAATGCCAATATACAAAAATAAAACTTATCTAACCATCTGCCCCAATGGATTTTAGCAGCTGTTGGGTGCAGCTATTTCTTTTTATCAATAATTTCTGTAATTAATTTCAATTTAAAAACCTTATGATTAACAGTGTCATTGATACTATGGTAATTTAATTTGTTAATAAATATTACTCCATCTTTTTCTCCAACAATATCTGTCATTAATGAAAATACAGAATGTTTGAATTCAATATTGTTTTCGAAATTCTTTGAATATAAGACTACGTCAATCCTCTTGGAGTTTGGCACATCCTCGTAACTAAAAAATACGTCTTCATTAGAAATGGTTGTGTCTTTATAGTTAACGGAAATTTTATTGGCTGTACTTCTAGAAATAAACCCACTAAATTCGATATCATTAAATTTCGGTGCTCTTGACATAATTAACTCAACGGTTTCAAAAGAATCTTCATGACCTTGTGCAGTAAAATTTAAATGTGTAACACCTTTACTTGTCTTCCAGAAAACTATTCGAACATTCTTGTCAATGCGTATTAGTCTATGATGAATTGAGTCTAATGTTTCATTTGTCTCATCCCAATTATTAGTTTTAAACTCAGGCTTATTTATAATAAACCAATTCCAAAATTCTTCGACTTTCTGTGCCTTTTTATTTTCTTGACATGAAAGTAATATTACTAGTAGGAGAAAAAATCCCTTTTTCATTTGTTCATTGTTTATGGAAGCATAGTTGCACCCAACGTTCTTCGGGTTTGAAGCTGTGCGGGTTTGCCGCCCTGTTTCATTATCACCCGTTGACATTGAAACAAATATAGCAAAAATTGTCAAACTTTTACTACACCCCGCATGCTTTAAGACCCGATGTTACAAATTGTGCGCCTAAGACACCATACTTGTCAGGTTAGGTTTTTAAACTATCCATGAAATGCTAAAACAAATTTGTTTTGAAAGGGCAAGTATTATTGCCGGACACGGCAAAATAGGGCTGAATTACAAACTTTTTGGTAAGCCTTTGGTTGTGGGTTGATTTGAGTGGGCTTACCAATGTGTTTGTAAAAGAGTTTGGCAATTAGTTCATTTGATGGTTTTCAAAAAAATAGTATATTCACGCATCAATTTTGAGAAATTATCTACTACAATTTATAGTTATACCAATTATCATTGGGCAAGACAAGCTATTTAGAAGAAGGTATTTTCCTAGATTAATATTCTAAAATTAGCAAAATGATTAAGCATTATTTCGTTTCTACATTCAGATTATTGATGAAAAATAAAACCATGTTTTTCATTAACCTTATCGGGCTTTCTATTGGATTTGCCTGTACTTTTATAATCCTTTCGTATGTTCTGGAGCAAACGAGTTACGATAAGTTTCATGAGAAAAAAGATCGAATTTACAGGGTTGTAAATCATATGAAACCCTATAAAACTACAACTGTACTTAATCCATATATAGTAGGCACAAAACTTAAAAGCAATTTTCCTGAAGTGGAAGCTGTAGCTCAAATACATACCCATTATAATGTTAAAATAAAAGTTGATAATGAATTTATAATGATTCCTGAAACATTTTTTACATCGAATGGATTTTTTGATGTGTTTAGTACAAAAACAATTTATGGGAATACAGATAATTCTCTAACAGAAATGCATTCAGTTGTGTTGACAAAAAGTAATAGTGAGAAGTATTTTGGAAATGAAAACCCTGTAGGTGAATTTATTGATTTCAAGATAGATAATGAGATTTACACATTAAACGTAACCGCTGTCATTGAAGATTTCCCAGAAGAATCGTCCCTTAGTTTTGATGCATTAATTAGTGAAGAAATTTTTATAAGTCATAAGATTGCCAGTCATAAGAATTTTAAGATGTTAAGAACAGCATGGGATTCCAGATGGTTTAGTACCTATTTTACCTTAGCTTCATCTGATAAAATAGACCTATTTACTCAAAATTGGAATAAATTGGAAGAAAGTGAATCTTTTCCAAAAGAAATTTCCCATTTTTATTTTCAAGAATTATTGAACATTCATTTTCATTCAGAAGGGTTATCTGGTAATAGGATAAGTGGGAACATAACCCATCTTTTATTGTTTTCAGGAATTGGTTTTTTAATACTATTTATTGTTTCTATCAATTATATAATCTTATCTATGGCTAGCTCCGAATCGCGATTAAAAGAAATAGGATTAAAAAAGACTATAGGTAGTCACCCTGGTTCGATTAGAAAGCAACAGTTAGTAGAAAGCTTAACAATAAGTTTATTAGGATTTATTATAGCAATTGTTCTTATAAATTTGAGCATCGATAAAATAAACCTTTTATTTGATACTCAAATTGAAATTAATCTGTTCGGAAATTGGCAACAATTAGGAACTTTCCTTTTAGTTACTATAATTATTAGTGTTATTTCATCAGGATATATTAGTTTCTTTTTGGCACGAAAATCACCCATAGAATTATTAAGTAAAAATACTAGTTCGATAAAAAAGAAAAACATATTTCAGTATTCTTTAATTGTTTTTCAAATACTAATTTTCACAGTTTTAATCGCGGGAACCTATAGTATTTACAGTCAAATATCATATTTAAAAGAGAAAAACCCAGGATTCGAAACTGAAAACAGACTGCATATAACAGATGGAGCTGCAAGTTTTTCGGCAAGTAAGTTAATGAACTTTAAAACAGACTTAATAGAGTGTTCTGAAATTGTAGAAGTTGCTTCTGGTGTTTGTTTGCCACCAACCGATTGGAAAATGGTAAGCCATATACCCATAAAAAATGATCCTGAGAATAAAATTTTTGTTGATGTTATTCACGCATCGGGTAATTATTTAAGCTTAATGGGAATAAAGCTGGTGCAGGGACGATATCTGGATGATCGAATGGCTACTGATTCTCAATCCTGCGTTATTAATGTGAAGACAGCAAATATGCTTAATTTTGAAAATCCACTGGAAGAAAAAATTAGAGGTTATAATATCGTGGGTGTGGTAGAAGATTTTCATACTTTCTCACTTCTAAATGAAAATAACCCAGCACAAGTAATATTAAATAAACCGTCTTACATTCATCATTTTGTATTAAAAACTACCGATAAAGGAGAAGAAAAAGCAATGGCTTTTGCCAAGGATGTTTGGAAGGAATATTTTCCAGATAATCAGCCGGAGTTTTTTCGTGTAAAAGATAAAATAAATTCATCATTTCGCGATAATGATAAGTTAAATCATATTATTCTGTTCTTTTGTTTGATATCAATAGTTCTAGCTACAATTGGATTGTATGGTCAATCTCTTTTTTCAATTTCAAAAAAGAGAAAGGAAATTGGAATTAGAAAGGTTAATGGAGCTACATCCTATAAAATCGTAATTTTCTTTCTAAGAAAATATGGATTACTAACTGTATTAGCTAATGTTTTCAGCTGGCCAATTGTTTTATTTTTTCTTGAGAAGTGGCAATCGAATTTTGTTTACAGAGAGGATTTGACTTTTAAAGTACTTTTTATATCGTTTGTTCTTTCTATGCTAATTGTTCTTTTAACAATATTAAAAAATTCTATTAGATTCTCAAATACTAATCCTATTGATGTATTGAAATACGAGTAGATGTTACAAATTTAATAATTCAATTAAAGGTTCATAATAACTGATCTACTGTAGATGCAAAAATTTAAACTTTTTTGCGCAGCGCAGAGGAGCAAAAGTGTTTAAATTAGTGTGAGCAAATACCAATTGCAGCCACAGGCTGCAAAGCGCGCGGGAAAACAAATTTGTTTTTTGTCATTACAACAGAAACATTATCAAAAAAATACTATCAAACTGCTACGAACAAAATAAAGATTCCTACTTGTAAAAGCTGTCAGACCGCTAATAAAAATTCTTGATTACGAACTTGATGAAATGAAGCTACTTAATTTTTTTTCGCGCATTATTTGTAACGGTCTGGCATAGGAAAAGTGCGGGAATTTCGCCCTGCGTTTTTATCTGCCGCTAACCAAGTTTAAAAATAGTAAAAAATGTCAAGAAACTACTTTCCCCCGCATTTTTTCTGATGCCGTGTTAGGTTTTAGGCACGAAACTACGAGCGAGAGATAAAGGCATCCGTTAAAAGTTTGCCGTACCATTTTTTTAAGGCTGAGCCATTTTGAATTATCAAAAAGCGATGAACAGGATTTTCAGCACGAATGCAATGAACAGGTAAAATTTTATTAACCCGGACAGGGTAGAAGCCTTGTAATAAATTATCAGGAAGCACGAACCTTTTACTTGCAAGCTTAAATGGTGAGAGCCTTGTTTTTAAATTAAATCGACGGCAAACTTTTCATTTTATATCCACGTGATAAAAGAATTTTATCACGGAGAATTGATTTATCAAAATCGACGAACCACAAAAAGAGCTATTTTTTCAAGATTTATTTAAACACCGAAAGCCCTTAAACACTAGAAACTGTCATTATAAAAAATTGCCCGTGCTTAAACCTAACGGTGGAGGGTGTGAAGCGTGCCCCGTCATTTGGAACAACTCATTCATCCCACAGGTAAAGTTAGATTGAAACTTTTAAGATTCCAAATCAGCGAGCAGTGGGGCATGCTTTACACCCTGTGTTAGCGGGAGTGGTTTTAGTATCTGGTTAAAATTCAGGCAAATATTTTTCAAACCACAATATTCAACTTCAAAGGCGCAATTATCTCAGCAAGGTTTTCAGCGGGTAAGCCCGTGCGGTCGGCACAAAATATTTTTTTGAGGCTCACCTTTTCAATCTTTTCTTTCAAAGGGCTGATTCAATAAATTTTTCCCTACAATATTTCTAAATTTCAGCACGTGATTCAAAACTTAAAAAAACTGTTTTTTTCTTTACCTGTATTAAAACAAAAGCTCAAATCCTCAAAAATTTCACTTAGACTCTATGTTTTCAAAAGATGATAAAATTCTATTCGATAATTCAGTTTCAGCACGTGCTATGAATTCAACCACTTCTAAAAATTCAGCCCGCTTTTCAAATTTTCTTCCCCGTTACGGTCATTGTTTAAAGTCAAGCCGAAAAAAAATATTCTCTAAGTCAGCAGAAGCCTGTCCTCCACCACAACTTCAAGACGTGCTATGAATTCTAAAAAGCTCAATTCGTTCCATAATTTCATTTCAGAGGACAGTCTTCTAATGACTTAAACCAACCTTTCAGCCTGAATTTCAACCATTACCGCTAACGTTGAGTATATGCAAAGTAGGCGATTGCGGGCTTTAAACTTTTCAAACCGTTAAAAATTTGAAGCGGGCTACTGCCGTTGAATTTACTACAATTGCGCCTATTTTGTATATACTGTGTTGTGTTTTCGTGCTTTATTCTCCGCTGTCTGCCTGTGCGCAGGGGCAGACATACTCTTTGACAAGTTTTGGTCTGTGCGTTAGCTTTTTTGCACGACTTGGCAATGTGTATGGATGCGAAGGTAGAGCAATCAAACATTTTTCTTCTTTAAAATTTCTAATACTGGTGCATTCTTTTTATCTGATGGAATTATTGGATTATCTTCTGGTGTAATACCCATTCTGTCTGGGTCATTAACTCCAATTTCCCATGCCTCACGAATTATTAATTCCGTTTTGAGAATACCATGAGTTGTATATGGGTTTATAGACTGAGGATTAAATGTTATTTCCGCTGGGCATAGTATGAATTTCTTTATGTTTTTGTAAGCCTCAATAAGTCTTTCTAAATTCACTGAAGAATCTGGGGTCATTTTATGAGATTTAGTCATTGAAACTGTGATTTCGCCTGGTTTATGTTTCATTTTCCTAAAATCAGAAGCTATACATACCCTATACCAAAAAGGGTTTTGTTTATCTATCCCTTTGATAATAGAAATGCGAATAATATCCTCTGAATCTTGTTGTCCAAATTTTTTGTGCCAATCTTCAAAAATAAGCTTGCCATTGTTCCCATTCTCAAAACCAATAAAGACATAAAATCCTTTATCTGTAAAGAAAAAACCAAAACCTTTCCATTTTGCAACACTCCATTTGTTTTCATCAATTATTGAAGATACGCTTCTCTTAGCATGGGATATATTATTTAAATCAAAATCTGGTTTTTTACTATCGTTGGAAGCATAATTATATTCATTTTTATCTTCTTGTTCGATTATATTAAAGGGGATTTTTCTGACGTTGGGAAATTCTTTTATGTTAGTAGAATACCAATCCTCAAGAAATAGCTTGGGATTTTGTCCTAAGATATCAAGGGTAAAATTCCTATGATGCAAGATAAACGAAAACCTCTCATTAACTTCTTCGTTTTTAAACAAGTTCTCAAGGTGTTCCAATGGATTATCAATAAAGAAGTTTGAGGTCAAGATGTGTACTGTAAATTCTAGTATTTTAGTTATAATCTTTGATTGGTTGTCTCTATTAAGCGAGAATTGATTTATACTAAATTCATACAAGTCCCTTTCTGGATTATACAAAAAAGTAAATTCTCTCTCTTTTACATCCCTTATAAGTTCAATAAGAATCGTTTCCTTAGTCGGAATTACATTATTTAGAGATGTTGCTAAAAAACTTTCAAAAAAGGCCGCCAAAGTTTCTGCGGTAAAAAGTAATTCTAAATCTTGCTCAAATTTGAATATAAAAGAGCATCCAAGAATTTTTGAGATTATATTGACTTTATTTCCAGATAACAAATTTGTTTCATACACCATTTGTTCCTTAAACGGCTGCCCTGCAATTAATTCAAAATATTTCTTTAAATCTTCTTTATTTTCAATTCCTATTTTTCTATAATCACTTTCAATTTTTTCTTCATGCCCCAACTTGTACAATACCGAGTTTTGGGATAACCATAAACTTTGGTTTTCTAAAATATCAGGTAAAAATGTTAGTAGACTATCTTGTTCTGAATTTGTGTTAAGAAATCTTACTGATAAACAAGCATCAAATAGTTCATAAACAGGAATCTCACCTTTCTCTTCTTTTTCGATTTGGTTTGCGATTACATGAAACAGCTCATGCCAAGTAAGAAAATTTGGAATTCTGCCAATCAATTGTTCATTAATTGCTAGTTGTTTCGCACAATCATATACTCTAGAATCAAGGATACCTTCCTGATACCATGACTTAAAAGCAATTGAACTTGCAGAAATAAAGCAATTATTCGATGCCCACAATAATCCCATTTCATTATATGCATAACCAAGACCTTTGAGAGCTATATATAAACCATCATATGTCTCTTCTTTAGCCAGTTTTAAAACAGACTTCCCAAAATAAATAATACTAGATTTATAATGTTTAGAATCAAATTTTTGAATAGCCCTTCTTAAAAATGTATGACCAGCGGCGAGTTCAGATGACCTCTTTTCATCTAAGAGGGCAATGGTGTCAATCAGGTTGTCATATTCAAAGTTATCAGGAAATAGTACTCCCAGTTCTTCAAACATTTTTTTAAAAGTATCAAAGGGGAAATCAATTAACCCTTCACTTTCCAAAAGGAGATTTGACAATTCTTCAAGATGTTTATTTGGAGATTTTTCATCTGGGATTGAATCCATTAGAACTTCTATTTTTTGATAGAACTTAGCAATTAAAGATGTACATGGTTTATCCTCCTTTGTAGAAAAATTGTCTAATAACAAATAAAGACTTTCTCTTTCTTTTGAAAGGTCAACTTCGAATAATTCCAAATCACAATTTGCAGCGCAAAATCCTCTTAATGTGTTAAACAAATTAACGTACAGCTCAATTTCTGATATTGAAGATGTAATAGAGATATACTTTTTAAATTCTTTAAAGTCTGCAATAAAAGCTGAGAAATCATCAAAGTAATATAAATAAGTCCAAGCCCGCTGATAGTAAATTCGAATCCATTGTTTTTCTCGGTTTAATTTTTTGCATAATCGAAGAGCCCTGTCAAATTTACCTTCAATTTCATCTCTTGGTTTTTCCAATTTTCGAGATAATATTGCCACTTCAAGGGCATCCTCCACTAATTGAAAATCAAATTCTGAGTATCGGTTCGAATTTTGAATTTTCTCCTCCAATTCTTGCAATAAATTGTTGCGCGCAGCATCGTTACTGCCAATAACTATTTTTTTGTCTTTAAAAACTTCTGATAGATTCAGGGAATCTACAACTATGTCTAAAAGTTTATTGTCAAATACTTTTTCTAAAATCCATATACCGTCAAGAATTACAACCTCGATTCCATATTTTTCTTTAAGCTCATCTTGTGCATCTTTTTTCTTTTTACTGGATGGAGTTTGGTTCGTAATAAAAAATATTTTTGTATAGTCTCGCTTTGTGGCAATTATTTTTGATACGTCTTTTTCTGCTTTTGATTTCCAAGTTTCCTTTGCACTAAATGCGAAAGCCCATTTCTCATCTTTTTCCCATCCATTTTCAGGTACAAACCATCTATCAGAAATATCCGAAGATACAGGATAAGTTTCTGAGTCCGTTTTCCCGTCCCCACCACCAGTTGGGCCAACCTGAGGAATTAGATTAGGAGATATTAGTTTTTCTGATAGTCTTCTACAAAGTGTTTCAAACTCATCTTGCTTTTGATTTGTTGTAATCTGAGATAATTCAAAGGCAAACTGTTCTCGAGTTAATTCTACCGTATGGGTAATTTCTGAATCTGAAAAATACTCAGGTCTTCTTAATCTGTAAAAATCTGATGGTCTATTTTTTATTATATTTTTCATTTTCAAATTATTTCATTGATAACGCAAAATCGTGCGTCGGCAAAAATTTGGCTCTTTTGCAAGCTGAAGTGTCAGCATGTGGGTTTGGGCTTGCGAATGTGCCAAATGTGCGTTGGCATTTGTTGCACGGTCTTTCTTAGCATGAAACACAACGGTCTCGGCATTTGAAACGTGCGGGTTTTTCGCCCAGCGTTCCAATCAGCCGTTAAAAAATTAAAGTTAAATTAAAAATGTCAAAAAACCACCAAAACCCCGCATGTTTTGAGATGCCGTGTTAGCCACTGTATGTTTACTTTATCTTAAATATTCTAAAAATTATAACAGTCAATAATAAATAAAAACCTATCAATCGTAGAATAAATAAGTTGTCTATTGGCTTTTTATGTAAAAATGCATAAACTGTCAAGGTGATTGTAAAAATAATTAAAAAGTATCCAACAGGTTTTGCAATTTTTGAATTATAAAAATTTTTTTGTTCAATTTTTGGAGTTTCATATTTAATATTTATTCCGTCAATCTTATTTTTAACTCTTTCAACAAGTTCTAAAAAGTTAATACTGTCCTGACCTTTTAGTTTTCCTAAAATTTTAATACAAGAACCAAAATTATCTCTAAGTATTAATTTGCCAAAAACTGCAGATTCATCATAGTCGTAACTTTTTATTTCAGACCAATTTAACTTTTTGTCACCAATCCAAATATATTCATCTGTAATTTCAGCGAATACAGTATAATATATTGATAGCTTTATCACAAAATATAACAAAAGAAATCCAATTGTAATAAATGTGAAAAAGAATTCTACTGATATGTCAAATTTAACATTGAGAATTATAGAAACTAAAGGAATCAAAATGGAACCTAAAATTGCAATTATTAAAAATCTACTTTGCGATACTAATTTAATCTTCATTTTCTTCTGAACATATTGTGGCTAACGGTTTGCGGTATGAAAAGTTGGGGAGTTCGGAACAGATTACCTATCAAGGTACAACTTTGCTTGATGCGAGCCGCAAAGCTCGCACACTTACAAAACCCCAATTTTTTATGACCGCGTGTTAGCCACAGTAATTTCATCCATTTTTTTTGAAATTTCAATTGCTTCATCAATCAAATCGTTTGGATAATCGTTGATTTGAAGAATCCTAATTGCATTTCTGTTTTTCAATTTTCCTTCTTTTAATTTATAATCAAAGCCAACATTGTTCTCTTTAACAATCTCACTGAAATGATACAATTCATATTCATCGGACAACATATCTGTTAATTCAATATCATGTGTTGAGACAAATACGATATTCTTATTTTTCGAAAGCCTTGAAAGAACTGCTTTCCCAGCCGATATTCTTTCGACAGTGTTAGTTCCTTTAAAAATCTCGTCCAATAAAAACAAGTTTGGCTTTCCATTAGAACTTTTTTCAATCATTTCTTTAATGGTCAATACTTCTTCGAAATAGTAGCTTTTATCGTTCATTAAATCATCACTAATCCGGATAGCTGAATAAATCCGTAATTTTGGTATTGACATGGTTTCTGCAAAACATGTATTTAATGTCAATCCAGTTATCATATTAAGTCCAATTGTTCGAATGAATGATGTCTTACCAGACATGTTTGAACCTGTCAACAGTATAGATTTGTTTGATATTTCAATAGTATTTGTAATACATTCAGGTATTAATGGATGATAAACATTTTTTGCTGAAAGTTTCGAATCACTTATTTCGGGCAGGCAATATTTGTCTAATCCGTTTCTAAGTGATGCAATTGAAACCATAATATCAATTTCTCCAACAAAACTGAAAACATTTTCAATCTCTTTTCTCTTTAAATCAAGTCGTTTTAATACTCCAAATAATAGCAATGGCTCTAAAAGAAATGCAATTTTAAAAAGCTCTAATATTCCCCAAAAAATGGCTTCCATATCACTTTGAAGGCTGGCTTCCAACCTAAAAAATGACATTCTGTTGCGTACCTGATTTATTACTCGAATAGAATTTGGTAACTCAGCGTCAATGGCCTTAAAAAACTGGTCTTTGTGGAGATTATTTGCAATTGCATTTAATCTTAAAAGTTGTGGAATAGAACCAAGATATTTATACAAATGTTTTTTGTTCCAATAATGAATTCCTGTGTTGACAAGGAAAACACCAAGAAAAACCAAAATCATTTGTGGGTTAAAATGATACATTATAAGAGATAACACACTTGTAAACGATAACAACCGAATAACAAAAAACCATTTCGGAGGTTTCTGATGTTCCTCTTGAAAAAGGGATGAAATATGAAATACATCCTCTTTATTTAGTTTGTCAAGTTGGAGTTGTGTGTTAATCCTATAGTCGTCATCATCTGTTAGTTTCTCTATCAGCTTTTCTTTGTTGACAATGTCGCTGATATTATTAGGAATAGCTTTTAATCTATTGTATAAGTATTGCTGTCCAACTCTTGATGTTGTTCTGTCAAGAAACATGAATAATTCTTCAAAATCTAAATCATTACAGGTTTTATCAGACAGAACTTGAAAAGAATCGGAATTATCTTTATTTACAAAGTATTTTTCAATAAAATCGAATCGGAAATCATCATCTTTGAGTTGTCCAAACGATTCTTTTAGTCTCTCTATAGTTTTCTTTTTACGCATTATTGATTTGTTGCAGAATGTTCTTTGTTATTGTGGCTAACGGTTTCGGCATTTGAAACGTGCGGGTTTTCCGCCCAGCGTTTTTGTCCGCCGCTAACCAAGTTTAAAGATAATTAAAAATGTCAAAAAACCACCAAACCCCCGCATGTTTTAAGATGCCGTGTTAGCACACGTTTTATTTATCTGCGTATAAAAAAAATCAGTATCAAATAGATATAAAGAACTTGATCCGTCACTATTTAACTTGTATGTTATAAGATATTTTCCATCCGTGGTAGAAGTTAGTTGTTTTAAATCAGATAAAACATCTGTCCACATTAGAGTTGTAGCTGAATTATAATCTAATAACTGAAAAAAGTTTATATCATAGTAATAAATGAATTCTTCTTCATTATCTCTATAGCTAAAATCAGCACTTCCGAACCATCCGTTATCAATATATGAAACTTCACTTATCGCATTACCTGCAAAGTCTATAATACATTGTTCCATGCCAAATCCTAAATAGATGGAATTGTTCTTCTTATTTACAGTAATATATTGAGGTAAAGCGCCAATACTTGGGATAATCTCATTAAATTCAAGATTTCCACTATCAAATATATAAATTTTAGCACCAGATCCACGAGTAACTAGCTTAGTCTTATCATAGTTTGCATAAACTTCTGAAAACTCTATTAATGAATTATTCCAATATGTAGTATCGTTATTTGAACTGTCAATTATTCTTGATTTTCTCCCTGTTGAACCATTTATTTTCAACAAAACTATACCAACTCCATTTTTAGAAAAACACAGATCATATGGTATAATTGCAGGATATACAATATTATCTGATGCAATTGGTTTTATTTCAATGCTTTTTTGAATACTGTTTAAATTACCATCAACCAAATATATATAAGGGATATTTGATTGAGTATATACATAGGTTGATGATGGATCAGCTCCAATAATATATATTAAATTATTAAATGGATTTATTGTAAATTTTGTTGGTGCAATTATATCGTCAAGATTTAACACATTTATTATTTTATTTTCCATTATAGAATATTTGTATAATCTATTTGGATTAAATGTTGATATTAATATATCTTGGTTATCATTTATTATTTCAAAATCCGTAATATATCCTTCGAAATCTATTTTACTATGAAAGAATGAGACTTCAACTTCTGATTCCAATTTCACACCTTTTTCATCATTAACAGAAAATACAACAGGGTAATTGCCTCCAAGTTCAGCACATGTAAAAACACCAGAGACTCCCTTTTTATCATTAGTTAACTTAATATTATCTATGCAATACTCCCAAGCTCCTCTACTTTTTATATAATTAACTTCAATTGGTTTATTAAATTTTAAAATAATTGAATCTTTTATTCCAACTGCATGATTTCCAATTATACCTTGAAAGTCTACAAGGTTTAATGCATAGTCCTGTTTAATAATTATTTTTTTAGAAATATTACCACAAACAACTTCAACTGTCCCAATACGATTCATAGAGCTCAAATTTTCCTCCCAATTTAATCTAATATTTAAACTTCCACACCCTTCTTTTTCAGAAGTACTAATCCAAGAACAATCGTTATTTATAACCCAACTAGAGTTTGAGTATATATGGATATAATTTGAACCTGCTATATTTGAAACATCATAAATTGAATCTGATATCTCTAAACTATTTTCACCTATTATTAATGTTATATTTAAATTAACTGTTTCATTCCTAGTTATGCTAACTAATTGCGATGCTGTAATAAATGTTTCTTTTGAAAATGATATTTGATAATTATCTACTGGTATATTTTTAAATACATATCTCCCATAAAGTTGAGTTTCATATTGGAATTCACCTAAATTAACTGTCACTCCAGCTAAAGGTTGATTATATTCATTACTCACTATTCCTTCAAGGTTGCCATAATATTCAAGTTTATCTTCTTCTTTATTGCAAGATATTAGAATAGTACTAAACAATATAATTAACAACAATTTTCTATCCATAATCAATAAATTTAATGTGTGCTAACGGTCTGGCATAGGAAAAGTGCGGGAATTTTGTCCTGCGTTTTTATCTGCCGCTAACCAAGTTTAAAAATAATAAAAAATGTCAAGAAACTACT
>Ga0209211_10005010_pt1 | contig 20098 bp, 21 predicted proteins | sample RifGroA2_FD_183992 | JGI IMG/M metagenome (GOLD analysis project Ga0209211, IMG submission 183992) | Groundwater microbial communities from Rifle, Colorado, USA - Groundwater A2 (SPAdes) (version 2) | ecosystem: Environmental > Aquatic > Deep subsurface > Groundwater | place: Rifle, Colorado...
GCAACATTTTGGTAAGGCAGCGCGGAACAAAATTTGCAGCAGGTGATAACGTCAAGGTGGGGAGAGATCACGCTTTATATGCCGTTAAACAGGGCGTTGTTGAGTTCAAGACGAAATATGGTAAGCAAATTGTAGGTGTGAAAACAATTTGATTTTTAAAGCAAGATGATTGACCAAATTGCGAATGCAGTTCAAATTCCAATCGAAGAACTTCAAGCAAATCCGCTTCAGCCGCGTGGCGTAATTACTCCAGAAAGTTTAGTTGATCTAATAGATTCAGTAAGAGAGCACGGAATACTTGAACCTCTCGTTGTGGCAAAAACCCCTGCAGGATACCAAATAATTGCCGGTGAAAGGCGCTGGAGGGCAGCAAAACATGCAGGACTAACTAGCGTGCCTGCTGTTATTAAAGAAACTACTCCTCGCGGAATGTTAGAGTTGGCGCTTGTTGAAAATGTTCAAAGAGTAGATTTAAACGCACTGGATAGGTCAAAGGGCTTTGAAAGATTAATTGAGGAGTTCGGGCTTGCTAATGCAGACATTGCACAACGTGTTGGCAAAAGCACTTCTTATGTTTCGAATACCTTGCGTTTACTCAAACTTCCGGATGCCTTAAAAGATGGATTGTTGTCAGGACTCATAACGGAGGGCCACGCAAGAGCACTTTCAGCAATTGACGATCAGGAATTGATGATTAGGGCGTACAAAATTGTTCTTAAGGAATCCGGATCGGTTAGAAGGGCTGAAGATTTGGCAAGGAGAATGAAACTGGAGTCCGGACAGCCTGAGAAAGCGCAAGTTCCACCAGATCATCCTATTGTGGTTAGTGCAGAAATTGACAAGCTTGAGGAAGATATTAAAAAGGCTTTAACCATAGAAAACTCTCCCAAAAAAGTTAACGTTAAAGTTATTCGTTCCCAAAGAGAAACAAGATTGTTAATTGTGCTCAAAGGGGGATTGACAGATACTGAAGAGAGACTTCAAAAAATCAAAGAAGGAATTCTTTCCTCAGCCTGATCACATTCCTGCGTAAACTACTTTTGGTACAAATCCTGTCAAATTCATTGGCCAGTATACAAGCCATGCTCTCCCAACAATTGTTTTCTTCTTGATAGGGCCAAGTGCTCGCGAGTCTAAGGAGTGACTCCTATTGTCCCCCAGTACGAAGTATTGTCCATCGGGGATCTTATATTGAAGATTTTCAGTTAAGAAAGCACCTGGTTGTGTCTTAAAATCGGCAGGTAAATAGCTTTCTTGCAGTAACTTTCCATTTACATACACTTTTCCGCTAGACACACTTACAGTTTCTCCCGGTAGCCCAATTATTCTTTTGATATAGTCGTCTCTTTTGTTTTGAGGTGCCTCAAATATTATTACATCTCCTCTTTTTGGCTCTCCTAATCTATAAGAAACTTTTTCTGTGAGCAGGTATTCGCCGTCATTGAAGTTTGGTAACATTGAAGGCCCTTTTACTTGATGGGGCTGTACCAAAAAAAGATAACTAACCATAAAAATACTTACTGCAAGAACAATAGTTTGCAGCATATCAATAATTGAACTGGTCAGTCCTTTAAAAAACATGGTTTAAATTGCACACCAACTTTAGCAAAAAATCCCCTTCCTATCACAACACTAATTTTTCCTGATTGAGGAAGGGGCTGTTCGAATTCGAAGCAATTATCTTTACTTGTGAGATTTGCCCTCTATTGCACGAACGACCTTTTTAGTCTTTTTGACTGCCTTTTTACCTTCGGCAGCAATTCCTTCAATTTTTCTTTCTACCTTTTGCCTATTTTTCTTGTCTGATAGAAAGATTGCAGCAGCAGAAGTTGCAGCTCCGAACAGCGCACCTGCAGCTGCTGCTACACCGGTTGATACTCCCTTTTTACCGTTTGCCATATTTTAAAATCACCACCTTATATATCCAATGTAAAGAATTTAAAAAATGTTGTCAATGGGGGGAAGATGCAGAGTAAAATGTGGGCCCACCAGGACTCGAACCTGGGACCTTTGCAATGTGAATGCAATGCTCTACCGACTGAGCCATGAGCCCCTGTACCTATATTTTACCAGCCTTGGGGTGGTAGAATCAAGGTATAATGGTTCTTTGTTCTTGCTAATTATGATTACAGCAATAGTTTTGGCCAAAAATGAAGAAAAAAACATTGAAAGGTGCTTAAAGAGCCTTAAGTGGTGTGATGAAACAATAGTTATTGATGATTTTTCTTCTGATAGAACTCTTGAAATTGCCAAAAAATTTAATGCAACAATCTACCAGCGGATTTTGGAAAATGATTTTTCGTCCCAACGAAATTTTGGGTTGTCAAGAGCAAAAGGGGACTGGGTGCTGTTTGTGGATGCCGATGAGGTTGTAGAGAGTTCACTAAAAGATGAGATATCTTCAAAAATATTAGCTTCTCCCTTTGAAGGATTTTGCATCAAGAGGAAAGATTTTATGTGGGGTAAAGAGCTAAAGTTTGGAGAGACTGCAAGCTTGAAGTTTGTTCGTCTGGCTCGACGAGATGCAGGAAAGTGGATAGGAATAGTCCACGAAGAGTGGAAAATTCGAGGGAAAGTTGGAGAGTTTGATGGATTTATAGAACACTATCCCCACCAAATCTTAGGTGAGTTTATTAAAGAGATTGATTATTATTCAACCTGGCACGCAAAATCAAAGTTTGATAAAGGGGAGAGGTCAAGCCTTGTAAAGATACTCGTAATGCCTAAAGCCAAGTTTTTCCAAAATTGGATTATAAGAGGCGGTTTCAGAGATGGGACAGAAGGCTTTCTAGTCTCGATTTTGATGAGTTTCCATTCGTTTCTGGCTTGGAGTAAGTTGTGGTTGCTGGAAAGAAAAGTATCACGGGGATTAAGACAAGTACCACTAACTCATGATACTTGTAGTGCCTTTTAACAATGCTTTCTGTTTTACTTTCTTTATATTTTCTTATTTTCCCCCTGGGGCAACTGATAAGAATAGAAGTCGTGCCGAGTGTTGTTCTGCAACCGGTAGACTTAACTGCTGGGGTATTAGTACTTGTTTGGATATTTGCAAATAGGGGATATACAAAAGTTAGAAACAGTTATTTTGTTCCTTTTGTTGTAATCGCTTTGTTTACCCTTTTTCTAAATTTTGGGACTGTTTCTATTGAGAACTTCATTACGGGCGGATTTTATCTCGTTCGTCTATCAATCTATACGTTACTCTTTTTCGCGATACATGACATTGTACGACGCAGTGTGTTTTGGAAAAAACACATACCAATATTTTTGATTTCGGCGGGAGTTTTAGTTGTATTATTTGGTTTTATTCAATATATCTTTTATCCTGATTTTAAAAACCTAGCGGAACTGGGTTGGGATGTGCATTATTTTAGGCTCGCAAGTACATTTTTTGATACAGGATTCGCTGGAATACTAATAGTGTTGTTATTAATATTATTGTCATTGAAAATTTTAGACAGGGAAATCGGATTTAAAGGTTACGGGCTTTTACTTCCTGGGATTGTCGCGCTTGCACTTACTTTTTCGCGCGCAAGCTACCTGTCATTTTTAGTTGCAACAGCGTTGATATACATTGTACGACGTAATGCCAAGTTTACGGCGACCATAAAGTTTACGGCGACCATATTAGTAATTTTTCTAATATCGGTGTTTTTGTTGCCGAGGCCTGGTGGAGAAGGAGTAAGACTTAAAAGAACATCGACAGTAATTACACGCGCGGAAAATTTTAATGAAACCTTACGTATGGTTTCTAGTAAACCTTTGTTCGGAGTAGGTTATGATTTGTTGCGATATAACAAAGATAGTGTTGATTTTAAATCTCACTCGGGAGCCGGAGCCGCATCAAGTTTAGTTTTTGTTTTGGCAACAACTGGTGTCGTAGGTTTATTAATTTATTTATCAACTATTATTAATATTTTATTGAATGGGTTATCAAATCTTAAAAGTAGTTTAGGGGCGGCGTTGGTAGTAACACTAAGCGCTCTTCTCGTACACTCTATTTTTGATAATTCCTTGTTTTACCCTTGGGTGTTAGGATGGGTGGCAATTCTAGCAGGGTCGATGCCTGTGCCTAAGGAGAGTAGGTAACAGATATTTTCTTTTCTGTTGTATTTTGCGCAAGATCTGTTGCAACAACCGTGATGGAATTCTCGCCTTCCGAGAGAATTATGTTTTGAGAATAAACTCCATTTCCCGCAACAATCGCAATTCTGATTCTGTCGTTTACTTTTATACTGACATCGCTGTTATCAGTTTTTCCTTCCACTCTCAAGTCTTTATCATCCCCGTAGAATGTTTGCTTGTCCTGGGGCCTGGTTATTTCTAAGGACGGAGGTTGAGCGATGTAATTTACGATAGAAGTGCGAGAGTCGCCACTCTCGTTTCCACGTTCGTCAGTGGATGTGGCGTAAATTGAATTTAATTTTTGCTCTAGTGGAATTTCAGCAGTAAAGAGACTTGTGTCATCAATTTTAATTTCTCTTACTTTTTTGTCGTTTCTAAATATTTTTAATATTGATCCTGCTGGCGCACGACCATTAATTGTAACCTTGTCTTCTTTTGTATATCTTGGCAAGTCATCAAATTGGGGTGGGGTTGGAGGGGTTTTGTCGTCTTGTTGAACAACTGGTTTGTTGTTTACCATGGATGCAATTTTTCCTAAAGTAGGAATTCCAACAATTATTAAAAGCGCAAGAAGGAGGATGGAGGTAAGAAGAAAAACAATACCCGACTTGGCCATTCTTTTTTCTTGAACTTTCTCTCTACGGGAAATCATATACAACTTATTGTACTACAATTTGCAATATTTGGAGCCGATGGGCAGAATCGACAGAATCGAACTGCCATCTACGGTTTACGATACCGCTGCTCTACCACTGAGCTACATCGGCCAACATGTATATTTTACTATTTTTGGGGAAGAAAGTTAAATTTTAGATATAGATGAAGATGTGTTTATGATATGAGCGGGCGATGGGACTCGAACCCACGACCTCTTCCTTGGGAAGGAAGCATTCTACCACTGAACTACGCCCGCACTTAAGGTGAGATACCTTCTTATTATATCACGAGTACTTGGTTAATTTCGTGGGATGGAAAGTTTTTGGTCTTTATAGATAACATCTGGATTTTCTAAGTTATTTACATTTGCAATATCTACCCATTTATAACCATCTCCATATGCTCTAACGGCAATTCCCCAAAGATGATCACCTTTTGCTACGGTATAGTTGTCTCCCACAATTGCTTCACCAAAAGTAGTATTGTAGATTTTCTCATCAGAAGTTTGCGCGATCGTGACTTGTTTTGGTTCAACTTCAGGAAGCACGAGTTCTTGGCCAGCTGTTATTATGCTTGCATTTGCAAGTTTGTTAGCTTTTGCAATGTCAACCCAATTGTAACCGGATTTGTAATATTTTTCTGCGATTTTCCAAAGATTGTCTCCATTTTCGACTTTGTGAGTTTTGGGGGTTGCAGGTTGTTCTTGTGCAGTCTGGCTTGCTTGTTGGGTTATTTTATTTTGGGAAGAGTTGTTTCTAAATGAATTAATTAATGTAAATGCGATAACTAAAACTACTACTCCCCCAAGGACTGTACTTATTGTTGGCTCATTCAGTTTTAGAGTTTTTAAAATACTCTTTAAACTTAAGCCCGTCTCTACGGTTTTAGTAGTCCTTCTTGAGTTTTCCATTCGTTTTAAGTGTTATTTTTTAATGCGAAAAGTTGATTTCGGAAGCAGTATAAGTTACTAAAATATGCAAAGTCAAGAGCCAGATTAGTAACAATAATTATTGAGACTCTTCAATCTATTGAAGTGATTACAAAGTCTAATTCACATCTGTCAAGATAGCATAAACTACTGTTCTGTCCGAATAGTTTTGAGTTGATCGATTAAATTGCCCACTACATGTAATTAATACAAGTTGAGGATTGCTTTGCGAGCCGAAAATATCTTTTAATGGAAGTTTATTGTAAGGGTAGCTTTTTTTATCTATAACTGAAAAAATGAAATTTTTTCCTTTGTCATCTTTGACGATTATTTTGTCTCCGAGTATGAGTTCTGATAATTTGTAGAAAATTGCAGGGCCTGTTTGTGAATCAAAATGTCCATCAATAACAGCATTCCCATTTTCACCTGGTTTATGGCCCAAGCGGTACCATCCCACATTATCAACATCTTTAGGAACACCCATGTTGTAACTTTCGTCCAAACCTACTAATTCGACTTTGGTATTGACATCTATTTTGGGAATTGAGATATTATGGGGGATTCCGGGGATGACAACCTTAGCTTCTTTGAGTAAGCCCAGTGTGGAGTATTTGATATTAATTTGCGGTGACCTAACCCTAAATGAAACAATCCCTAAAGACATTATAACGCTTAGTAAAAAAATAGAAGAATTAATAAAACCTTTAGGTATTCTAATGTTTGGCATTGGATCATTTGCTCTTGGAAGAACATGTGCGCTCAGCGTGCATGTTCTTCCCAAGTTTACCTAAATACTCCACCCATTCCCGTACTTGGTGCACCCTGAGGTGCTACTCGAGGAGTTGGCGTTGGTGATACAGACAGACTGGGACTTGGTGATGGTGATTGTGCAGCCACAATGCCGGCAGTAATAAATAACGCCACAGCTGCACCCGCGATTGCTAATACAGAACTTTTCATCTGGTTAAAACACCCCCTTTCTTCCTAGAGAATAGTAATAGAGTGGATTAACAGTAGAAGAAGAAATGTGTAAGAATTTTGTTATACAAAATTCTTGGTAAACAAAAAAATTTTGTTATACAAAATTCTTGGTAAACAAAAAAATACAGAAATGAGTTAAATGAGGTTGTGGAGAGTTTAGTTAAAAAGTATAAAATGAATTTGTTGGCTGACGGAGTTATCTTCCACAAAGAATATCAAAAGAATTCCACAGACTTAAATCCACATAAATTTTAATTTTGTTCGAACATAATTAAAAAAGGGACTGGGTCGGATCTTTATAAAAAGACCAAACCCAGCCCGAAGACTAACCTATTCCTTTCTCGCGATAGCATACAGAGATAACAAAATTATCCCTGCAGACGCAATTCCCCAAATTTGGATAGGGGATAGAAAGAACGTAAGGTAACCGGAGGTTACGAGACCAATTCCGGCACCAAGTGTTGAGGCAGAAGATCGTATTGAATTACTGGTTGATCGAACCTCATCTGGGATGTGCCGGTTGGCGTACGTAAAGATTAACGGAACAACTGCCCCCCGACCTCCTTCATGAATCAAGAATAGGCCGGCCACAATGTATGTGCTTCTACCAAATGGGGTGAACAACATCGGCAACCCGATTGCAAATAGGGCTAGAGCTATCCCCTTCCCATTCAGTTGCTGAAGCTTACCTTGTGCAAGATGCGACCCGGTCGCGATTGCCAGCGTTATTCCAACCCAAAAACTTCCCAACCACCAAGTCTCGCCGGATAGTTCCTTGAAAATTGGTGCCCAGAACATGTTGAATGGTTGGAGTAGCAGCGTTTGGAAAAAGGCGATGATGATTGTAAAACGCAAGGCTGGGTTTGACATTGAGTGCCTAGCTATTCCTCGTATTGCAAACTTCACATCTTCCTTTTTCTCGTGAGACGCAAAACCTCGTAGTGCAAGGTAGGCAATTACAAGGGCGGCAAACGAACATGCAGATCCAATTAGCCATGGCTTATCCAAACCGTACAATGCACCGATAAACCCTCCCCCAACTGCCGCAGGGATCGAAACCAGTTGCGAAATGCTTCCGCCTTGCGACAACGCTTTGTGGGTTTCTGCTTCTCCGACTTGGTTTCGCATCCATGAGTCAAGTGCCCCTGAAATCAACGCACTTCCTATCGCTGCGGCAAGCTCTGCTGCCAGAAACTGAGCAAAAGTAGTACTTGTACCGTACACCAACATCGAGATTGCCCAGAACAGTTGACCAACAAGATAAATTCTCCTTTGTCCGATTCTGTCTCCAAGGTATCCAGTTGGCGGGTCAAGAAGAAAGCTTGCTACCATGAAGCCGGTGTTGAGAAGATTGGCCTCAAACAACGTCATACCTTGCCCTAGCAAGAAGAGGACGTATGTTGAGAAAGACCAACCAACGCCAAACTTTTGCAAACTCGTTGCAAGGATGTAGGCACGCTTGACTTTTGTTGCGCGATCCACGTTATTCCTCCGTTGTTAATGTGCTGACACAAACAAACGAGATTTGTTTTGTTGTGTCAGGGGAACCTCCAAAAAGAATATAAAAAAAGCCTCCTTTTTGGAGACTTTCCTAAAAGAACAAAAGGGGATTTAAGACACGCGAAAAACCTCCATGTGGCGATCAAGCTCAACGTCTTGACCGAAGGTGGATGTAATTGGCAAATAACAAGCTACTTTATTCATGATTTTAGAAGTTTACTATACTATAGGAAGAATGTCAAGAGGTTATTTTTTCCCAGTTGTTAATTTTCTCTTAGTTTCTCGAACTGCAATTTTAGGTAGGGTAGAGCCGTTCTTATCTAAACATTCAACTACTTCTTGCTTGTGGTAAACAATTAATTCGCGCAAAAGCCAGGAAATTGCTTTTGTAATTAAGATATCTTTTTCAGCCTTTAATTTTTCAATGTTTTCAAATGACATTTTGGTCAGGCGATAGTCGCCTGATTCTCTCACTGGTCTAACTAACAAAACCAAAGATGCACGTCTTTTGTGTACATCTTTGTCCGAAACAAATTTTTTAAGTAACTTTTCCCATTCTTTCCAATTTTCCAAAACCTCATGTGCTGTAAATGAACTCTGGCAGAGTGAATCTACTTCTTCCCAACCTCGGGCTCCTGTTAACCATTTATCTATATGTTCTGGGGGAATTTGTTGTCTCTGTTTTGGTAAATATTCCAGCATTTTTCCACCAACGCTACGGTCTGTATGCGAGTTACTTACATAGAACGAGTCAAGGACATCAATCAATTCACCCACTGCAATATCTTTGTTCTCTCTTGTCCAGTTTTTTATAATTTCCCGCAGCTGCGATGTCGTAATATTAACAATAGTGTGAGTTGTCCCCATGTACTTTGATAGATTGAAGTGTTTGGAAGGTTGAGGATTCTTGCGGGCAGTTTGGTTTATTTGTTCAACAATCTGTCGGTAATAGTTATTCATAATCAAATTTTATAATACAGCAGACGCAAGCAGCGTCACCAATATTATTATACCAGTTGACTTACAGTTAAGACAAAAATAAACTACTATCAATTCATGCTAGGGTTAGAGCGTAGAACATCTACTGTTCAACATACTATTACCGAAGAGATGGTAGGTTTATTTGGCCAGCTTAGCGGAGACCTCAACCCGCTTCATTTCGACAACGAATTTGCAGAAAGAACACGTTTCGGGGGGAGAATTGTGCACGGAATGTTGTATACGTCTTTCGTATCTGAGGCACTTTATAAGCTGGGGTTGTCTGATGAATGTGTAATTTTTGGTGACTTGTATGTTAGATTTATAGAGGCTGTCAGAATAGGTGACACAATTACTGCGAGAGCCACAATGATTGGGATGGATAAAATTATGCATGTAGTAGAGTGCGAGCTGACAAACCAAAAAAATGAAATAGTGTCAAGGTGTAAAACAAAAGTGCTAATTGAAAAACTAAAAGAGAAAAAAGCTAAGCTCCAAGTTGTTGCTCAAACAGATGCGGCTGAACAAGTTGCTTAAGCATCTGTATCTTTCTTCTTGTCAGCTTAAGCATTAATATCAGGACCTTTTTTCTTGTCAAAATATTGTTTTCCTCGAAACTCGTAAACAATTGCTTCATCGGGAATAGGGATTATTTCAATACTTTCGGTGTATTCCATAACAACCGGTGATTGTTGAGAAAGATAATTTAATAGTGCCGCTTGCACAGTTTCTTGTGTTATCCAAAACAGAATGTTGTCGCGGCATTCATTCCAACGAGCATTAAGTCTTGTAGTTCCATCGATAAACCTTTTTAGTTTTCTGTGTACGTCTGACGGAAAAGTTGCGACTCCCCAACTTGCAAGATCTTCTTCGCGGGCTGTAAGCCAAAGGTAGATTGCTTCCTGTTTTGAGATCCCTATTTTCACCAGCGGTTCGATAGAATTTGAAGCTTCGAGTAAGGGAGAGGGTGTTGCCCGAAAGATTAGAATATTGGATAAATTTTCTTTATCAACAATCCGGCGGCATTCATACTCAGTTTCAATTGCAGTCTCTGCTGTTCTATCAAGACGTGCGTAAAAGGTGTAAATGTTTACACCAATACCGCATTTTTGTCTTTCTCTAATAAAAGGAAAAGCTTTGTGCGGAACTTCTCTTGCTTGCTCAGAGCCTCGAGCTGTGAGTGTTGGTTGGTGTTTTTCGTGACGTTCTATTTCTCCATGCCGCACTAGGTATATCTTGATTTTGCCTTGTTTGTTTTGGGGCTGCTCTTCAGAGTAGCGTATTCTTTCTCCGTTCCACATGTATAGTGATAATTTTATATAGTATTTACTAGAAACGCTTATTGCAATAAGAGAATAGTAAGAAACTCGTAAGAAATTTGCTGAACAAAATTCTTGGCAAGCTAAAGAGTTTCTTGCAACTGCATCTGTTCCTTTTATCGTAGTGTAAACTCTTCCAATTCCTTTACTCCCCCAAACGCAATTCGGTCGGGGACAAGAGTATTTGTTCCGAGCATTCGAGCCGGGGTTATAACAAAGTTGCCCCAACGTTCGTTTATCTTGTCCACTGCTTGGGCTAAATTTTCTTTTTTGATCACATCTTCAAACAATTCAAGTTGAGCAGTTTTGCAGTTTATTAAGTTAAAACAAGATACAGCCAGGTTGGCAACTGGGTTGTCGTACGGCGAAGAACATAAAACTCTGTAAGCTTCCTTAAAAATATCTCTTGATTCAAAAATTATTCTTTTTAACTTTTTTCCTTTGTGCCAAAAGTTACCGTCACGATAAAGGATAGCAACATGGACTCCCGATGTTTTATACCCGGCGCGTCTTAGTCGAAAACCTGTTTTTTCAACTAATTTTTGTAAAATTGGAGCAAGGTCTTCTTTTTTATAGAGTGGCTTTGGTAAGGCGTAAGAATTCCCATAACTTCGTCTACCAAACTGCACATCATCAATTTCCCAACCTCGCAAGCGAAGATGCCAATCGTAGCCGACAACTGAATGAAAAACGCTTTTTAGTGTTCGGACTTCTGCGTTGTAAAAATCTAAAACTGTATAAATTCCGAAGCTTCCAAGGCGTGCAGAATTTTGCTTGGCGATTCCGCAAAGATATGTAAGCTTCAGTTGGGGAAAAACTTCCCCAAAATTGGTTTTATTTATCTCGTCCAAGCCGTCGGGTTTATGTAACCCAGCCGCAGTCTTGGCCAAGAATCTGTTTGGCGCAATACCAATAGAAACCGTTAACCAATCCCCAATTTCCTTTTTAATTCTTGTTTTAATTTCCAGCCCAATTTGGCGCATTCCCTTCGTAAAACTTGGATATCCTTCAAGGTCTAAAACAAACTCATCAATTGATTTTGGAGAGAAATTATTGGTGTAACTGGAAATAAGCTGCCTTAATTTTAAGTGGACGTCTCTATATTTTGCCGGATCGGAGGAAAGTACAATAAGTTCAGGGCAAAGAAGTTTTCCTTCCTTGACCCTCATTCCAGTTTTGATCCCAAACCGTTTTGCTTCAACGGATGGCGCAAGGATGCATCCTAACGGGGTTGCGTATGCAGCAACTGCAATTGGTTTTCCGCGAAGTTTTGGATTTGCCTGTTGTTCAATTGTTGCAAAACAGGAATTAAGATCAATATGCATGATCGTTGAAGGTTTAGGGTTAAACGGTAAATTAAATGTGTTAATCGGACATGCCATCTTTCGACTCCGCTCAAGACGGTAAACCGTCACTTATTTCCTCCAATCTCCAGTGCAAATTATCAGTATCTAAAACCAAGCGGAAAAATAGGGTAGGGGTTTCAACGGAAAATACATGATACAAAGTCCGGCCCAGCCGATAAGTATGGTGAAACCCAATTTTTGTTATCTCGTAAACTTTCCCATCCCAAAAAATTTTCTTTGGCGTAACTTTACGTTGCCGATGGTCAAAAACTAGGACAACAGATACTGGTGCGCTTATCTTTTGAATCATGGATTAATTCTTAACCGAAAAATACCCGAAGTCAATGGGGAAAAGATTTTGGGCACAAAGTTAAGATTTGATTGTGCAAATTAATATGGGTAAAATTTCTTTCATGGCTTTTAAGACCAGCTACAACGAGAAGTATTTTAAGACTCTTTTTTATAACGCAAAGGAAAACTCGCTTCGGGACAGAAGAAAACTTGAAGAGATATTCAAATATAAAAAAGGGGAAAATAACTACCAAGTTTTGGAATGAGTTTATTGATGAAACTCATTGCTCAACATTCAAGTTTGCAAAATGGGCAAGGATATTCGGAAAATCGGGCCTCAAAAATTGTGAATTCTTCGGCGAATGGCCATTTGGGAGAAACAGGGATATTTATATCAAAAACAAACTTTGGAGATTTATTTCGTTTAATTTGATGTTTGTTTGTAAAAAGTGATTAAGGAATCAATCGTAAATTTTGAAAAAATTATAAGGGGATTCGAACAAGTTCGGGGTTATAGCTAAGGTCGTTCGGCAACACTAATCTGCCTTCAACTCCAGGAGTTGATTCTCGTACGAAAGTTAAATATTCATTTGGTTTTAGGGTTCCCAGCGATCTCCTTCTTCTAATCTCGGCAAATATATCTATTCCATAATCTTCCAAAATTTCTCTTGCATGAACTTGTGCTCCGTGAGATTCCATTGTCACTGGGTGAGTTGATGTTGAGGTTAATACTCGATAATGCGCGCGTCGATATTCAAAAACTTTTCCTCCCATCCCACCATCAACTATTTCAAGCGTCTCTTTTGCAAGTAGGCCAGATGTTATTACATACAATCTTTTAAGAAAGATGTTGGTGTAAATTTGCTTATATCTTGGATCAATTAAGAGAGGTTGTCTATTGGAATTTAGAATATTTCTGCGCGAGTCCAACCAAAAAACAAAACTTGTATCGCGCTCTCTTATTTTATGTTCGACTATATGTTCTCGAGGGTGATTTCTATCAATCCTAAACGTTATATGATCTATATGATAATCTTGAATTTGAGGATCTTTATTTGCTCTAAATCGATCACCTCGAGGCGAGACGAACCATTTAGGATTATCAAGCACTTCTTCCCAAAGAACTTTATTTTCCTCTTCAAGCTTTTCTGCATCACCAATAAGGTTGGGAATAAATTCCTCGACAAAGAAGGTAAGAATGAGTCCTTCCTTTGTTCTTTGATCCAATATTTTTGATTCATTGTAGGGCTTTATTTTTTCTGAAAATTTACTTGTTTCCCTTTTTTCAGCTGGAGGCATATTCTTTCCAGAAAAATTTGAAAATACTCTTTGTGCGAGCATATTGACGTCAATCTCAATGCCCCTTGCTCCAAAAACCATAGAGTAAGGGATTATATTTATGACCCGATCTAAGTTGTATCTGTGTACAGGGTCTCCGACATGCATAAATTTACTGTCTTGCCAAATTTGCTTTCTAATATTACTTACTGTTTTGTTAAACGGTAGTCGCTCGTTGTGTTTTCGTGCCATTATGTAGATAACGGATATTCCAGTCACAATACGATACTCGTCGCTAGTAATAAAATCCAATAATGATGAAGGAAGGTCGTTTGGAATTGGCAACTCTAAAGAGTCAGGTATAAGTTGGTCGGGATCTGGTCCCAGTGTTTCGTATGCTGGCAATGCAAGAACGTGCCATCTTTCGACACATTTTTGAATTTCTTTTTTCCCAATACTTCCTGCAAAAAAGTCAGCGAAGTTTTCATCAAACAGTTTACAAACTTTTTCAACGAAAACTTTTTTACCTGTGTTTAATGAGATTGTAAAACCATCGTAAATAAAGGAAAGTACAGGATAGTCGACTATCCCTTGAGTAGAGAGATAAACACGTTGTCTTTTTAAAAACATGAAGTAGCTTTTGCCAAGTTCTGCTAGTGTGTTTTTTGTTTTTCCAGAAACATTGAAGGAAGCTGCATCAAGAGTAAAATTTAATAGTGTTGCTAGTGTGTTTGTATCTTCGAGCTTATTTATTAATCCAGGTTTATTTTTATAATTATATCTTTTGAATAATTCTCCGTCCTGAGTGTGAGCTAGATAATTAGAAAAGGATTGAAGTAATAAATCTACTTTGTTTTCATTGTTAGAGCTCTCGTTACTTGACAATAGCTTTTTAGCATCATCGATTAAGTGGGGCAACCTTTCAAGTAAATCCTTATAATTTTTTGAGCTAGAGAAAAAATCAATTGTAGCCTTACGCAGGATCCGCTCTTGTACCTTTTTTGCTTCTTCTGATTTTTCAACTTGTGTTTGAATTTGGGAGTTGTAGTTATTCCTCCAAAGATCAACGATTAATTTATCTTTTTTCCCTTTTCCTCCGGGTCCTTGTCGTATTGTTGTTTTTTTGACCTCGTATTCTTCTCGCTTAGCATTTGCTTGTTTTAAAAGTCTTTCTTGTCTATTCCTGTATTCGTCAGTTAACTCAACATAAGCCAAAAACCTTGCCATGTTTCCGCTTGCGCCGCGTTCAATTCCATACTTTTGTCCGACTTTGATGGGATGTCTTTTGGGGTCTAGAAAAGCTTGTTGCAAGTCTTCCAATCTTCCTTCTAAAACTGAATCGACTTCTTCCCAGGTTCTTTCAGGAGAGATGAGCCAGCTATCAGAGGTTGGTTGTACCTCAATGCGTCGATCGTATTCGCGACGACCGTAAAAGTCTTGGACAACTATTGTCCCAAGTTCCCTTCTATATTTTTCAGGGCTTGCCATTTCAGGTAAATTATACTAGTGGAGGCTAAAAATTTCAACTATGGGGCGGATGTCTGGTTTGAGTTTAATAGTCATAGCCCCTAAAGAGCACATTTTAAATTTGTCTGAAGTTCGCGATTTTTCTTTAATTGAAGAGATTTTCCAAATTGCACAAAAATTAATACAAAAATACGAGTTAGATAAAACAAATTTTCGTATAATTACGAATGGGGGAGAATACCAAGACTCAAAACACCTCCATTTTCACTTGATTTCGGGTAATGCATTAAAGATTTCTTAAATTTTCTTTCGTTAAAGTTATTCCCAAAGAAGGTATTTCAACTGTTTCGCCTTTTCGTAGAGATTCCTCAAGTAACATTAGTGCCAGAGCAGATGCCGCGCTGGATTCAAGCTTCCTATTGTTTTGTTTCGGTTTTTCAGTTTCTTTATTTCTTATATTCTTATTTTAGGTAGAAACAAAACTTTTTGCCAGAACAAAAAATAAAGCCCTGCAAACAGCTTGCGCTCTCACAGGGGGGTTTAGCAGGTTCATATTACCACAACAATCTGTTTTTTTATAATGCGGATATTCCATAAAGATAGCCAAATTAGCTAAATTAAATAAGAGCTTTGGATGTGGTCCGATGGAGATATCGAGGATGTAAGATATAGCAGATTACATTTAGGAAGTAAGACTAAAGTGTGTTTTTAAGCATTTGCTTAATTCTTCTCCAGCCTGATGTAGTTTTAAAATAACTTTCACACTCCAGTGCGTCTTTTTGATTATTAAATCCTGAATAAAAAATTAATTCGTAGGGTGCATTGGGTTTTGTAGCAATGTTTTGCAGAGAATTGTGCGATTCTAGTCTTTTCTTTAAATCCTTGGTGCTGCCTAAGTAGAGTTTCTTGTTTTTTAAACTTCTTAGAACGTAAAAGTAATAAAAAGGCATTTTGAATGCGTCCCCAATCGTATTAATCGATTGTGGCTCGCCACGTTCAATCGCAGAGCGATATGAATGTGGCGGACCCGACCGGGATCGAACCGGCGATCTTCCGCGTGACAGGCGGATGTGTTAACCGCTACACCACAGGTCCATTCTATACTCTCCTAATTTTAACATAAAACTAGCCTAGATTCAAAAATGTAGTATAGTAATAGAGAATAGTTATTGGCGAGCATTAAATAGGTATGAAAACCAACAAAAACATGTCCAATGAAGAGGTTGCAAAGCTGTTGCGCTCTGTCGCGGCAGCATACCAAGTTAAAGGTGATGGGGAACAAGACAGATTTAAGGTAATAGCGTACGAGCGTGCATCGGATGTGATAGACCATATGGCAGTTGAGGTAAGAGAACTTTGGAAGAGAGAACAGCTTGACGGGATTGAAGGAATTGGGAAATCTATTGCTGCTCATTTAGGCGAATTGTTTCAAGCTGGAAAAGTAAAACATTATGAAGAAGTGTTAGGAGACTTGCCCCCTGCAATGTTTGAACTTTTAGATGTTCCTGGGCTTGGGGCAAAGAGGGCTTTAAAATTAACAAAAACTTTGGGAATAACAAAAGAGCATGGTGCTTTGGAAAAATTGAAGCAAGCTGCAGAAAAAGGGAAAATTCGCGAAATTGAAGGTTTTGGGGAGCAGTCTGAAAAGGATATCTTGGCCTCCGTTACCGAGGTTAAAAAAAGAGTCAGAAGACATTTATTACCTCATGCTTTACCAGTGGCTGAGGCAATTGTTGAGTGGATGCGAAAAGACAAAAACGTTGAAAAAGTCGATCCACTTGGGTCGCTTCGTAGATCTGCTTCAACTGTTGGAGATATTGACATAGCCGTTGCTTCGTCAAACCCTAAAAGTGTTATTGAGCATTTTATAAATTATCCAGACAAAACAAAAATTATCGAAGCAGGGGATACAACGGCGAGTATTGCGCTGCCCGGAGGGTTTCAAGTGGATTTGATGGTTCAACCGCCTGATGCGTACGGTGCGCTCCTGCAACACTTTACAGGATCCAAGCAACACAATGTTGAACTTAGAGCTTATGCCCAACGCAAGGGTTTAAGTTTGTCGGAGTACGGCATTAAAACTGATGGGGAAATTGCCGCCGAAGGCGAGCCTCGCCAAAGGCGGGAAAAGTTTAAAACTGAGGAGGAATTTTACAACAAGATCGGTATGGATTGGATTTCTCCTCAAATGCGTGAAGCAAAAGGCGAAATATATCTTGCAATAAAACATCAACTTCCAAAATTGATTGAACTTTCCGACATGAAAGGAGATTTACATATACATTCTGATTTTTTACAAGATGTGTCCCACGATCCGGGCAGGAGTTCGATGGAAGAAATGGTGAAGGTTGCTGAGGACTTAGGATACGAGTACATAGCCTTTACTGAGCACAATCCAAAATCAGAACTAACAGACAGCAAAGCTTTAGATATGATAAAAAGAAAGGCTGAAAAAGTTGCAATAATTAATTCAAGTTTGTCTAAAAACGGTTTAAAACATGTGTTTAATAGTTTGGAAATCGACATAAAGGTAAATGGAGATTTAGCCCTTCCTGGAAAAGCTTTTGATTACTTGGACTTTGCAATAGTCTCTGTTCATTCAAGTTTCAGGCTTCCTGGCAAAGAACAAACAAAAAGAGTTTTGGAGGGATTATTGCACCCAAAGGTAAAAATTCTTGGCCATCCCACCGGAAGGAAATTAAACGAAAGGGAAGGAATTCAACTCGATTGGGATCAAATTTTCGAATATTGCAAAGCGCGGGATAAATGGCTTGAAATAAACTCTTGGCCCGAACGGCTTGATCTACCGGATTCTTTAGCTTGGGAAGCTGTAAAGCGTGGTATAAGACTCGTAATCAACACCGATTCTCACGCAGCAGATCAACTAAATGGAATTAGATATGGTATATCGGTGGCACAGCGCGCATGGGCAACAAAGGGTGATATAATAAATACGCTGGAGTACAATAAGCTTAAGGGTTTACTCGAAGTTTAGCAGTGTTTTCTCGTATTAATTTTCAATTTTCAATTTAAAATTTTCAATGAAAATTAAAAATTTCAAATTTCAAATTTTTTCTGAGGGGTGGTGATTTAAATGAACATATCATTAATACTATTAATAATAGCTGGGTTAATCGCAATTTATGTGATTTCTACTTATAATTATTTTGCTACTTTGGCAGTTCGGATCAGAGCTTCTATCCAGGAGATCGGAAACCAATTAAAAAGACAGGCTGACTTAATTCCTAATTTGGAAACCTCGGCAAAAGCATACTTAAAACACGAAAAAGGAATATTTGACAGCTTAACAGAGGCCCGAAAAGCTGTTACGAAAGCTCAAAAAACCCAAAGTCTTGAGGACGTTCAAAAAGCTGAGGATCTAATTTCTGGAGTTTTGCCAAAAATCCAAGTTGTTGTTGAGTCTAATCCTGAAATTAAAGGAGCAGAAGTGGTAAGCCAACTCATGAATGAGCTGCGAGATACATCTGACAAACTGATGTATTCAAGGCGTACGTTTATCGACCTTGTTGCGGACTATAATTCATCTCGAGCGCAATTCCCATCAAACATTATTGCATCAATGTTTGGTTTTGGGGAAGAGAAAGGATTTGGAGTCCCTTCAGACGGATCATACCTTGAGGTGAGTTCTGAGGAAGCCAAAACTCCAAAGGTATCACTATGAAAAACATTGTCAATGTTTACGAGGCAGTTGATTCAAACAAAAGAAAAAGCATTCTTGTAATGTTTTTCTTTACGTTGTTTATTGTTGGTTTTTCTTATATTTTAGTACAGGCTTTTGATTTGGGATTATCATTCCTTGGTTGGGCATTAATCCTGTCTGGAGTAATGAGTTTTGCAAGCTACTGGTGGAGTGACAAAATAATTTTAAGTATTTCAGGCGCACGTCCTGCTGATAAAAAAAGAGACTTTCATTTTTACACTGTAGCGGAAAATATGGCGCTTGCCTCAAGCCTTCCAATGCCCAAGCTTTATGTTATAGAAGATACGGCCACAAACGCTTTTGCAACTGGCCGAGATCCTGCACACGGCGTAGTTTGTGCAACTCGAGGATTATTGGAGAAATTAGATAGAACAGAACTTGAAGGCGTAATCGCCCACGAGATGTCCCACATTGGAAACTATGATATGCGCCTGATGAGTATTGTAACAATTTTGGCGGGAATGGTTGTTTTGATTGCAGATTGGGCATTGCGGTTTTCAATACATTCAGATAGCGATCGGGACAACAGGGTGGGCGCCATCCTCTTAGTTGTGGGGTTTGTGCTTGCTTTACTCTCTCCGATTATTGCTGAGCTTATAAAGCTTTCAATCTCCCGACGTCGTGAATTTTTGGCTGATGCAACAGCAGCAAAGATCACAAGATTCCCAGAAGGTTTGGCGCGAGCGTTAGAAAAAATTGCAAAAGACAAAGAGCCGTTGGAGGCTGCGAACAAAGCAACTGCACATCTTTATATTTCAAATCCTCTAAAAAACCATCATGACGCAATTGGTTGGTTTGCTGGACTTTTTTCTACACATCCTCCAGTTGAAGAGCGCATCAAAGCACTACGGCAGATGGCATAGCACTTGTTCTCCATCACAAGTTTCTAGCAACTCCCCCGATAAATCGGGGGACTTTTCGTCCTACTGCAAGTCCAGGGCACTAATTACCTCGTCTGCGGAGTTGTAGATTCCTTCGGGTAAGTTTTCGCTGAACCACCTTTTGTCTTTCTCCGAAAAGTCAGACAAATTGTTGCATTCTGCAACCAATTCGTCTCTTGTTGCCGGATAGTTTTGGTGTTCCCTCAAATGCTTGACAGCATTCTCTCTGTCGTCCATTGTAAATCACCTCCTAAGTGAAGTTCAGTTTAATATTTAGTAATAAAAGTGGAGTTAACTTGATGTAATGATTGCGTAAGTATCATTTGAAGAATTGTTCTATTTTGCAACAAACCCGTTCAACTTCTTCGAAAGTTAAATTTTGGTACATTGGCAGGGAAAGAATATGGCGAGATGCTAATTCAGAAACAGGGAAGTCCCCGTTTGCATATCCTAGATTCTCAAAAGCAGGAGTTTCATGTACGCAAACTGGATAGTGAACTCCAACTGCATATTCTGTTCCCAAGTAGCTTGAAAATTCTTTTTCAAAACTTGCTACTTCTTGCCCTAAAATGAAATTTCCACTTTCTAAGACTCTTTGAATTGCTTGATTTACTTCAGTTCTT
>Ga0209211_10005011_pt1 | contig 20098 bp, 27 predicted proteins | sample RifGroA2_FD_183992 | JGI IMG/M metagenome (GOLD analysis project Ga0209211, IMG submission 183992) | Groundwater microbial communities from Rifle, Colorado, USA - Groundwater A2 (SPAdes) (version 2) | ecosystem: Environmental > Aquatic > Deep subsurface > Groundwater | place: Rifle, Colorado...
TATCAAAAATGATTAAATTACGTTCTCCCTTGGGGGGGAAGTTTTCATTGGGGTCAACCACAATGAAATCAATATCAGGAAATTGTTTCTTCAACTGAGGAAGAATGATGAGAGGAACAGAATCTTCTTCGACTAATGGATTTCCAAAAACATATATTTTCATGGTGAATTAAAAAAATCTATGGCCTTTTGCGTATAAAAATCTAAGTTTTTAACTTGATGGTCCGTCAATATATCACAAACATATCCCCAATGAAAGCTAATCCAGTCATCTTGTTTTAGTTTTTTTAGAAATGTTTTTCCTCTGTATTCTGTTTTTATTTCTTTATCAATTTCTTTCCCTGCATGCAATCTATTGTTAGTCATTATTAAAGGTTTCATTTCAACAATTAAATTTTTGCTTTTTGCTTTTTGTCCTTTGATCCTTCCAAGCCCAATCCGACATTCATCCATTGTGTTCAACGTATGGAAGCTTGGATCATACCCTGTTCTTTTAAAAATATTAAAAACGTGGAATGAATGATGAGGATAAATTTTATGAGTTTGTATCTTGTATGAAAGTTTTCCGAGATTTTTGGTACCTATTTTTTTTGCAAGATTAAATTTTTCATCCAGAAGATGGGCATAATCACGGCTTGAGATGTTTTCAAGAAGTCCGTTACCGACCCAATACGCCTCAACGACACGTCTGTCAAAAACGTCCGCAATTTTATTTTCCTTGGCAATAAGGGTAAGATTCAAATAAAGCGTCTCAAACTCAGATAAAATTGATTTAACTTCCCTGTCAGCAATACCTTCTTTTAAATGATCGATGAGCGATTTATTTTCATCCGGACCACAGTAACCAAAATAGTTAGGAGCAACTGAGTATTTTGCGCAAAGCAGTAATCCTTGTTTATTCATGTGACCGCACGAATAGTCTCTGAATCAATATCCCCATGGCAACGGTAATGAATACCATCGTATACCAATCATTTCTTAACAAAGTTATATGAGCTAAAGATCCGTTGAGAATATTTCCTACAACTAATGAAAAGGTGAGAATCAAAGTCACCAGGCTTGCGGGGGCATATTTAAGCGCTTTGTACCAAGTAAATACATAGAAAAATAAAATGCCTCCCCCTATTAGGACAGTTTGCCATTGAAGGATACTTAATCCCGTGAGTAACTCTCCTTTACCCGAAAATAAAGTGACTAACAGTAATACTCCGCCTCCCAGGACCATACGGAATAATCCAACCAACTCGGATGAGGTATTATTGAGAACTTTTTTTGCCAATATATTTTCGAGAGACCATAAGAGTGTTGCGCTGAGAATAAAAACCTCTCCCCTCCCAAATAATAGTTTAAACGGGGTGAAGAAATATGTTCCTATGAATACTAAAACACCCGCAAACAGATATTTTACATTCACTTTTTCTTTTAGCAAAAACACGCTCAAGACTGCCACCCAAATAAAAAGAGATTTGTGGATGATATTTGCCGATTGAGCTCCAATTAATTTTATACCGGTAAAGAAAAGATAGAAAGGAATGCTTCCCCCTATAATTCCTATACCTAACAATAACAGTAGGTCTCTTTTTGACAGTTTAAATAATTGTTTAATATTATTTGTTGCAAGAAAATAAATAATAAAAAACAGTCCAACAAGACCATTTCTTGTGGTGGCAAGAATAAGAGGATCAATCTTCGCAACAGATATCTTCGAATAAAATATCGCAAAGCCTGAGATAATTGCGGTAAGAAATGCGAGTAGAATACCTTTATGAATTCCTTTTATATTTTTCATGTGTTTTAACTTTATCTATGATGAGATTGCCATAGACGAGGACCTCATCATTAATTTTTAATATACCAACTTTTTTATCATAAAAAGCTTTCATACCACCATTCAAGGTAACCTGTGTACCTTCTATTGATTTTACTTTGTGTGGCATTAAGAAACACATATTATTCTCGGCAACAATCTAATACTTTTCCGATCATGCTACTCATTTTACCTAAAAAACTATTTCCTTTCTCATCTTTATGCTCGATTGGCACATCTTTTTTGTCAATAAATGCCTTTTCTTTTGCAAGCCCGTTCTTATTCACGACGCCAAGATTGAGACCCCAAAATAAATTGTAAAGATTATATGATTTTTTAAAATAATCATAAGCCTTATCTTTTTCTCCATTTTTCAAAGCCTTGGTACCCACTTCCATCACTCGCATGGAGGCGGCTAATAAATGTTTACTGATACACCAGACCTCTCCATTATATTCTTTAATGATTTCCTTGAGAAGTGACACTCTTATCTTGCGGACTTCATCGAGCAACTCAAAATATTTGACATCCCCCGTCTTATTTCCTGAAAAGAAAAGGTGCTCTTCAATAGAAATAAGATTCATTATGCCAATCGACAGATCTTCCCCTGATGAGAGATCGAGCTTCTCCCCTTTTTCCATCTTCTTGACCTTATCCATGAATTGTCTGACGTCTGCGTCATCTGTCATAGTTATCTGCGGAAAATAGTAATTAAATATTTAAAAATAGCGGTGGTTATGATGAGTAAAACGAGAGGAATGATGACTTTTTGGTAATAAAAAAGAATTTTTCCTTTATTCTTTATACGAATGATTCTATCAATTATAACTGCAATGAGGGAAATAATAAAACCAACAGTGAGACCAACTAAAATCTTATCAACACCTAGATAGGTGTTACCCGGGTGACCAATTTGTTTTGTGTAAATGAGTGAGCCTACCGTTAAAACAAAAAAAGCAGTAGCCCAACCATACCCATTTTTAAGAAGTTTATTTTTCATGAATGAAGCAAACCAGAATGCTATGGCGGTGTTCAATCCGGAAAGCCAGATGGATACAAGAAGATCGTCAATTCCTAACTTTTTTGCGATGAATAACCCACCCCCCACGGTAACGATGCACACCGGGCATTGAGCATATACTGAAGGTATAAACATGGTTTAAGTGTATCATAATGGGAATTATTTTTGATATAATTATTGCCTGATATACCCGCCTTACTCTGGTTTGCAACCCGAAGGGTTAGCGGAGCAGATTAGAGGGGTATATACTGAAAAAATTGGTTCAAATTTGAGTTTTTGAAGTAAACCAGAGGTACCCAAGTGCCACAAAGTGGCCACTTCGTGGGCCAACGGGGCATGCTTATGCATTACGTTTATATACTTAAGAGTGAAGCAGAAAATAGGTTTTATACAGGTGTAACAAGTAATATTGAAGCAAGATTAAGAAATCATAATAAAGGCGGAACGAGATCAACAAAGCCATTTATTCCATGGAAGATTGTATACGTGGAAAAGTATATAAATATTAACGACACCTATAAAAGAGAATATTATTTAAAGAGTCCAAAAGGTTACTTAGAAAAGAAGAGTATAATATCAAAATTAATTTAAATAGTTTATTAAACCAGAGGTACCCAAGTGGCCAACGGGGGCAGACTGTAAATCTGCTGGGCTTGCCCTACGGAGGTTCGAATCCTCCCCTCTGGACTCAGAAAAAAAGTCGAGATTTATCCTCGACTTTTTTTGTGTATTCTGGAGGGTGAGAAGTTTACCCTGAGGAGTGTTTACACTGAGCGGAGCGAAGTAAAACGACGAGTGGGAATCCTCCCCTCTGGACTTAACAGATATAATTTGCCAAGACTACCTAATAAATATAAAACATTTCAATATTTAACCTATGTAATTTTAGCTTACTTGGTTTGCTATAATTTAATTCATGTCTTACGTTATTTATGCATGGGCTTCCTCAATTACCTACGGCCTAGGAAGCATTATTGGAAAACTTGCTACAAAATATCACATAAATAATCCTTGGCTATATAATTTCGTTTGGGCTTTTCTTACATTAATCTTTATAGCGCCTTTTGCTATAATTCAGCATGTTGGTTTTCCGCAAGAATGGACGACAATAATCTGGTTAGGACTGGCTAGCGCTGTGTCATCTATAACTTTTACATTGGCATTTTATGCAGTTGATCTTTCGATTTTATCCCCTCTCTCAAATATGCGCGCTCCAATTACTGCCTTATTTGGAGTTTTATTATTTCACGAATCGTTATCTTTGATTCAATGGAGTTTAATAGGATTACTCTTTTTTGCTGGATTATTTATTCATGTCGATGAGTATATGAGTTTAAAAACGTTCTGGACTAAAGCAACTCTACTTGCTTTTATTTGGATCTTAACATCAGTTTGGTTTAATTCAATGATCAAAGTAGCTTCAGTTCACAACAGTTATTGGGAAGTTTCACTATGGTCAAGCCTAATTACGGTTCTTTTCTTAATACCAACCATACCACTTTTCATAAAAGATATAAAGAAAACACCAATCAAAAACTATTCCGGTATAGCATTATGTACTGTACTTTATACAGCTGGATTATTATTTTCTATTAAAGCTCTTGCGGTCAACGTTAGTATTTCCATGGCTATTATTTCTGTTCCACTAACTTTAATTTTAACAATGTTACTATCTTTTGTTGCTCCTAAACTATTGGAAAAACATTCCTTAAAGATTTATCTAATACGTTTAACTGCTGCAACCATTATGTTTGGCGCAGCTCTAGGGCTTTCAAGGTAGGAGTCTTTATAAATAAAAAGTTCTAACATAATTTAATGCTTGACATAATCCTTCTTTACTATTACAATTTTTGTATTAGTTATATAAATTATAAAGTATTATGAAAAAATTTACTTGTAAGGAAATAATGAATGATGAGGGCGGGTGTGATATTGAGTTTATGGGAAATGATATGCATGGTGTGGCAGGCGAATGTGGCAAGCATGTCATGACCTCTACTGATGAAGCTCATAAACCAATGAGAGACATGATGGCACATGCAAAAAAGGAAGATCAAGCAAAATGGTTTGAGTGGTTTAAGGGAGAATGGGACAAAAAAGCAGAAGTTTAGAATAGCGAAAGGAGATTTACCATACTAAATTTGTGTGTAAAAGGTTCTAATGTCCTCAATTGCTCTGGACTTAGTACATTTAGAACATAAGAATAATATGTTCTAGTATAAAATACCTCAGCATTTAAGCCTTTTGATTTGGGTTTACTATGTTTGATATACTTTGGAAATGAAAATATATTTTATTACTGGAAGTAAAGGGAAGTTTGAAGAGGTGAAACAAATAATTCCTGACATCTTACAAAAAGACATTGATATGCCGGAGATTCAAGAAATTGACGCAAGGAAAATTATTACATATAAACTACAAGAAGCTTTGAAACATATAAAATCAGGCTGCATTGTGGAAGACACTTCCCTATATATCTCATCTTTAAATGGTCTACCAGGCCCATTAATAAAATGGTTTATGAAAACTGTCAATGTTAATGGATTGTTCTCAATGGTAGCCAACCAAAAGGACAAGTCTGCTATTGCAAAAACAATTATTGGGTATGCAAAAAATAGTAAAGATGTCACTTTCTTTGAAGGGGAAGTAAAAGGAAAAATAGTTAAACCAAGAGGTGACATGGGATTTGGTTGGGATCCAATATTTCAACCAGATGATTCAAAAAAAACTTTTGGTGAAATGTCACTTGAAGAAAAAATGAAGTTTAGTATGAGGCAAATTGCTACTTTCAAACTAAAAAAGATTTTGAAGTGATTTCTGAATTTACCATACAAAATTTGTGCGTCAGGTACTATTCAGCACCTGATTTTATAGAAGGTTAGAAAGCTATAAATATCGGCCAAAACCGTGAAGATGGGGGATTATTTAGCTCTTTTTCACGTTTATCTTGACAAAACAATGAAATATGATATAATGTCAGTATGTCAAAGACATTAGGAGTTTTTAATAAAATTCAATTTCTTCGTGAGAGATATTACAAAGCATCGATTGGAAAAGAATCTCTCCTTACCCTTATTGCTGAAACAGAAGTTGCCGAACAGGTATACAACTCAAACGCGATAGAAAGCAGTACCCTCACTCTTGAAGAAACGGAAAAAATACTCCTTCAAATTGATCTTGATAGATATATTACCGAAAGAGAAATTTTTGAAACGAAAAATCTTGCTCGAGTTGTTTCATATATAGATAAAAGGGCAAAAGAACAGGAATTAAATCTCGATATGATTTTGACCCTTCATAAAATACTTGTTTCAAATATTCGAGATGAAATCGCGGGAAGATTCAGGGAAAAGAATGAGTTTGTACGTGTAGGTAATCATATTGCACCAGCCCCGGATGAAGTTGTTGGTCTGCTTCTTAAAATGCTAGTTAAATATTTCTCCTCGAACCATGAAAATATTATTAAACGACTTGCAATGTTACATCTTTCTTTTGAACATATTCATCCCTTTATTGACGGCAATGGACGTATCGGACGGGTGATTAATAACTATCTTCTTATTCGCGAAGGTTTTGTCCCTATTAATATTAAGTTTATTGATAGAAAAAAATATTATGATGCGTTTAAAAAGTTTGATACAAAAGGAATAACAACAATTATGGAGGAAATAATCGGAAAAGCCCTTACCAATAGCTATTATAAACGACTAGCCTATTTAGAAGGTAAAGAAATACTATTTCTTAATGAATACGCAAAAAGGCATAAATTATCACATTCAAACCTCCTTAATAAGGCAAATAGGCAGACAATTGAGGCCTTTTTAGAAAGAAATATTTGGAAAATTGGAGATATAAAATCTTAAATCTTCATTTACTATACTATATCTGTGCATAATAGACTCCTCCCTTCTGGTTATGTTTATTGGTCTATGCTATTATTAAAAATAAACCATACCTTGCCTGGTATGTGAAAGATCCGGAGAAGCTTTCAGATGAGTCAGTTTTGGAACATATACTAAACTATGGAAATTGGGATGATGTGCAATTATTTATCAAAATAAAAGGGGTCGAAGGTACGGCGGACCTATTTAATAAATCACTGAAAAACAAAAGAACAAACTACCAACCGGCAGTCATATCTTATTTTTCGCGCTATTTTAATCGAACACATGAATAAACAAATTCTTACCAATGATCAGGTACAACTTCTTCCTTTTATTAAGTCGTTTTCTTTATCATATTATCTGGTCGGTGGTACCGCAATAGCTCTTCATCTTGGTCATAGAAGATCTATAGATTTTGATCTCTTTACCGATAGTACATTTGACCCAATGCTAATACGGAATAACATCATGCAAAGCAAGCCTATTGAATATACATTCTCTCAGGGAGTGGGCGAATTAACTGTCCTTATAAATAAAGTAAAAATGACGTTTTTCCATTATCCTTATATTATCAAAAGAGACATGCTGTTTAAACAAATTATTACCCTACCTGACTTAATTACGCTGGGAGCCATGAAAGCATTTGCTCTTGGAAGACGTGCAAAATGGAAGAATTATGTTGACCTTTATTTTATCTTTCAAAAGTATTCATTTCATGAGTTGGTAGATAAAACAAATAGTATTTTCAAGGCTGCATTTAATGAAAAATTATTCCGTACCCAGCTTGGATATTTTGATGATATTGATCGCACTGAACAGATTGAATATATGGTGGGTTTTGAAAAAAAAGATGAGGAGATAAAAAATTTTCTTGAAAAAATAAGTCTTTCTTAAACAAATCGGTGGCACCCCTTCCAAACTTTGTGGCTTAAGTTTTCAAATATACTATAATGAAATATGCGCTATTCTGGAAACGTTACGGTAGTTGCCTTCTTAATAATATTTTCTTTTATTCTATTGTCCCTTCCCACACATGCTGATAGTACACCGGACAAGGATCATTCAGACTTAAGTGTGAACTCATCGGTTCCCGCAGACGGGCAAACCACCGCTATTGTGACCGTAACCCTTCGTGATAGTTCGGGCAACCCGATAAACGGCCACTCCGTAGCGCTTTCGGATTCAAGTAACAGCGGAGTTACTATTAATACCATATTGGGTACTACCGACGTAAATGGACATGCGCTTTTTTCAATAAAATCTTCAAAGGCTCAAACAGATAACCTTGATGTAACCGATACGACTGCAAATATTAAGTTTTATACTTTGGGGAAAATTACTTTTACTATCGCAGGTTGCTCTGATTCTCCCCCAGGAGGTACTCCACAACTCATATCAGCAGTTGCAAAAGGATCAAATCAAATTGTATTAAGCTGGACAACTGTGGCAAATCCGGTAAGTCACTATCTCGTATCTTATGGCTTAACTTCAGGTCAATATATGTATGGAAATCCAAATGTCGGCGGACAGGGAACCACATCTTATGCCGTTGGTTCATTATCTCCGGGAAAGAAATATTATTTTGTGGTCAAGGCAATCAACGGATGTACTCCTGGAAATTTTTCAAATGAAGTTTCAACCACTGCCGGTGGAGTTGTTGTTAATACCCCAACACCAGAACAAACACCTACTATAGAAACATCTTCAAAATTGGACAGTCAAAACGAAATTTCGCCAACAAATATTTTTAATCAAAATGATGATATGCCTTCAAATACTCCGATACCAACTGTAATAACAGCTCAAACGCAAACTTCCGCAACGGATGAATCAAGACCGATGATATTATTATTTATTTCTATAGGTATTGTGATAATAGGAAGTATTGGAAATGTTCTCTACTGGAAGTACAAAAAAAACCAACAATTCCATCATCCTCACGGTTTTGGTCCATAGTCAAATTATGTTATAATAGTGCGTTATGACTGTTAGAAACATTATTGAAATAGGCCATCGGGTTTTAAAATTAAAAAATAAGCCCGTTGTGGATTTCCACTCTCCCCTGTTAAAGAAACTCATAAATGATTTAAAGGATACCATGACCAAAGTCGATCTCATTGGTATTGCGGCTCCGCAAATTGGAGAAAACTATCAGGTATTTCTGACACAGCCGAGAAAAACGAATGCACGAAAGCTTGAAAAAGGAGACGTTCTCCGCGTCTACATAAATCCGAAAATTACTTTCAAATCAAAAGAGACAAATCTTATCTATGAAGGATGCGGGTGTGTACCGCACTCCTCCATCTTTGGTCCGGTCGTTCGCCCCCGCGAGATTGAGGTTGAAGCTTATGATATCGCCGGGCAAAAATTTCGTTTGCGGTGTGATGGGATACTGGCACGGGTTATTCAGCATGAATATGACCACCTGCAGGGAATAGAATTCCTGGAAAAAATTTCGGAGAACAGGAAGATAATATCCTGGGACTTTTACCGCCGTGATATTCGAAACTCAAAAGAACAAAAAGCCGCCTCAAAGATAACGAAGATTGAGTATGAAAAACTGAGCAATCTTTAGCATTCAATTTATTTGATATACTCATTTCATGAAGCTTTATTTGTTTGGTGGTGCGGAAACACAACTCAATCAGGCCCCTACACTTAAGAAATAAATAAAAGATATCATTTTAGACTGGATCCCCATCTTTATGGGGATGACGAATGTGTCTCAACCCAAATACAAGGAAATTAAGCTTTTAGGGAAATTGAATCTTACTTGAATCTTTTTTCTGTCATAACTAGTGGAATAAGGATTAAAAATATCAAAAAGGAATAGCCAATCAGTGCGTTTTGTAGACCAAAATTATCGGTAATCATGCCTAAAATGGGTCCGACTATTGCGTATAAAACTCTCCTTACCAAGCTTTGAAAAGAAAGAATAGTTGCCGCCTTTTGTGAAGGGACTATTTTTAATACCTGATCGGTGATGATCGTTTGGTTCATAAAGGTAAACATTAAAAACAACGATGATAAAGGAAATAGATATATGCTCGGAAATAATCCCAGTAATAATAATGATGCGACGATAATGAGGCTCATGGTAAAAAACGTCCAATTTTTCGTCATCTTTTCAAACTGATGAGTGCGGGCGGACCCCAACGCTGAGATGAGATTAAATCCTGCAAAAATAAATCCAAAGAAAAATACAGGAACACTTAACATTTGTAAATAAGGCTGTGAATAAAAAATCAAAGGCCATACCAAGCCATTAAATGAAGCAAAAAATAGAGTAAGCCATAAAAGTCTTTTATTACTTCTTACCAGTCCAATACTCTCCTTGATTATTTGTATATAGCTTTGTCTCTGTGCTTTTGGCTCTCTTTTAATATGAGGAAATGAAAATCCAATAAGGAAACCCATAAAAGTCGAAAAACCTGTTGATATAAGGGTCAGTCCGAGTGATATCGAACCAATGAAACCACCTAATAAATTCCCCATTGCTTGAGCAATTTGAATTATTCCCCTTGCTTTTCCTTCGACTTTTTTAAATTCTTTTTCTCTCTCAATTTCTCTGAGTAGCTCATGTATATATGCCCTATCAGCACCAGATATAAATGCGGCTCCGATCCCAACAGTAAGTTCTCCGAGTGCAAACTGCCAAAATGTATGACTTAATCCGTAACCTATGAGCCCAACAGTCCATAGCAATGAACCCACCATCAAACTTTTCTTTTTCCCAAAATAATCGGCAAATGCACCTGTGGGAAGCTCTAAGATAACTACTCCAATAGAATAGATTGATTGAAGAAGCATGATTTGGGTCATGCTCAACCCGTTCGCTTGCCAAAAAAGGACGATGACGGGAGAGAAAAAAACAAGATTATTGAAGAATTGAAATAAATAATACTTTCTTATATTTGATGGCATTTTTTCGTATTTAAATAATTTTTTTCAATTGGTTAATCGTATCTTCCGGGGAAAGAGTAGTGTTATCAATGAGATGATCAAAATGGGTAAAGTGTTTTTGCATGTCGTATAACATTTTGAACTCTTCATCGGTCACGCTTTTTCCACGTTGGGTAAATCTCTTTTTCAGCACATCAAATTCAGCGGTGAGTTGGATAATTTTAAGGTTATATTTTCGCAGAGATTCTCTATAAAAGGGATACGTATATTCTGTTAGAAAATCAGCAATGATGACTTCAAAACCCTCTTTTATAAATTCATGGGTGAGTAAACACGTATTGCGAATTCCAAGCTTTAGTTGCCTATTACCTTCTTCTCCCTGCCAAGGAGCCATATGAGGATTTATTACCATATGGCGGATATCGTCCGTTTCGATCCGGACACATTTTGGTTGTTGTTGAGCATATAACTTACTTATTGTGCTCTTCCCTGCCCCCGGCGGACCGGTTAGTATTATTATTCCCATACTTGATTATACTCATATCTCGCGTGACCATCATCACAAACCAAATAAAAGGACTATAATTAAAGGAGGAGATAATCATGCATAAAAAAATACAGAAAATTCACCCAACCTATACCTGTCCTTTTTGCAAATTAAATATAATATCCTCAAAAAAAACTGAGGTATTTTACCGAAGCCATTGGATCAACGGGTGTAATGATTGTTTTGCTTTATCAATAAATCAACTGACGATGATTGATTTTCAGGAAAAAAATTATTCTCTCCCTGCATTTTAAGTACTCAATCGTGTAAAATGCTGATATCATGGGCGAAAACGTAAATAACTTTGTTCTAGAAAATCGAAATAAGAATAACATTACCCAAGAAGATCTTGCTCGTGCTGTGGGGGTAACTCGACAAACAATCATCGCTATTGAAAAAGGTAACTATACCCCATCAGTGTTGCTTGCACTCAAAATTGCAAAGTTTTTTCATACAACTGTTGAAAAATTGTTTATAATAGAAAAATAATATGCTTGTTGAGACGATTAGTGCCATAGTCATACTGGGAATTGCCGTTCTTTTCCTCAACCCGGGACGCCTTAGTATGCCTGATACCGTGCAGTCAATGCTTATCCTCGGACTGATTGTTGCTTTCTTAACTTTCGCCGCATATGTCTTCAGAGAAAAATCTTCAGACGAACGAGAGTCTATGCATATTCTCACTGCAGGTAGGATATCCTATCTTGTAGGAGTTGGTACGCTTATTCTTGGTATTATTATGCAAGCTCTTGATCATAAAATTGATCCATGGATTGTCATTGCACTTTGCGCTATGGTCTTCTCAAAACTTCTTTCTAGGATCTATTCTCATTTCAAAATGTAAAGTCCACTTGACATTTCAATTTTAAGATACTAATATTAAATTTGTATTAGTTATTTATTTTTTATATTTTATGAAAAATTCTACAGGTGTCCTGTTATTTCTGATTGTTGTTACCGTCATTGGAGGAGGTGCTTATTTCATGATGAAAAAAGATTCTTCACCAACGGTGGCACAAAAGATGATGGAAAAGAAAACGGTAAGTTCCCGCTATATTTCCTATACAAAAGCTGTTTTTGACGCATCCGCAGACAAACGGAGAGTATTATATTTCTACGCTACCTGGTGTCCCTCATGTAAAATCGCCAATGAGGACTTTACCGCAAACCCCAGTAAAATTCCGGAAGATATGGTCGTAATTCGAACAAATTACAATGACCCTGATACCGATCAGGAGGAAAAAGACCTTGCTAAAAAGTACGGCATTACCTATCAACACACGTTTGTTCAAATAGATACACAAGGGAAAGAAATAACCAAATGGAATGGGGGGCAAATTGATGAATTACTTGCTAACATCAAGTAATATGATACTACTCGTTGCATTTGCATTTCTGGCGGGGGTTGTCACGATACTTTCCCCTTGTATCCTTCCCGTACTTCCGATAGTGCTTTCATCGAGTATCGGAGGAAAAGAAATCGGCAAATCGCGCCCGCTTGGTATCGTGGTGGGATTTATCCTAAGTTTTACTTTTTTTACGCTATTTCTTTCAACCCTTGTGAGGATGACAGGAATATCTCCAGATGCTTTGAGGACTATTTCCGTTCTTATTATTGCCGGATTTGGATTCTCACTTCTTGTTCCTCAATTCCAATTGTTTTTTGAAAAATTATTTTCAAAGGCAACGCGTTTTCTTCCCCGGGGGAACACACGGGTAGGATTTTTACCCGGACTACTCATTGGTTTTTCACTTGGCCTTCTCTGGACGCCCTGCGTGGGGCCCATCTTGGCTTCGGTCATCTCACTTGCCATTACCGGAACAGTGACATTTGATGCTTTCATAATCACTTTTGCCTATTCCCTTGGCACGGCAATCCCTATGTTTTTCGTTATGATTGGGGGAAATAACTTGCTACAAAAGATTCCTTGGCTCGTTTCAAATACTGCAAAAATTCAAAAGGGTTTTGGCATCGTTATGATCGTGACTGCTTTGGGTATATTTTTTAATGTTGATCGAACATTCCAAACATACGTTTTAAATACCTTCCCCCAATATGGGGTTGGTCTCACGAAGTTTGAAGATAATAAAATAATCAAACAAGAATTAAAAAAAATTAGCACTAAAAAAATGGATGAAACAAAACGAGGTCCTTTGGCTCCTGAAATTATTCCGGGCGGAGAATGGTTTAACTCAAAACCTCTCACCCTTGCTGAATTAAAAGGAAAAGTAGTGATTATAGATTTTTGGACGTATACGTGTATTAATTGTCAAAGGACATTTCCCTATTTGAAAGAGTGGTGGAAAAAATATAAAGATAGCGGACTTGTTATCATAGGCGTGCATGCGCCTGAGTTTGAGTTTGAAAAAAATAAAGACAATCTCGCACAAGCAATTGCGGACTTTGGTCTTCCCTACCCTATAGTCCAGGACAATGATTTTTCTACCTGGCGCGCTTATGAAAATCAATACTGGCCGGCAAAATATATTATTGATAAAGACGGGGTTATCCAATATTCTCATTTTGGAGAGGGAAACTATAATGAAACAGAAAGGGTAATTCAAGAGCTCCTGAAGGAAACAGGCGTCAAGAATATACCGTCGGTTATTGAAAATACTACCATGCAAACCTTTGGAAGGACGCCTGAGGCATATATGGGATCAAACCGAATTGCATATTTTGCATCTCCAGAAACCATTCAAAAAAATACTTTTATCAACTATTCCTATCCATCCTCTCTTTCTGATAATGAATTTGCACTTAAAGGTAAATGGAACATTATGGATGAATATGCTGTTCCTCAAAAAGGATCTGAACTTATATTTAATTTTGATGCAAGGGAAATATTTCTCGTCATGAAAATAGTAGGTAAACCAGCGAAAGTAAGGGTGTATGTTGATGATAAAATGCAGTATTTTGGAGAGCATAATGTAAACGGTATAGTTACGGTAGATTCAGATAGACTGTATAAATTGATTCTCCTTCCTAACCCAGGAAAGCATCAGCTTAAGCTTCTATTCGAAGACTCAAATGCTCAACTATTCGCGTTTACGTTTGGGTAAACCATGAAGAAAAAACTTTTTTTATATTTCATAATCCTCTCGATACTTGGATTGAGTATTGTTTATTTTTCTTCTCAAAGAACAATACAAAATGCTCCTTCATTAGATGCCACGCGTATCATCTCAGGATCGTTTGACAAGAATAAACTTAGGAACGATCAGGAATGGAATAAAATATTAACTCCGCAAGAGTTTTATATTTTGCGAAGTGCAGGGACCGAGACACCCTTCTCAGGTAAGCTCAATGGAGAGAAGAGAAAAGGTACTTATTACAGTGTTGGCTGTGATGTACCCCTATTCCGTTCAGAGCAGAAGTTTGATTCAGGCACTGGATGGCCAAGCTTCTGGGCTCCTATAAAAACAAACTCTGTTGTTCTTAGAAAAGTTGGGGAAGGTGATGATCGAATTGAGGTATTAGACAAGTGCGGCGGGCACCTGGGACACGTATTCGATGATGGTCCACAGCCAACAGGCAAACGATACTGCATGAATTCCGTGGCATTGCGATTCGTTCCTGATAAAAACAAATAGCTTGATTACTCTTTTTTGTATTCTTCCTTTACCTCATTGCTGTACAAATTAAGAAGCTTGTGAATTTTTGAACTGATGATAACATCACAATAGGATGCGGTTTTATTCTTATCAAAATAACTTTTGTGGTAGTCTTCGGCAGGATAAAAATGAGTGAAGGGAACTAGTTCCGTAACGAGGGGATTTTCATAAACTTTCTCTTTTTCAATTTTCTCTTTGACTTTTAATGCAGTGGCTTTTTGTTTTTCATCATGATAAAAAATGACTGAACGATACTGTGTTCCCCTATCATTTCCCTGTTGATTTAAAGTCGTAGGGTTATGGGTGAAAAAAAATATTTCTAAAATTTTTTCATACGATATTTGTACTGAGTTGAATATGATTTGTATTGCCTCTGCATGACCTGTTTGTCCTTCACACACCTTATCATAGGTGGGATGGGGATCACTTCCTCCCGAGTAACCGGGTACAACGGAGGAAACTCCTTTGAGACGCCTGAAAAGTGCTTCGGTACACCAAAAACATCCGCCGGCGAGTGTGGCTATTTCATTCATTTTGTAACAGGGGTATTTCCTCTCCTTCAGGAAGAAAACGAATGGATAACGAGTTTACACAATGCCTTGTGTTTTTATCAGTAAAATGCTCTCCTTCAAATATATGACCGAGGTGTCCGTCACAATGATCGCATATTATTTCAGTTCTTTTCCCATCTGAGTCTCGCATTCGTTTTACTGCGTTAGGGAAATTTTCATCGAATGCCGGCCATCCGCACCCTGCATTAAACTTACTCTTTGAAGAAAATAAGGGAGCATTACACTTGCGGCAAATAAAAGTTCCCTCTTTATAGAAATTGTCATATTCTCCTGTGAACGGGGCTTCCGTTCCCTTATCTTCGATAACCTTTTTTTCTTCCGGAGTTAAGCTGTTAAACGTCATAACTCATTATATCTTATCCAATGCTTGTCTTAAGTCGTCGATAAGGTCTTCAACATTTTCAATCCCCACCGATACTCGTAACAAACCGTCTGATAATCCAATTTTTTCTCTCTCATCTTTTGGAATGGAGGCATGAGTCATTGAAACCGGATGATCAATTAAAGATTCTACTCCTCCCAGACTTTCCGCAAGAGGAAAATATGCCAATGAAGATAGAAATTTCTTTATATTATATTTTTCTTTGATTTCAACCGAAATCATACCACCTGGTCTTATCATTTGTTTATGTACAATTCGTTTCTGATCATCTTTGAAAAGTCCCGGATAATATACTTTTTTTATTTTTTTGTGTGTATTGAGGAAATGCGCGATTTGTCCCGCATTATCAGTATGTCTATTCATACGTAATTCCAAAGTCCTCAAACCTCTTAAGGTTAACCATGAATCAAATGGAGAAAGAATCGCGCCTATGGCGTTTTGTAAAAATTTCAATCGGGGATATAAATCTTTATTACTGGTAGTGAGGGCGCCTCCCACTACATCACTATGTCCATTGATGTATTTTGTAGTCGAATATACTACTATGTCCGCGCCCCACTTTGATGGTTGCTGGATAATGGGAGAAGCAAATGTATTATCAACTACAAGAATCGCGTTATATTTATGCGCCAAATTGCTGAGCTTTTCAATATCCACAACTTTGAGAAGTGGATTCGTGGGGGTTTCAACCCATATTATCTTAATATTGTTATGTTTCAACATATCTTCAGTAAGTTTTAGGTCGGTGAGATCAACAATGTTATAGAGTACCCCTTGATTACCCGCAACCCGAACGATGAATCGATACGTACCTCCATACGCGTCAGTTGAGAATAATATCATCTCGTTTTGTTTCAATATAGCTACAATATTGGCCAAAACCGCAGAGCCAGAACTATAAGCCAAACCATATATATTATTGTCTAATTTCGCAAGTGTTTCCTCAAGGATTAAACTAGTTGGATTGACGGTTCGGGAATAATCGTAATGCTTGTAATCATTACTAAATCTAACTTTATTACGTTCTTCCCATTCTTTACGAGGTATGGATCCGTCATAATAACCACCGTCATTCCCAAATTCAAATGTCGTACTCAAATGTATGGGAGGTATAATCGCCCCATCTTCCTTATTTGGTTTGTAATACGTATGCAGAGCCTTTGTGGTAAAACCTTTCATATGATAAAAATAAATTAATAAAATGAAAAACCCTCCTTGCGGAGGGTATATTTATGCCAAATAAATACGCCTCCTAAAAAGAGGGGACGCAACAACAAGTTGATAAAATTATTCTCATTTCTAGCGTAAGTATAAAAGTAAATTTAAACATATTCAACAGTATTATTATATTTTTTAATAAACACATACCTGAGATGTATTTTTTTGAATGTTCATATATAATGTTCAGATATGAAAAAAGGAGTAAACGAACTAGCACTTGATCTTCATAAAAAATTGAGAGGAAAGATGGAAATATGTCCTAAGACGCAAATTAATAATAAAAATGATCTTGCTCTTATCTATACTCCAGGAGTTGCCGCCGTCAGTACTTACTTGGCAAATAATAAAAGTGAGACGAATAGCTATACCATGCGAGGAAACCTTGTTGCGGTTATATCAGATGGCTCGGCGGTTTTGGGCCTCGGAAATATTGGACCAGAAGGGGCGCTTCCGGTGATGGAAGGAAAATGTGTATTGTTTAAGCACTTTGCAGGAATTGACGCCATACCAATCGTCCTTTCAACACAGGATCCACAAAAAATAATTGAGGCGGTTCTGGTAATTGCCCCCAGCCTTGGAGGAATTAATTTAGAAGATATAAAGGCGCCCGGTTGCTTCATCATTGAAAAAACATTGAGAGAAAAACTGAATATTCCCGTCATCCATGATGATCAGTGGGGGGCCTCGGTCGTCGTATTGGCCGCACTTATAAATGCATTGAAGATTACCAATCGTGAAATAAAGGATACGAGGATTGTGGTATCTGGAGCCGGTGCTGCGGGGAGCGCAATTGTAAAAATACTTCACACAAAAGGGGCAAGAAATATATTAGTGTGTGACCGGGAGGGAATTATCTATGATTCTCGCCCGGGAAATTCTTCTCATAAACAAAAATTGGCACAGATAACGAATTCTAAACAACAAAAAGGAACGCTTAAAGATGCACTTGTGAAAAGCGATGTTTTTATAGGTGTTTCCTCTCCTGGCCTGGTGTCTGAGGATATGGTCCGTTCCATGAACAAACAGGCCATTGTGTTTGCTCTTGCCAATCCGACTCCTGAAATCATGCCCGACTTGGCAAAGAAGGCTGGAGCATATATTATTGCAACAGGCAGATCTGATTATCCAAATCAAGTAAACAATGCTCTTGCCTTTCCCGGGATATTTCGGGGTGCACTCGATCACAATGTAAAAAAAGTGACCATCGAAATGCTTATGCACGTTGCTGAAAATCTAAGTCGGTTGGTTGCAAACCCTACTCCTGAGGAAATAATTCCTTCGATATTTGATAAAAGAGTTATGAAATCAGTTGCTCAATCAATCAAAGACTACTAAGGTCTTTTTGAAGATCATTTAAATCAGCTTCCACACTTCCGATATTTATATCATCTGGAGTGCTGGTACCCACTACTTGTTCTTCTTTAGATACTGTTGGTAATGGAATGATAGTAGGTGAAGGCAGAGTGTATACTGCTTGAGGAATACTGGTGGGGACAGCCGGTTCGGATTCTGATACACTTTTTTTGAAAGTGAAGAATATTCCAGTTAAGATACTTGCCCCCACTATGAAAAAAATGATAAATGATCCTACTATATATTTGAGACTTATGGGCGATCCTTTTTCTTCAAATTTGGCAGGTAATGGTGTATAGTTTTGTTCCATAGTTTACGGTGTTGGAGTAGGTAATTTTAACTCGTAAATTTCCTTATATATTTTTACAACCGTATCCTTTACCTTTATCACTGTTTGATGGATGTGAGTGATGTCTTTATTCAGACTGATTATCATGGGGGAAATCGACTCTTTAAGGGTTGCCTCACTGCTTGAAATTTGAAGAACGTATTCTTTATTTGCCTGAATCATGACTTCTGTCTGAGCCTCAGTTAAGGCAACCTGAGCGTCCACTGTATCAGTTTCAATATTCAATGTGTCTTTATTGTCACTTTTGAGCTTCGCGGTTTGATTTATGAGATTCTTGAGAATTGTGTCTAATTTGTCCAAAGCTGTATTCATTTTATCCGTTGCACTTTTATTGATGGACGCGATTTTGGTACTGATCGTAAGTACCGTTTGTTTTTTCCTTGCATTTTGTATTGTTTCAACCCTTGATTTAAACAGTTCTTTTTCCTTTTTTACCTTTTCTATCTCTGCTTCCCTATTTTGAACATTACTTTTTGCTTCACCTGTTGCGATTGATATTTGACTTTGTTTTCCATTAATTAACTTGACATACTCTGCCTTTATCTTTTTTATTTTTTCTTCTTTTGCTGAATCACTACTATTTTGTATAGCTCTTATATTCATTTTAAGATTGTTGTAAATGTTTGCGATCTCAGACGATCTGGTGGCGGGAGTAGGTTTTAATTCGACAGGCTTAGGTATAACAGCTCTTTTGATTTCCGATGTGCGTGTTGCAATTTTGGTATTTTCTCCTAATACTTGAGGCTTGGATGCATAATCGAGTGAAGTACGCGAGATACTGTGCGCAGGAATGAATGCATCAAAGGCAATGATGGTAAAAAAGATGATCGCTTTTACGAGGTCCATATATATACTATACAGTTATTTTTTTCTTTTTTCATGGAGTGCTGCTTTTCGTAGTGTCGCTCTTTGTTCACTTTTCAATCTGAGGGCCGCATAGCGGTCCGTCTGCTTTTTGTTTTCCTTAACTACCTGTTTTTGGCAATCGGGATTCGGACAGATCATCTCGGTATTGACGATCGTTGAGTTGTCCATTTTTTCTTTCCACGTGCGGGCAATTATTCGTTCAGTCCCACAACGCACGCATGGATTACTATAAGTTTTTTTCATAAGTATAAACACCGAACCCGCATGTGCTTGAAGCAAGTTCCAAGCACAGCGGATATAAGTGTTAAAAATTAATAGCTTCTTCTATTATTGTCTCGTCTGTATCCTCCTGTCCTCTCTTCTCTCGGCTTTGCCATATTTACGACTATTGTCCTTCCTTCGATTTCTTTTCCGTGCATTTCAAGTGCTTTCTGCGCGTCTTCTTCTTTAACGAAAGTAACAAAACCAAATCCTTTTGATCGACCTGTTTCACGATCATTGATGATAATAGCTTCAGTTATTTCTCCATATTGAGCAAACATTTCTCGCAATGAATCATTGGTCACTGACCAAGGCA
>Ga0209211_10005013_pt1 | contig 20091 bp, 18 predicted proteins | sample RifGroA2_FD_183992 | JGI IMG/M metagenome (GOLD analysis project Ga0209211, IMG submission 183992) | Groundwater microbial communities from Rifle, Colorado, USA - Groundwater A2 (SPAdes) (version 2) | ecosystem: Environmental > Aquatic > Deep subsurface > Groundwater | place: Rifle, Colorado...
TTTACTAAATATGGCAACCACAAAAGAATTACAAAAATATAATAGCGAGTACGACGAAGCGAAAAAGAACTTCGTGTACTATTTCAAACCTGAATTTGATCGGGGTTATAAACTGTTCTCGTCTTACAACGGTGATCGTGCCGCCGAGCTGGAAAAGACGAATGACGGTGAGATATGGCAGTCCAACGTTTTCATTCCTCAAGTATTTGCATACATCAAGACGTTCCTCCAAAAGACCGTCGGCATTACCCCTGACTTTAAGCTCGAGGGAAAGAACAGTGACGCAATGAAAGACCTGATCCTCTGGCTCTGGGAAGTAGGAATGAGTGACGACCTGATCGACTACTTCCTGCAAGTGTTTATTTGCGGAACGACAATCGGCAAAGACTTCTTGCGTAAGGAAACCAAGAAAAAGAGAAAGAAAGAGATAAGCATTGTCGAGAAAATAAAGAAGCTCGTATTTAAAACCGAGACATCCAAGATCACCTTCCGTCCGGACTTTGACCCCGTAGATATTTACAACTTCTATCCTCATCCGAGGATGAAAAAGATGGCTGATCCGCTTCCAGTATTCCACCGGTATGTGCTGACGCTGGACGAAATGAAAGCCCAATATCCGGATGTGCCAGCAAAGACATGGAATCAGTTCGTGGATAAAGAGGGATCAGTTACAAAGTCCGGTGGCGATACGACCGATTACGCATACGTGCGAAAGGAAGTCCTGTTGCAACTGCGTAAGAGCCTGAGAGAGACAACCAAAGCGTCCTCTCCGATCGAGGGTAACCCAAATAATCCGGTCCAAATGCCAACAAGCGATGACAAGCTCTTTGAAATCGTAGAGCGATGGACTGACGACATGATGACCGTATTCCTACCGATGGACGGAACACCGATCGAGATCAAAGACGGTGACAACCCATACGATCACCAATCGAAACCTTACTCTCGAACCGGCTTCTTCCCTCGAGCGTTCTCGTTTTACTGGCTCGGTATTCCGAAGCTCGTAGACCATTTGCAAGAACTCTTAAACTCCGTGACCAACCAGCGAGTGGATGCCATCACAATGAAAATCCATAGCATGATTGCCGCGGCTCCAGTAGCTCTCCCCGGTTATAAGCAATCAACCATCAGTATACGACCACTCGGAATCCTCTGGACGAATGATCCGAACTCGGTCAAAGAACTGAAGTTCGGCGACGTGAACTCCTCTGCGTTTATAGAACCTGATCACATCAAGGAAGCGATGCGTATCGCAGTAGGTATCGACGAATACACAACGACGGCTGGAGCGGATGCAAAACAAACTGCGACCGTTGCCTCATTCATGCGAGAAGCAACGCTTGAGGGAGTAAAACTTTTCCTGATCATGCTCCGAGGTTCGTACATCATGCACTTTGAACACTGGATTTGCATGATCAAGCAATTCTGGACAACGAAAGGCGTGATACCGGACAAGGCCGTCGCAATTCTCATACGTCACGGACTTATAACCCCCGAAACAGAAAACATCGAAGGACTATTCGACTACGAATACGAGATGTCCCTCGAATCAACATCTGCCCTCGCTTCCTCATCCGAACTCAAGAAAGCAAAAGACTTGGAACTCTGGGCTTTGATCAAAGACGTGAACGAGATCGTGGACACGGAAACCGGAACGGTCTACTCGGTCAAGAAATTCAAGATACTGATGAAGCTATTTGAGGATTATGGCTGGGAGCCAACCAACTATATAAGCGAGACCAAACAACCAACCGTCACACAACCAACCGACGAAACAATCCCACCGGGAACTGGAGCACCGGCCGTCGGTGACGCACCTGCAATCGAACTGCCACCGGACGCCGTAGCCGAGCAAGGACTACCGGGTAACGAGATGGGAGCGATGCTCGGTAACGCAATGAAGCAATAACGCATATGACAAAACCACTGAACAAAGAAATAGAAGCAAACATCAGCAACTTGTACGAAACCAAGTATTTTGAAGCGTTGTCCGAGCTTATTGCAAACGAACTCGATATCACAAAGACATGGCTACTCAACAAACAACTGACTGCCGATGAGATTCGGTTTTATCAAGGTCGAGCCGAAGGACTCGGGGTCATCCTGATCCAGATAAAAGCTATTCACGATGAATATATGAAAACACCAACATAACATCTCCCAACCACAAGGAAATCGCCAAACTTTTTGAGGGGTTCAGCTGGCCTCTTAAGATGGGATTTCTGGCGATTTCCACATCTTGAGAGACCAACCGAGCCTCCCGAAAAGGGGCTCGGTTTATTAATTTGCAGACGCCAACGTGCCGACCGTGATCGGATACCGAGGAACAATCTGCGACTAACACGCCTATGGAAAAACCAAACAATTCCGGCGCCGAACCGAACACACCGTCATTCGACGATGCAGTCGGTAAGGAACAACCGGTCAATTCAATCCCGTCAGGCACTTCTAACGAGGAACAACCTGACAAAAAATCAGACGCCAACGGCGAGAAGCCCGAGGATCAATCTGGCGTAAAGCCAAACGATAAGAGCGAAAGTACCGAGGATAAAGACAAAAAGTCCGAGGGCGACAAGACCTTCTGGGGCAAGTTCAAGAGCGAGGACGATGCTAAACGCTCCTACGACGAAGCCCAGACCAAGATTATCGACCAAGGTAAAGAGATCAACGATCTCAAAACCTCAACCGAGAAAAACCAACAGTTTCTCTCGATCCTCGATAAAGCCTTGACCAAGAATCCGCAACTAGCCGAACAGCTGAAAGCGAGTCTCGCCGAAGCTATGAAAGCCAGCGATGCAGAACCAGAGGATGAACCGGACATCGACACTCTTCTCGATAAGAAGCTCGAGGAACGGGAAACGAAAGCCAAGACCAAAACAGAGATCGACAAATGGATCTCAGAACACGAGGACTTCAAAACTCCTGAGATTGGTCACCAGATTCTCGACTTGATCGAGAAAGAAAAGCTTCCGTTCAATGCCCGAACGCTTCAACTGGCCTACGACTCCGTAACCAAGGATTCGCAGACAAAGAAAGCGGCCGACGAAGCTCTCAAGAAAGAGGAAGTCAAAAATCTCGAAAGAGAGAATGCGTCCGGTGTCGGTGGTGGCCAACCGGCCAACAAAGGCAAAACCGCTGACGAGAGTCCATTCGACGATCTCGTCGGTGAGAGCATCAACCCTAATCGAGTTAGGTAACGCTTAAAAGGTTCGAATGGCCTGTGAGCGGTTGCCGACTCTTAACCTAAACAACAACCTATGGCTGAACCAAATCACATCATTGGATCGAGGAACACGCTGACGATTGAACAATCCCAGCGTATTCCCGATGTCGATGACAAAATTTTCCTCCTTGAACCGGGAGAATCACCGCTCACTGCCTTCTTGACCCAGATCGGAAAGATCGGAGACGGCGGGGGCAAGTTCAAGGGACACGCTCTGCAAAAGAGAGTCGTGTACAACCCCGAATTCACGGAATACGAGGATCAGTATTCCGGCGTCTGGGCTCAGATCAACAACGGTGCTGGATATGCGTCCGGCGCAACCGCACTGGTGATCGATAACCCAGGTGTCTCGATCTTCACCAAGTTCGACCTCGTCAAGAACACTCGAACCGGTGAAATCATGCGTGTCACTGCCGTTGACTACGGCACCAACACTCTCACGGTCACTCGTGGAGCTGGTGCGACTGCGGCCGCCGCTATCAACGATAACGACTGGCTGTTGGTCATCGGCCCTGCGTTCGAAGAAGGGTCAAAGTCTGGCGATTCCAATACGACCAAGCTCGTAAAGGTCACCAACTTTACCCAAATCTTCAAGACCAAGTTTGGCGTGACTCAAACCGAGAATGCATCAAAGCTCTATCCGTCCGGCAACCCCGGTGCGGACTTGAAGTACCTCCGAGCAAAGCACGGTATCGAACAGGCAAAGAAAATCGAACGTGCGTACTGGTTCGGTGAAAAGAAAGAAGTAACCGGTCCAGACGGTAAACCGCTTCGCCTCTCCGGAGGAATCTTGGAAGCGATCATTGCCGCCGGAAGCGTACAGGACGAAGCCGGATCAGCTCTAACCGAGCCTGAATTCCGATCGTTCCTCCAGAACTACGCATTCAAGTACGGCTCTGCAGAGAAGTATTTCTTCTGCGGTAACACCGTACTCGGATACTTGGAAAGCTTTGCCACTTCCAAGATGTACATCGTACCAAGCGATAAGACCTACGGAGTAGAAATCCGTAAGTTCCAGTCGTCATTCGGAACGCTGAACATTGTTCGTCACCCGATGTTCGACAACCAGTATGCCGGTATGGGCGTAGTGGTCGATCTCTCCACGCTTAAGCACTGTCCGCTGAATGGTCGAGACACAAATCTCGAAACCAACATCCAGGACAACGATGCTGACGAGGAAGTCGATCAGTACAAGACCGAAGCCGGTCTGCAGAGAGTCAACTTCGAAAAGAACGCACTCCTCAAAGGCGTCGCCTAAATGGATTAGCGGCTCTGTTCTGACTTGCTGGCCTCCACCGAAACGTGGAAGCCAGAAGTCAGGGCGGATGCCAGAATCCGCATCTTATAAACCAAAACAATTAATCACTTACAACCCTTATGGCCAAATTCAATTCACACATTAAGAACTTGAAAATTGTTCTTAGACCGGCAATGCCGGTGTTCGAGGGCGGTCTGAAAGTCGGCGACTCTGCCGGTCAGTATGCCCAATTCATCGACGGCCAATTCGAGACCAAAGATGAAAAGATAATCGCCAAGCTCGAAACATTATCAACATTCGGCGTGGACTTCTGGAAAGTAGACGAAGCCGAACAAAACGAAACTTCAAAGGTCGATGGAGATTCAGACAACAGTCTGGAAAAGCTCACAAAGAAAGAACTGCAAGCCCTTGCCGTAGAAAAAGGCATCGAACTGCAGGGAGACGAAACGAAAGATGCACTGATCGAGCTTTTGCAGAACAAACAAGAAAACTAACCATTACCGCTTATGGCAATCGTATCTGGTGACTTAAAAGAATATAAGTCCTCCGCAACGAATTCGGACGGTGGTGACATCACTGTAACCGAAGTCGTCGACAACACCGATAACAACCTCTTCACCGACATCACCGGTGATGAAGCGGCGGCTGGAGGCACGGAATACCGAAAGATATTCCGCAAAAATACCCACGGCTCTCTGACGTGGCAAAACGTTGTGTCATGGCTTTTAAGCCAACCGACCAACGCCGCTCTTTCGTTCGGCTTCGGCGTTAACCACGCTGATGATGCCGATGGAGCACAAGGCAACATGAGTGCATTCGGTGCGAACGCAGTCGTTGCCGTTGTTTCCGATGGTGCTGACACCCGACAAGTAACGATCGTCGGCGAGGACGCATCCGGAAACAGACAATCAGAGACTCTGACACTTAACGGAACAACTGAGGTCGTGGGAGCTTTGACGTTCTCAAAACTTTACGGTGCATCCATCGCTTCACTCTCCGGATCACGAAGCGTCACGATCCGACAAGGATCAGGAGGTACAACCAGAGGCACGATCGGAATCAACAAAAAGATCAGCTTTATCTGGTACGGAAAGAAATACACCGGTGCATCGCTCGGAAACGCCGAGGGTGGCGACATGGCAAGCAAGGCCGCTGGTTTGAAAAACGGCGACATTGCGGCCGCTGGAAACTTCGCTCTCTGGTATCGCCTCACGTGGCCAACCACTGCCGGTGCAGTAACTGCAAACTCAACGCAAGTGAAGTCCGAGGGCGACACTGCGGCTTAATCAACTCTTATGGCTGATTCATTCCTCCCATATAAAAATCCGGACACTACGGATGCAAAACTAGACTCTGAATCACTAACCGTTGGCAGTGACACTGTTGAACGTGAGCGTATTCAGATCGCTGGGAAGGGTGCGGCCGAGATTGCGGAAGTAAAAAACGCACCTCCAGCAAAGGATCACCACGGCGTCGTGACGAGACCGGTAAAGACTGGGGTAATTCTTGCAACAGTCTCAGACGCAAAAACAGCAACCGGCGTCGTCGGATCGCAACAAGACATCGGTGCGAGATTTTTCTCACTGCAATTGTCTGGAACGTGGGTCGGATCAGTAGGACTCGAGGAATCAAACGACGGCACGAACTGGGACTTCATCGGAATGCAAGACATTGACGACAACTCCGTGACCGCTTCCGGTGGAACGTACACAAGCTCAACTGTTAACGGTATCCATTACGGATATGTGCGTGCTCGATACGTTCGAGTCGTGGTGTATTCGTACACCTCCGGCACAATCCAGATCGATGTGAACTTCTACGGAGAGGCACTACCTCCGACAATGGTGCGAGTAAAGATTCCAAGTGCGACCAGCTCACCGGCACGACAAGCGGACGCCGCTTATAGTGCTGGGGAAATCCTGATGAAAGCCGGTGGCGTTGCCAACGATGCCGGAACAGACTTCGGAGCTGATCAAGACTGGGTTCCGATGGGTCTGACAAGAAAAGGAACGTCACGCCAGACTGGACGACCTGAAGTGCTTGCAACTATTTCCGGCAGTGCAACAGCAACTGGAAACGTCGGGTCAGTGCAAGACAACGGCGCAAAATCCCTTACTTTACAACTCACGGGTACGTGGGTCGGAACAGTGATCGTGGAGCAATCGAACGACAACACAAACTGGGTCGGTACGATTCTCTACGACGTTGCCGGAAGCGTAATGGGAGGTTCGGGCGGTGTGTTTACTGGAATAACCCTCAACGGAATATTCATCGCAAACATTCATGCCCGATACGTGCGTATCCGAGTATCTGCCTACACATCCGGAACAATTGTGGTGACCGGCGTCCTCTGGGGCGAACCAGTATCACCATCAACAATCAAAATCATTCCGCATAGCTCGACTACCACTGGACTGATCAAGCAAGAGGACTCCGCACACGGATCGGGAGATGTAGGTGTGTTCGTGCTTGCAGTCCGAAACGACAACGGTGCGACCGCATTCGGAAGCGCAAACGGCGACTACATTGCGTTCGGTGTCGACAACGCCGGTGTGCCATTCACTCCGGCCGCTCGACCAACAGGAGCCGGTCTAACCCAGCACAAGCGAATTTCAACCGCTGACACCAACGGTGTGAGCTTGAAAGGATCTGCAGGACAAATATATGCGATCCACGCTTACAACACCCATGCGACAGATAAGCGATTCCTGAAACTCTACAACAAAGCATCTGCTCCGACTGTCGGAACTGATACGCCAGTAAAGACAATTACCCTAGGTCCCGGTCAAGACTTCACATTTTATTGGGAAGTCGGTTTGCCGTTCACTACAGGAATTGCGTATGCAATCACCTCATGGCTGACCGATGCAGACTCCGGTGGAATCGGTGCGAACGAGGTCGTGCTGAACATCGACTACATCTAAACCTATGGCACTAGCACCCGTACTCAACCAAGCACAAACCAGATGGTTCTCGACCGCAGTATCAATGGCGAGAATTTATCTGCTCGACATCAAAGGACTCGTCGCAAAGTTAATGGCGTACCTGTTCGACGTATACGTGCTTGTGCCAAAGACGCTGGTGTACGCATTCGACATCCGGAATCTCGCAACCAAAACAGTCACGTACCTACTCGACACTTTCTCACTGATCGCAAAAGCAATAACGAATGTTTTTGATATCCGAAACCTGATAGCAAAAATAGAAACGTACTTGCTCGATATCAGAGCGTTAGTGGCAAAGTCCTTGACCTACGTGTGGGACATCATCGGAGGAGCCGTGATCGGAATAATCTACGTGCTCGATATTCGAGAACATGCAACGAAGCAGATGACATATCTGCAAGACATTCTGATCACACTCGGTAAGCATTGGACGTACCGGTTCGACAACCTGCTCAACGCACTTAAAGCAACGGTCTACCAATTCGACATCAGAAACCTTGCGACCAAACTGCAAACGTACCTGATCGATATCGGCGACGTGGTCGCAAAGATGCTGACCTATAAGCTCGATGTCCGAAACTTGGCGAGCCAGACACTGACCTACCTGATGGATCTCCACAACCTGACTGCAAAAGCATGGACGTATGTGCTGGATACCAGAAACCTTGCGACCAAGAACGTGCAATACGTTCTCGATCTCCTCAACACGATAAATAAAAGCATCCAATATCGGTTCGACATTCTGATCTCGGCCGCAAAGCAGATGACGTACCTGTTCGATGTGACGAGCTTCGTATCTCGAGCGATTGCATACGTGCTCGATATCAAAGGTCTTGCATCAAAGCTCTACACCTACCGACTGGATATCCGAGGATTGATCGCAAGAGCTACCAGCTACCTCTTCGACATCAGACAATTTGCCGCAAAGTCCATGACTTACGTGATGGACATCCTAAGCAATATTGCCAAGACGTGGACGTATCGCTTCGACATCCTGATCACACTCGGAAAATTGTGGACATACCGATTCGACATTCGAGGACTTATCGGAAAGGCGTGGAAGTACGTCTGGGACAACTGGAAAATCCCAGCCGGAATAAAGATCGCTGTTGAATTCCTTTCGGCGAAAGTATCCGTGCTCATGCTTTCTGCAAAAGAAACGCTGGGACTTACCACTGCCAAGAACAACATTGAGGTCAAGACTGCCCGAGCAGATCAACAACTCCAGAATGCAAAAGCTGACGTGACGCTTCCGAGCAATAAGCAAGACATAAATCTATGAGCATAAAAATCGTACAAAACGACTCTCGTCCTCCACTGGAATTCTCCCTGACGCAAGACGGTGCTCCGGTAAACCTTACCGGATGCACGGTGAAGTTCTACATGAAAAATGCCACAACTGGATCGATAAAGATCAACGGCGTTGCATGCACCGTCACCGACGCAGTCAAAGGAAAATGCCGGTACAGCTGGACGGGTTCAGACACCGACACGGTCGGAACGTATCTCGGTGAGGTCGAGGTTACGTTTGGCGACGGAAAGATTCAGACCGGCTTCAAACAATTATCAATCATCATCCGTGATGACATCTAAACGCATATGACACGAGGCGAAATAAGACAATCAATAAAAAACGAGGTCGACGACCAAACGCTCGACGACACGATCGCAAACTCGTGGATTCAGCGTGCGGATGAAAAGGTGCAAAGCTGGCGTCCTCCCGAGGATCGTGACCAGACATTCGACTACTGGGACTATCTCAAGACCGAACAGCCGTACACGACGGTGGCCAACCAACCGAAATATCCAGTTCCCGAAAATTATCGAGCGTTCGTGGAATTAAAGATCGGTACGGACAAGATACCGTACACACTCGTGGACTACCGAGCAAGAGATCGCTACAGCGACCATGCGGTGTACACACTTGGTGGCTCTTTCTACCCGATAACAACTCCGACGGCAGACGGCCAAGCAATGATGCTGGTGTTTGTCCGCATATCGGATGACTTCGCATCGGATAACGACGAGCCAGAGGTCGAAAAGCTCTATCACCAAGCCTACGTCGAATGGGGCAAAAAGATGTACTACAACCAGCAAGGCGACACGGAGCTTGAACGCCAAGCTGATAACAACTTCGAACGGATCATGATCGGAAAGTGGCGAGACCAAGAGCTTGCCCGAATGGCGTCGGCCGACGATCAAGCTTCAATCCCTAGAAGCTCACTCGTATAAACCTATGGCACTAGCAAAGAAAATCTGGAAAGCGTCACGATTCCACAAAGGTATCTCAAACCTGAACGCCGATGGTAGTTTTTGGTTTTCAAATGGACTCGATATAGACCAGTACCCTCCGTACATCAAAGTCTCAAATAAGTTTTTCAAAGAAACGGATAGCGTGTTGTTACCGGCACTCGATGAACCGTGGGGTATGGCGTATTTCAACAATCGGTATTACATGGCGAACCGTAACAACGGAAAGATTTTTGAGAATACTTTCTCCAGCTGGGTGGAAGTCCACGACAACGTGAACATCTGGGGAGGAAGTGGAATGTTTGCTGACGAGGATTATCTCTACTACGCAGGAAGTACGTGGATCGGACGCTACGACAAAACAACATGGACGGACTCGTGGCAATCACTCAACGTGAATACCGCCTTTGATCCCGTACCGATCACTAAGTTTTTGAAATTCATCTGCTTTGGAAACAAGCAGTACATGGCGGCGTGGGATACGGCCGCAAGTTCATGGAATCCGAACCGACTGACGCTTCCATCCGGATATGTGATCCGCTGGCTTGCTCCGCTTACCGACTATCTGGTGGTCTCTGCTCATCATGAGAGCCAAGGATCGGCATTGTTTTTCTGGGACGGATACTCACAAACCTATAACCGTGTCCTCCAGCTAACGCAAACAGAATGCCTATCCGGTGTTGTCGATAAAAACGTGCTGTACATGGTGATGAGAGACGGCTGGATTTGCCGATTCAATGGTACAGGAATCGAAAAGCTGAATCGCTTTCCGGACATGGACTACCAAGACTACATCAACATCCTCGCTCAATGCGTAAAGGTCTACCAAGGCATGATCTATATCGCAAAAGGATCGAACACATTCGAAACAACCCGACGCCATCACTTCTGCGGAATCTGGGTATTCAATCCTGCAACAAACGCCCTCTACTACAAACACCGATTCTCCAACAATGCAGTCAATAACCACACCGGCGGTGTCTCTAGCGTGCAATTCCTTTTCGTCGACCGAAATACGATCCGAGTCGGATATCGAGACAGTACAAAATATATCGTCGATATAAACCACGACACTGGAACATACCGACCTTATGACTTCGGTGCGTACTGGGTCAGTCCGCTTGTCGATGACGAGCCGTATCTGCGAAAGAGATTCAAACAAGCAATTCTGAATTTTATGAAGCCGATACCAAACAGTAGCTTTGCTCGGTTTGAAGTGAAGTACAACACCAGCGAACGCTGGGTGCGAGATATGAAAAGCGTGAATAGTGGCGGGTCCGACTTCTGCATCCTCTCAAGTTTTCCAACCGGTATGGAAGTCGGCGATGAAGTGATAGTCACGACCGGCGGTGCGGCCGGACAAACACGGCACATCAAAGCAATGGACACCGTGACCAAACGCATAGACTTTGACGAAACGCTGTACTACGTCGGCGGTTCAATCGGAACGATGTCGGCCGGTGACATGGTGATGATCACGCCTTTCAAGAAACTCGGAACGATCAAAGGAAACGAAAACTCCGGCAAGGTAAACAAGATGATCCGCTTCAATGCGAGGACAAAGAAAATCCAATTTAAGGTCGAGATCTGGAGCAACTCCGGCTTCGGTGGCGAGTGGGACATGGGTCTGAAAGATTTCTCCGCCATTTTTGTGCCGGATCGAATAATCAAATAAATATATGCCTGACGAACCAATCACAAATGAAGCAGAGGTCTCGGAAACACCTAAGCCGGTGGAATCGGAAACAAAAAAGTTCCGGCTTGAAAAGATAGATGCAGAGAATGTGAAAAAGACTGACACACGTGAGGAAGTGTCGATCGTGAATATTCCAGCTCTGCAGTTCCAGAAAGTAGTGCTGGAAAAAACCATCAACGATTCACAAGAACAGCTCGACCAAATCAATGAGGTCTTGGTCGAGTGGGAGAAATTACAGAAATAGTTATGGACGATTACAACAACAATAACACCAAGCAATCAAAGCAGGATTTTGATCCAAATCTGGGGTCGATCTTAACCCTACTTCGAGACATCCCGATACTGAACACTGTTCCGTCCGACGCACCAAGAACGCCGATCAGCTTTGCGTTGTACGAGAGCGGTGGCACACGCCGGTTCTATGTCTTTTTTAACGGAGCGTGGAGGTACGCAACCCTTACTTAAAAACTTATGGCAACAATAACAATACAAAAAGGTCAAACCTTATCGGGAATCGCCAAACAGCAAGGCACGACAGTCGATGCCTTGATGAAAGCGAATCCAAGTATCAAGAATGCGAACCTGATATATGCCGGTTCGAGTTTGAACTTGCCCGGAGCACCGACTTCACCCGTTGTTGCCCCTAAGGCGAGTGTTCCGACCCCTCCTGCACCCGTGACACCTTCTTCGCCCGTAACCCAGCGCGTTGACCAAATTTCGAGCCCGGGGGCGAGCGGTGTACCGGAGAAAAGCACCCTGTATGGAGCTGAAGTGCCTTCTTCGACCTCTTTGCTCGCAAAGTACCGATCCGAGCTCGGTCTCGATACTGCCCTCAAAAGCATGCAGGACAGCCAGACTTCCTACCTCGATACGCTCAAGAATCTGCCAAAGAAAGCAGATATCTATGAGCAGGAAAAAACTAAACGTGGTGTCGACGTGATGCAAAAGAATCTGCAGAGCCTCGACGATCGACTGGCGACTATGGAAATGTCGCTTGAGGATTCAGAGAAAGATATTCGTGACCGAATGATTAAAAGCGGTGCGATGGTAACCGAAAGTCAAACGCAACGACTGGTCTCTAGTGAGAAACAACCACTGATGGACGAATATAGAAAACTTCTGAATGAACGTAACCGACTAGCTAACAATCTCGGCGTTGCTGAAACATCAGCAAAGGACTCCGCCGGTATGAGATATGACGATTCCACATTACCACTCACGGTCGCAGAAAAGATGATGGGCTTCCAGAAAGACCAGTATGGCGTACTTGGTGACCTCCTGAAGCAAGTATTCGGTGCATCAGAAAAAGATGTCGCAAACATTGTCGAAGCTTCCAAGTACGGCAAAGAGCAAGAAAAGAAAGATGCACAAGACGTGATCAACCGAGCGATCCAGCTCGCAAATCTCGCCAACGACACACCAGCCGGAACGGTGCTCAATATTGCCGGTACAAAAGTAGTCGGCACAAAGAAAGCGTCGGGTAGTGGCTCTGGTGACGGTGGAAGTGCAAGCGATGTCGAAGCCTACGCACTTGAACTACTCAACAATCCAAACTTTACCGCAAGCAACGTGCCACAAAACATACGAGCGCAAGTCCTCCAGAAACGAGATCAGATTATTTCTGAAGCAAACACACAACAGCAAGCCGATGCGGCGGCCGCTCAAGCATTGAAAGCAAGTCAACCAAAGATGACCGCTCAAGACTTTGGTGCTGGGGTCAAAGACGTATTCACCCAAAAGATACCGAATGTTGCGAAGGCCGGATTCAACACCAGCAAAAACTTCTTCAAAGGTCTCTTCGGTATTGGAAATTAAAACGTTATGGCTTACATCAAAGACCCTAAAACAGGAAAGTACATAAACACCGGTTCTGCACCGGCCTCTCCTCCACTCACCGTACCCAAACCAACATCGGTCGGTACTGCAGTGAAATACCAAAAGAATGCCGACGGAAAGTTTGTGACGACTGAAATAGAGAAACCGGCCGGTAAGCCCAACGTGACAACAGTCGAAGGACTGCGAGACTTTGCTTTGCAAAATAACGTGGATGTCTCCTCCACTCAACCCAAAGAATCAACCCTGCAGAAAATCCTCCATGTACTCAACACGGGAGGATATGCCGTTGGTGGTCTTATTAGTGGAAAAGGAATCAAAGCCGGAATCAAAGAGCGCATCCAGCCTTCTGAAGCACTCGGCATTAAAAGCAAAGTCGGTGGATTTATTGCCGACATTCTGCTCGATCCGACAACATACCTAACCTTCGGTTACGGAGCTGGTGCAAAATTAGCAACCAAAGCCGGTACGGTGGTGTTGAGCAAGACCGGAACATCACTCCTCAAGAAGTCGATCCTTGAAGTCGGCGAACAAGGGGCAAGAAAGATGCTCGCCGAAAAGGTACTCGCAGAGGGTGGCGAAAAGTTTCTCGCAAAAGGTGGCCTGAAATTTGCTGGCAAACAGGTACTGCCACGATCGGCCGTGACTGCTCCATTCAAAGCCGCAGACTGGCTTGTCGAAAAGACTCCGGTGGTCGGAAAGATATATGAGAGCGCAAAAGACTTGGCCGGTAAAGCATTCGTGCCATTCAAAAGTATTAAAGATCTGCCAGGACGCATCGGAGAGGAATACGTCGATAAGTTTTCACAATTCAGTAAAGCAACCCGGTCCGAAGTCGGTAAAGCCGTAGAGGAAGCAACTGCACTTGGTAAGAGTGCACAAAAAGAACTCGGAAAGGATGCCGGTACGAGAGTCGGTCGCATGATCGAGGGAATGTCAGAGATTCCTGCAAAGGTCGCCGACGGAGTCGAGAAAACAGCCACTGCTGGAAATAAGGTCGTCGACGACATCATCGGTCACATTCAGGGGGAGCATAAAAGATTTGCAACACTCGAAAAAGAACGAGGACTACTTGATAACGAACTTCCGGATTACCTGCGTCACTACCTGACACCGGAGGGTCGTGAGTTTCTCGCAAAGAATACTGACGTTGCACAAGAGCTTCTGCAAAAGACGCGAGTAAGCACTCCGTTCGCAAAAGCTCGAACGCTTGACGACACGATCGTGAATATCAACAGCTACTTCCGCAAGACTCACGGCGTGAAGCTCTTTGAGCAAGACGCATTCAAAGCGTTTGGTGCTCGTAAAGCGGAACACGTCAAAGCCGTGAACGCCTACGACTTCCTAACCGATGTAGGAAAGCAATTCGGCAAGCAAGCCGAAATGGTCACTAAAGAATACAAGCATCCGATCAGCGGACAAATGGTGAAAAAAGAGACCGCAAAACCAATCTTCGACAACGGCATGCGGTATATCGAAAGCACCGTGCCTCAACTCAAAGGTGTGCTCTTGCCCGAACAGATCGTGAAGCACGTCGAGGAAACTTATAAGGTGCTCACGAGCGATGAAGCGACAAAGGGCTTCCTCAAAATCTACGACAAAGCTCTTGGATTCTGGAAAGGATCAGTGACCGGATGGTTTCCTGCATTCCATGTCCGCAACTCTATCGGTGGAATTTTCAATAACTTTATAGCCGGAGTAAAAAATCCTGCCCGATATCTCCAAGGCGATCAGATCGCTCGAGGAGTCAAAGGAACGATCACAACCAAGCTGGGTACGAAATACACCTACCAGCAAGTAAAGGAAATCGCCGAGAAGCTGGGAGTGGTAGGACAGCCCGGTTACTTGGATGTGATGCGTGAGGTCGAGAAAGATGTTGGTAAAGGTGCTGTTGGAAAGCTCATGGATCTGCCCAAAAACGCAATGGAGATCACTGAGAACCGATTGCGTCTGCCTCTCTTCGTGGATCGCTTAATCAGAGGCGATGCACCCGAGCAAGCCGCAAAGTCGGTATTCCAATTTCACTTCGACTACGCACCTGAGGGACTTGCACCGTTCGAGCAGAACATTATGAAGCGACTGTTGCCGTTCTATCGATGGACTCGTGGAAACATTCCGCTTCAACTCGAGCAGATGGTAAAGCAACCGGGTAAGTACGCCGCTATCGGCAAGTTTGTAGACAACCTCCAAGTCGACAAAGAAAAAGCCAAAGAGGAATTCCAGTATCTGCCTCCGTATATGCGAGAGGGATTGCCGGTCCGACTTGGGGAGAAAAACGGATTCTCACAATACCTCTACGGTCTAGGTTTGCCAGTCGAGGATATCAACCGCCTCTACAAAGGAAGCCCGCGGCGAACGTTAGCGAGCATGGTCGGCGAACTATCACCGATCCTGAAGTATCCGATAGAAGCGGCCACCGGCCAGAACCTATTCACCGGTGAGCCGATCAAAGAAGGAAGCCGAGTCTATCCGTTCGTGAATGCCGTCCCCGGACTGCGTGAGTGGCTAGAGGTCAACGAACACAAAGATAAAAGCGGAAATGTTAGCTATCGAGCAAATGCTTATAAGCTCCACTTCCTAAACACTGCACTCGGCCGCTTCTACACCACGGCCGGAAAACTCTCCGATGACAACACATCGGGAGTCGTTAAGTTCCTCTACGGACTCGTGGGTGCAAAAGCAAAGTCAGTCGACATGGAAAAAGAAAAATTCTGGCGTGATCGTGACGTTCAAGACCGACTCGAAGAAGAACTGGAAAGCAGAGGTCTCATAAACAGATTCGACTCGGTATACGTCCCGAAATAACGCACATGGAAAAATCCGATTACCAAAACCAACTACAAGATGAACGTCTTGATCGAGTCGAAAAGACAGTAAACGAAATCAAAGAAAACCATCTTAGCCACATTCAAAACGATCTGACGAAGGTAAGCACCGACGTCGATTGGCTCAAACGATTCTTCTGGATCATCGCTACGGCGTCAGTGGGAGGTTTGATCACGGCAATTATTAATTTACTACTAACCATCAACAAATAAACTTATGGAAATCATTCAAAAGAAATCACCAAACTTCTGGGTAGGTCGCAAAGGTTACCGCCCTGAAGCAATTGTCATCCATATCATGGACGGCACACTAGTCGGGACTGATGCATGGTTTGCAAACCATGCATCGCAAGTAAGTGCACATTACGGAATCGGTAAGAGCGGCGAGGTTCACCAGTACGTGCAAGAAAACGATACCGCTTGGCATGCTGGTCGTGTCGAGTCGCCGATTTGGAAGCTCATAAGACCGAACCTGAACCCGAATCTGTACACGATCGGGATTGAGCATGAGGGAAAACCGAATGACCAATGGACGGAGGAAATGAAAAGAGTAAGTGCGAACCTGATCCGAGAAATTTGCCAGCGATGGCAGATTCCAATCGACCGGAATCACATCGTTGGCCACTTTGAGATTTTCTCAAAGAAACCAAACTGCCCGGCAAGTAATAAAGCGATCATCGACGAACTGGTCACCCTTGCCGGTCAACAAACAACCAATCTGTCCATCGAGGACGGTGTGAGGAAAATCGAGGAGGGATTGGCAATTATTAAGCGAGCATTTTAACCATTATGACAACACCAACAAAACAAGCCCTAAAGCACCTAGTAGTCGTGTTCTTTTACTCCGCAGTATCGGCAATTCTGCCCATCCTGATCGCTTACGCTCAGAACGACCCTCGTTGGGCGTTACTGATCCCAGTGATCAATGCGGCTTGGTACTCAATAACCCGATACTTGAAGGAGCAAAAGCTGATCGAAAACGACATTGCCCGAGGAGAGGAATAATCGCTAAATCTTGCGGAAATCCGGTCTTAGTAGACCTTCTGAGCGAAAGCCGGAACGTCAAACGAGGCCGGATTATCCTTGTAAATTCGCCTTAAATCACGTACAATTTTATCAACGCGACTGTAATGAAGCCCCCTAATCGGTTCTAACTTCGGGACATCGCCACCGCCCAAACAAAACATGAGCGCCCTTAGGCGCCATTTTTGTTGGGCGGAGAGAGCGACTGAACTGCTTCACTCCGTACAGGACGAGAAGGGCTTTGCGATGTTTACAAAGCATTCCTATGCTGAGTAAATCGGAAGGGAGTACTGACCCTGTAAGGGTCGAACATCCCGCCCCCCCCCTCTTTCAGCACTCAATTTTATGCTACAGTACAAGGATTAGGAGGGGTGGATGAGTGGTTTAAATCAACAGTTTACTAAACTGTCGACCCATTAAAAGGTCCGCGAGTTCGAATCTCGCCCCCTCCGCCAGTAGTTTTGAAATTAGAGCTTAAAATGTCTTTATTTTAAGCTACTTTCTAAAACTGAAAAGTGATAAAATGTAAGAACTCTAAAGGGATTAGGACTTTATGAAATTCTATTTATCATCATACGAACTCGGTAACGAGACCAACAAACTAAAAAAACTCGTGCTAAAAGGGAAAATTGGCTATATTCCGAATGCGCTGGATTTTACCGGTGCTGATCCAGAGAGAAAAGCCAAGCGTAATACGAATGACATGAATTCATTACGTGAGACAACTGTATAACAAACTCGACTGACGTTATGAGCTCGGGGTAGCTTTATCTTTTAGGTTCTTTATTTCATTTTTCAACTCAATCATTTTCAATTCCCGATTGGTCATAAATTTGTTCATTTTTTCCAGTTCGCTCATTTTTTGATTTAAATCTATCGTTCTTTGAGCAACTTCCTTTTCTAGATCCTTACTATAGTTCTCAAGATCAATCCTGGATTTTTTCAAGTCTATGGCCATGTGATTAAATGAAGAGGCTAATTCTCCGATTTCCCGAATGGGCGCTATTGAAATTGTTTTATCCAAATCTCCCTCCGAAACACTTTTTGCTCCATTATTCAATTCATTGAGAGGCTTGACTATCTTTCGCCCCAACACAAGGCCCGTAATTGCCGTAATCAGAATGAAAACGAGAGTGAGATTTATTGTAAATATGGCACTCTTATCCGCATTCTCCATGAAATCTGATTCCGGAATCAAAACAAAGACTATCCATTCGATACCTTGTGCGTCTATATAGGGCGTTATGTGCAGAAAGTATGGTTTGCGGTCAATATTAAATGAATATTCTTCAGTTTTATCGATGCTTAATAAATCTGGCTTTTTACTTATGACAAAATCGTATGTATTTTTTATTATAGAATCAGAAATATTAGATACATTCAATCTGCTCAGTGTAGAGTTGTCGCCCTCAACAATGAATGGTTGTTCAATGGTGCTACCAGCAATAACATCACCTGATTTTTCCAGAATAAACGCTTGACCTGTTTTCCCAATTTCTAGACTTTTCAAATAATCACTTATTTTTCCCAAAGAGACATCGACAACAAACACTCCTTTCAATTCATTGTTTTCATAATAAGGACTTACGGCACTAATATCCAGTCTTTGAGTCGTCACTGATGGGGATATTTCTGTCCAAATTGGTTTATGGGCAGAAACAGCTTCCTTGTACCAACTCCTTTTTCTTGCATCATAATTTTTTGTTTCATTTATTAGTGAAAACCTATACCCGTTTTCATTCACAGTATATCTATTTATTGAATTGTCCGTCAGAGCTTTATCTGCCATGACAATATATTTTTGAGATGCATTTGCACCATAGATCTCCCCGTTTGAGTTAGCAAACTCGATTGTTCCATAGTTGGGGAAGACCGCACCTTGATTCCAGAAATATTTGAGAAATTCATCTGTTTTCGTAGGATCTAAAAATTTGCTTTTCATCAAACTAGCATTGGTCTCATTTATTTTGAGCGGCTCAGCTAGGAAAGTTGCCAGTCGATTCGAAATTTTACTGTCTATTTCATCCATTTGATCATTGGCATACGCACGTGCTATTTTTTGGCTGTTTTGAACAGAGACAAAACCTACGACGCCCAAAGAGATAAGCAGAAGAAGAATGAAAGGCAACGTAAACATGTATCTGATGGGGACTCCTTTTTTTATTGTATTGGTCATGGTATTGCTTATACATTCAAATCACTCCTCTTAGATTACCACACATTTGTGGAACAAAGCACAATAAACTAATAATGTTCTTTTCATCAGTGACCGAAACGGCGAAGCAAAACCAAAAATATTCCTTTCCCTTTGCTGTCACACACTCCACCGAGAAAAAAGAAGGGGGAGGAAAATTTTTGGTTTTTGCATACGCGACCACAGGGAGTGGACGAGGCGCGCATCATTGGTCATCGGGGGTCAATTCAAAATACATTCGAACTTCGTTCAATACACACAGCCCGAACAAAATATGAGCGCCCTTAGGCGCCATTTTTGTTGGGCGGAGAGGAGAAAGTGCACTGCTGCGACTATTTTTTCTTAGCAGTATTCCGCCTTAGAAAAATGAGGTACTCGCGGTGGTGCACTTTCGTGCGAAATTCGAAAAGCTTTGCGCGACCAATTTTTCTTAACGGTACTCCATTTTAGAAAAATGAAGCACTCTCCGTGGTGTTATTTATGAAGCATTCTCATGCTAAATAAACCGCAAAGGTGTACTGCGACTGCATGAAACATACAAACTCATCGCTCGAAAGAAAAGCGAGCAAGCTCTCTTTCTTTTTCACTCCAGTTTGTAAGCCGAGAAATTCCCGCAACCTCCTTCATTCGTCTTCGGATTGCGTTACTGAGTGACCAATTTTTTAACGGCTGCGAGGAACATAAACATGAAAGTACTCCACGTGGTGTTATGCGCGAAACATTCCGATGCTATATGCATCGTAAAGACGTACTGCTTTTGCAAGCAGAGAGCCCCCCCTCCCCATTCACCTGATTACGTGATTGAATTACAGACATGACTGATGACTCGGAACTTGTCGTGCGC
>Ga0209211_10005015_pt1 | contig 20082 bp, 17 predicted proteins | sample RifGroA2_FD_183992 | JGI IMG/M metagenome (GOLD analysis project Ga0209211, IMG submission 183992) | Groundwater microbial communities from Rifle, Colorado, USA - Groundwater A2 (SPAdes) (version 2) | ecosystem: Environmental > Aquatic > Deep subsurface > Groundwater | place: Rifle, Colorado...
GATCAAGAAACATGGAGTTTTTCCGCATCAAACGGGACATCCCGTTCATGAGCTACGGCAAGCTCACCACCGCGATCTCGCTGGTGACCTTCATCCTGGCGGTGTTCTTCCTGTTCAGCAAAGGGCTGAACCTGTCGGTGGAATTCACCGGCGGCACGGTGATGGAAGTGCAGTACCGGCAAGCAGCCAACCTCGCCGACATCCGCCATCGCGTGGAGACGCTGAAAGTGGGTGAAGTGCAGGTGCAGAGCCTGGGCACCAGCCGCGACGTGCTGATCCGCCTGCCGAGCAAGGAAGGCACCAGCTCGGCCAAGCTGTCGGAACAGGTGATGAGCCTGCTCAAGGCCGGTGATGCCGGCGTGCAGCTGCGCAAGGTCGAGTTCGTCGGCCCAAGCGTGGGCGAGGAACTGGTCAGCAGCGGCCTGACCGCGATCCTGCTGGTCTGCCTCGGCATCGTGATCTACCTCGCGCTGCGCTTCGAGTGGCGGCTGGCGGTGTCGGCGATCATCGCCAACATGCACGACGTGGTGATCATCATCGGCTGCTTCGCGCTGTTCCAGTGGGAATTCAGCCTGACGGTACTGGCCGGCGTGCTGGCGGTGCTGGGCTACTCGGTCAACGAATCGGTGGTGGTGTTCGACCGTATCCGCGAGAACTTCCGCAAGCCGGGCATGCGCGGCCGCAGCACCGCGGAAGTGATCGACAACGCGATCACCTCCACCATCAGCCGCACCATGATCACCCACGGCTCCACCGAGACGGTGGTGCTGGCGATGCTGGTGTTCGGTGGCCCGGCACTGCACGGCTTTGCCATGGCGCTGACCATCGGCATCGTGTTCGGCATCTACTCCTCGGTACTGGTCGCCAGTCCGCTGGCGCTGGCGCTGGGCGTCAAGCGCGAGCACATGATCAAGGTCGTGAAGCCGAAAGAAGAAGCGGTGGTCTGACGCGCCCGCGCAACAGACCCGAGCAAGGTTGGCCGCAGGCAATGCGGCCAACCTTTTTTGACGTTTACCCACCCCGAGTCACCATGGAACTGATCGCTTTTCTGCTCGATTTCATCCTGCACATCGACGTGCACCTGACCCAGCTGGTCGCCAACTACGGGCCGTGGATCTACCTGATCCTGTTCCTGATCGTGTTCTGCGAAACCGGACTGGTGGTGACGCCGTTCCTGCCCGGTGATTCGCTGCTGTTCGTCGCCGGCGCCCTCGCTGCGATGGGCGAGATGAACGTACAGCTGCTGGTAGTGCTGCTGATCGTGGCCGCCATCCTCGGCGACGGCGTCAACTACGCCATCGGCAAACATGTCGGCATGCGGCTGTTCGCCCGCTTTCCGCGGCTGCTGAAACCGCAATACCTGAACAAGACCCACGCCTTCTACGAGCGCCACGGCGGCAAGACCATCATCTTCGCCCGCTTCGTGCCGATCGTGCGCACCTTCGCCCCCTTCGTCGCCGGCATCGGGCGCATGGATTACCGCCACTTCCTCAGCTACAACGTGATCGGTGCCGTGCTGTGGGTGGCCGGTTTCAGCTACGCCGGCTACTTCTTCGGCAACCTGCCCTTCGTGCGCAAGAACCTGGAATACCTGATCTTCGGCATCATCATCGTGTCGATGCTGCCGGGCATCATCGAAGTGATCCGCCACCGCCGCGCCGCCGGCAAGGCGTGATTTTTTCCTGCCACAGCCAACACGGCAACAAGCCCGCCCCACACGGCTGAGCCGGTCTTGCGGCCGCTTGCCGTGGCTGCTGTGGCAAACAAGGTTTTGACACCATGAAACGCATCCAGAAACTGCCCGACCACCTCGTCAACCAGATCGCCGCCGGCGAGGTGGTGGAGCGGCCGGCGTCGGCGCTGAAGGAAATCCTGGAAAACAGCCTCGACGCCGGCGCCGACCGCATCAGCGTCGATCTGGCGCAGGGCGGCATCAAGCTGATCCGCGTCAGCGACAACGGTGGCGGCATCGCCGCCGCCGACCTGGCGCTGGCGCTGGACCGCCACGCCACCAGCAAGATCGGCAGCCTCGACGACCTGGAAAACGTCGCCACCCTCGGCTTTCGCGGCGAGGGGCTGGCCAGCGTCGCCTCGGTGTCGCGGCTGACGCTGACCAGCCGCCCGCACGACGCCGAGCACGCGCACCAGATCGTCGCCATCGACGGCACGCTGCACCCGGTGGAGCCGGCCGCGCACGCGCCCGGCACCAGCGTCGAAATCGTCGACCTCTATTTCAATACCCCGGCGCGGCGCAAGTTCCTGAAGAGCGAGAACACCGAGTACGCACACTGCGAGGCCACCTTCGAGCGCATCGCGCTGGCGCACCCGCAGGTCGAGTTCATCCTGCGCCACAACGGCAAGGTGGTGTGGCGCCTGCCGCAGCAGAGTCTGGCCGAACGCGTCGGCGCGCTGCTGGGCAAGGATTTCGTCGAGGCCTCGCTGCCGATCGACACCGGCGCCGCCGGGCTGACGCTGAGCGGCTTTGTCGCCAGCCCGACCTACTCCAAGGCCAGTCGCGACGCGCAGTACTTCTACGTCAACGGCCGCTTCGTGCGCGACAAGATCGCGCAGCACGCGCTGCGCCAGGCCTACCGCGACGTGCTGCACCACGACCGCCACCCGGCCTACGCGCTGTTCTTCACCCTCGATCCGGCCAACGTCGACGTCAACGTGCACCCGACCAAGATCGAGGTGCGCTTCCGCGAAAGCCAGGGCATCCACCAGTTCCTGTTCCACAGCATCCACAAGGCGCTGGCCAGCACCACAGCCGGCGCCAGCCCGGCGGTGACGCTGGACGATGGCCAGCCGGCAGGCAATGACAACGCCGTTGCGGCCAACGTTGGCCGCAACGAAGACACGCTCGCCACCTTCGGCACCGCGGCCGCCGCCGCGCGCGCCGGCGACAGCCCGCAGCGGATGCCGTTCCAGCAGCCGCGCTACGAGCAACAGGCAATGCCGCTGCACGTGGCACGCGAAGCGATCGGCGGCTACCAGCGCCAGTTTGCCGGGCTGCGCGAGGAAGAGCGTGGCCTGACACCGGTCGTCACCGACACGCAGGCCGGCAGCACGACGATCGGCAGCCCAACGGCCGGTAGCCCCCTGCCCGCGCCGCTGGCTGCGGCCAAGCTTGCCGCGCTGCCCGACGCCAGCGACGGCATCCCACCGCTCGGCTTCGCACTGGCACAGCTGCACGGCGTCTACATCCTCAGCCAGTGCGAGGACGGGCTGATCGTGGTCGACATGCACGCTGCGCACGAGCGCATCGTCTACGAACGGCTGAAGAATGCGCTGGAGGCGGACGTGATCCCGATGCAGCCCTTGCTGCTGCCGGTGTCGTTCGCCGCCGACCGCTTCGAGGTCGCCACCGCGCACGAACACGGCGCCGAGATGCAGCGCCTCGGCATCGACCTGGCGCCGCTGTCGCCGACGCAGATCGCGGTGCGCGGCGTGCCAGTGTGGCTGCAGGACGGCAACCCGGTGGAGCTGGCGCGCGCGGTGCTGAAGGACGTGCGCGAGATCGGCCTCAGCCAGGTGCTGACCGAGCGCCGCAACGAGCTCTTGGCCACCATGGCCTGCCACGGCGCGGTGCGCGCTAACCGCCAGCTGACGCTGACCGAGATGAACGCGCTGCTGCGCGACATGGAGGCCACCGAACGCTCCGGGCAGTGCAATCACGGCCGGCCAACGTGGTCGCGGCTGTCGATGCGCGATCTGGACTATCTTTTCATGCGCGGCCGCTAAGGCGCGCACTCACGGAGTCCCCATGCTGCAACGTCGCGATCTGCCCGCCCTCAGCGCCGGCTTTGTCACCGTCCTCGTCGGCTATACCAGCTCGGCGGCGATCATCTTCGAGGCGGCACGCAGCGCCGGCGCCAGCCAGGCGATGATCGCCTCGTGGCTGATGGCGCTGGGCATCGCGATGGGCATCACCTGCATCGGGCTGTCGCTGCGCTACAAGGTGCCGGTGGTGACCGCGTGGTCGACCCCGGGCGCGGCGCTCCTGATCACCTCGCTCTCCGGCGTCAGCATGCCGGAGGCCATCGGCGCCTTCGTGTTCTCCGCAGCGCTGATCGTGCTCGCCGGCGTCACCGGCTGGTTCGAGAAGGCGCTCAACCGCATCCCGCTGCCGATGGCGGCGGCGATGCTGGCCGGCATCCTGGTCAAGTTCGGCATCAACGTGTTCGGCGCGATGCAGACCGAGCTGGCGCTGGTGCTGGCGATGTTCGTCGCCTACCTGCTGGCCAAGCGCCTGCTGCCGCGCTACGCCATCGTGCTGGTGCTGCTGCTCGGCTGCGCCATCGCCGCGGCACAGGGCCTGCTGCAGCTGGGCGAGGTCACGCTGACGCTGGCCACGCCGCTGTGGACCACGCCGCAGTTCAATCCCGGCGTGCTGCTGGGCGTCGGCCTGCCGCTGTTCATGGTCACCATGGCGTCGCAGAACATTCCCGGCGTCGCCACCCTGCACGCCAACGGCTACCGGCCGCCAATCTCGGCGCTGATGACCGGCACCGGCGTGGTCAACCTGCTGCTGGCGCCGTTCGGCTGCTTCGCGGTGAACCTGGCGGCGATCACCGCCGCGCTGTGCATGGGCCGCGACGCGCACGAAGACCCGGCGCGGCGCTATCTGGCCAGCGTGGCGGCCGGCGCGTTCTACCTGTTGCTGGGGATTTTCGGCGCCACCGTCAGCGCGCTGTTCGCGGCGTTTCCCAAGGCGCTGGTGCTGGCCATCGCCGGGCTGGCGCTGTTCGGCACCATCGCCGGCGGCCTCGCCACCGCGATGAAGGACGACGCGATGCGCGAGCCGGCGCTGATCACCTTCCTGATTACCGCCTCCGGCGTGTCGCTGGCCGGCATCGGCTCCGCGTTCTGGGGGCTGGCGGGCGGCGTGCTGGCGCTGCTGATTCTCAACGCGCGGCGCAAGGCCTGAGCCGTTAAGCAGGACAAAGCGAACACGGCGGGGGAAACGATGTTGGCCCGGCGGCAAGCCCGCATGCCGAAGCCGTTTGCAACGCCGGATCGCGCCATTGCGACCCATCACAACAAAGCGGTGCTTACGGGCTGGCGGCGACGCTGGCGCTGACCTGCGCCAGCGTGCTGCCGAAATGGCGTTGGTAGAAACGATTCAGCTCGCCGCTGCCCTTCAGCCGCTGCGCCTCGCCATCCACCGCGTCGCGCAACAGCTCGAGGCCGGGGCGGAAGCTGAACGGCTGCGCGACACTGGCCACCACCGGCTGTAGACGCCGGATCTTGCCGTGCAGCGATGGGTCGACATCCTGCAGCGCCACCGCGTCCTCGAAGATCACGTCCACGCGCCCGGCCGCCAGCTGCCGTACCGCGGTGGTGGAATCGTTGGCCGCCACCCGCTGCCAGTCGCGTTTCGCCGCGATCGCCGGCGGATAGTCGTAAACGTCGACAAACGCCACTTTCTGCGCACTGAAGTGCCCCAGCCCCGGATAGTGGCGCAGCTGGCTGTCTGCTCGCACCCAGGCGTTGAGCACCCAGTACACCAGCGGCTGCTGCGTCTGCTGCCAGCCCGGCGGGCTGCCCTCGGCGGTGGCAAAGGCCATGATGTCGATGCGCTGCTCCTTCATCAGCCGCAGGCAGGAGGCCGGCGCCAGGAACAGGTAGCGGATGCGGTGCCCTTCCGCGCTCGCGGCACGGCCCAGCGCGTCCACCGCCAGCCCCACCGGCTGGCCCTGTGCATTCTGATAGATGAACGGCTGCCACGCCTCGGCGCACAGCGTAAACACCGCGGCCTGGGCCGGGACGGACAGCGTAATGGCGGCCAGCGCCAACAGTTTGCGGAACATGCGCGACTCCCAATGGCGACAGGCCTCCAGCGTAACAGCATGGCGCGCTTGGTCGCAGCGGCTGACGGTAAAGCCGGCCTGCGCTCAGCACACGGCGTTGTCTGGCTGCAACAGCCAGTCGGCCGCCGCCGCGCTATGCAGCGCGGTGGTGTCCAGCAGCGGCAATGCGGCCTCGCAGCCGTCGAGCAGCATGGCGATCTCGGTGCAGCCGAGTATCACCGCCTCCGCCCCCGCCGCCTGCAGCCCGGCGATGATGTCGAGATAGCGTGCCCGCGACGCCGGCAGCAGCCGGCCCTGGCACAGCTCGTCGAAGATCACGCGGTGGATGTCGTCACGTTCGGCCGCCGTTGGCAGCAGCACCTGCAGCCCGGCCGCCTGCAGCCGCTCGCGGTAGAACGCCTGCTCCATGGTGAAGCGGGTGCCGAGCAGGCCGACGCGGCCAACGTTGGCCGCACGCAGCGCGGCGATGGTGGGGTCGGCGATGTGCAGTAGCGGAATGCCGGCCATCTCCGCCACCGGCGCCGCCACCTGGTGCATGGTGTTGCTGCAGATCAGCAACGCGCCGGCGCCGGCCCGTGCGAGGCCACGGCCGGCCTCGCCCAGCAGCTCGGCAGCCTGCGCCCAGTCGCCGTGGCGCTGCAGCTCGGCCAGCGGCGCGAAGTCGATGCTGTGCAGCAGCAGCGGCGCCGAGTGCAGCCCGCCGCGGGCGTCGCGCACCCGGCGATTGATCTGCGCGTAGTAGTGCGCGGTCGATTCCCAGCTCATGCCGCCCAGCAGCCCCAGCAGTCTTCCCGTCATGTCACAGTACCCCGGCCAGTTGCAATTCGTCGTACAGCAAATACAGCGCGGTCAGCGCCATCGAGAGCGCCATGATGCCATTGAACCAGCGCCGCGCCGATGCTTGCGCCAGATGGCGGCGCAAGGCCTCGCCCAGCCCGGCCCAGACGCAGATGCAGGGGAAGTTGATCAGCGCGCAGGCCAGCGCCAGCAGCAGCGCGTGCGACAGCTGCGCCTGCAGCGGCAGAAACAGCAAGGCGGTGTTGATCACCATCACCCACGCCTTGGGATTCACCCACTGGAAGGCAGCGGCGCCGATGAAACCCATCGGCCGCACCAGCTGTTTCGCCTGCGGCTCGCCCGCCAGCCACACCTGCCACGACAGCCACAACAGGTAACTGCAGCCGGCCAGCGTCAGCAACAGGCGCCAGTCGTCCAGCCACGCCATCACCCAGCCCAGCAGCAGCGACACCAGCAACACCTGCACGCCATGGCCGATGCTGATGCCGAGCAGGTGCGGCACGCTGCGGCGAAAGCCGAAATTGACCCCCGATGCGGCCAACATCAGGTTGTTTGGCCCCGGCGTGATCGACATCAGCGACACATAACTCAATAAAGGCAGACCCAGCATCACACGCTCCCGCAACAAGTAGTAGACCGTTCCATCGTAGCCAACAGCAGTTGCCGGATACAGTGCCAAGAATTTATTATTGTCATGGTGACAGTTGCAGCATACTGGCAACTGTCACCCCCCGTTCTCCCGCCCACTGTCATGCCCGTGTTAGAACCCGTGCAAAGTCTCGCGCGCTCACGCGAGACCAGGCAAAAACGACAGGGGAAGCGGAATTCAACGGGAGCACGCAGCATGCCGAAGGCGTACTCACCGTGTAACGTTCCACAAAGCACAGCAGCCATTGAACAGGTTCTTACGGAAAGCCGCCATGGATAGCAGCACCCTGTACCAGCAACTCGCCGACGATCTGTCCGGCGCCATCAACCTTGGCACCCTGCCGCCCGGCTCGCGCCTGCCCTCGGTGCGCAAGACCGCGCACAGCCGCCAGCTGTCGCTCAATACCGTGGTCGCCGCCTACCGCGTGCTGGAAGACCGCGGCCTGGTCGAGGCGCGGCCGCAATCCGGCTACTACGTGCGCTCGCGGCTGCCGTCACCGGCGCGCAGCAGCAGCCAGGCCGCCGGCCCGGCGCAGGGCACCGACGGCGCGGTGCTGGACCTGATCGGCGCCGCGCTGAAGGCGCAGCAGACGCCGGGCTACATCGACATGGCGCTGGCCTGCCCGCGCGGCGGCGACTTCTACCCCGCCGGCAAGCTGGCGCGGCTGATGGGCCAGGTGCTGCGCAAGAACCCGGGCCTGGTCAGCAACTACGCGCTGCCGCCCGGCTCGGAACGGCTGCGCACCCAGATCGCGCGCCGCGGGCTGGAGCTGGGCATGGCGCTGCAGGCCGACAACATCATCCTCACCCACGGCGCGATGGAGGCGCTGAACCTGGCGCTGCGCGCGGTGTGCCGCCCCGGCGACACCGTCGGCATCGAGTCGCCGACCTACTTCAACCTGCTGCCGCTGTTCGCCAGCCTGGGGCTGAAGGCGCTGGAGATCCCCACCGATCCGCAATCCGGGCTGTCGCTGGAGGCGCTGGAGATGCTGCTGGCGGAAAAGCGCCTCAACGCCATCATCGCGATGCCGAACGTGCACAATCCGCTGGGCTGCAGCATGCCCACCGAACACAAGAAAAGGTTGGCCGCACTGGTCAATCGCTACCAGGTGCCGCTGATCGAGGACGCGCTGTACGCCGAGCTGCAGTTCGGCGACGCGCTGCAACCGGCGGTGAAGGCCTACGACAGCGACGGCTGGGTCATCGTCTGCGCCAGCTACACCAAGACGCTGGCGCCAGACTTCCGCGTCGGCTGGATGGAAGGCGGCCGCTTCACCGAGGAGCTGCGCAAGCTGAAGTTCGCCACCTCCATCGCCGAGCCGCTGGTGCTGTGCGAGACGCTGGGCGCCTTCCTGGAGTCCGGCGGCTACGACCACCACCTGCGCGCGCTGAAGCGGCGCTACACGCTGCACATCGACAAGGTGCGCGCGCTGATCGCCGACCACTTCCCGGCCGGCACCCGCGCCACCCACCCCAGCGGCGGCTTCCTGATCTGGGTGGAGCTGCCGGACGGCTACGACACGGTGAAGCTGTTCGACCTGGCGATCCAGCAGCGCATCAGCATCTCGCCGGGGCCGCTGTATTCGCCGAGCGGTCGCTACCGCAACGCGCTGCGGGTGTCCTGCTGCCAGCCGCTGGACGAGCGCTTTGTCAGCGCGCTGGCGCGGGTCGGCGAGCTGGCCGCCAGCTGCGGCAAACCATGACAAAGTAAACACATAAAGCATAAATGACATTAAAATACGGGATTGGCCACCCACCTGACCAGGCACTTTCCCATGCTTTATCACGGCACCATCAGCCGCTGGCACGACGACAAAGGCTTCGGCTTCATCACCCAGGATCACACCAGGGAAGAACTGTTCTTCGACCTCTCCGATTGCCCGCCGGGCGGCGTGCGGCCGCAGGTCGGTTTTGTGGTCTACTTCCAGCGCCAGCAGGCGGCCAACGGCAAGGTGTCGGCCCGCCAGGTGCAGGGCAAGGTGTTCAGCTCACCGCCCGCCGCCTGCCCGCCGCTGCCGCCACTCGACTACGTGCTGACGCCGGCCGCGCCGCGTCATAGCAACAGCCGCGTGCACGGCATCGTGCTGCTGTTGCTGCTCACCGCCGGCGTTGCCGGCTACGCCAGCTATGCCGGTCGCAGCAGCGCGGCACCGGCCAGTCGCGCAATCAATACCTCCCGGCCCGCCACCACACCGGCAGCGGCCACCGCCGGCTTCCGCTGCGACGGCCGCCAGCACTGCTCGCAGATGAATACGCTGCAGGAGGCCGCCTACTTCCTGCAACACTGCCCGGACACCCGGATGGACGGTGACGGCGACGGGCAACCGTGCGAAACGCAATTCGCCGACTGAGCCAGCAGCCACACCGCGCCAAAAACACTGCGGCCAACCCTGTCACCAAGGTTGGCCGCAATCACGTCCCGCTCAGGCGTCGCGCCGCTTACAGGTAGCGCGCCTCAAGATGGGCGCGGAAGTGCGCCGGATTGAGCGCCTCGCCGGTGGCACGGCGCACCAGTTCGCCGGTTTCCCAGCGGCTGGCCTGCGACCAGATGTTGGCGTCCAGCCAGTCGAACACCGGCGCCAGCTCGCCGGCAGCGATGCGCGCGTCCAGCGCCGGCTCCTGGCGACGGAGGGTGGCGAAATACTGCGCCGCATACATCGCGCCGAGGGTGTAGCTGGGGAAGTAGCCGAAGCTGCCGTCGGTCCAGTGGATATCCTGCAGGCAGCCGTCGCGATAGTTGCCGCGGGTATCGACGCCCAGATAGGCCATCATTTTTTCGTCCCACAGCGCCGGAATGTCTTCCGCCTCGATGTCGCCCTCGATCAGCGCGCGCTCGATCTCGAAGCGCAGGATCACGTGTGCCGGATAGGTCAGCTCATCGGCGTCGACACGGATGAAGCCGGGGCGCACGCGGCTATACATGCGCGCCAGGTTGGCCGCATCGAAGGCGTCCTGCTCGCCCAGATGCTTTTTCACCAGCGGTGCGATCAGCTGCAGGAAGGCCGGGCTGCGCCCCAGCTGCATCTCGAACGCCAGACTCTGGCTTTCGTGGATGCCCATCGAGCGCGCCTGCCCCACCGGCAGCTGCACCAGCGCGCGCGGCAGGCGCTGCTCGTAACGGGCGTGGCCGGTTTCATGCACGATGCCCATCATGCTCTGCATGAAGTCGTCGTCGCGGTAGCGGGTGGTGATGCGCACGTCCTCGGCCACGCCGCCGCAGAACGGGTGTACCGACACGTCCAGCCGCCCGGCGTTGAAGTCGAAACCGAGCAGGCCCATGATCTCCACTCCCAGCGCGCGCTGCCGCTCCACCGCGAACGGCCCCTGCGCCGCGATCAGCGTCTCGCCGGCCTGCTTGTCCATCACCTGGCGGATCAGCCCCGGCAGCCAGCTTTTCACGTCGCCGAAAATGCGCTCCAGCTCGGCGCTGCTCATGCCCGGTTCGTACTTGTCCAGCAGCGCGTCGTAGCGCGACTTGCCACTGGCGTCGGCCAGCAGCTGCGCCTCTTCGCGCGCCAGCTGCACCACCTCGCGGAAATTGGACAGGAAACCGTGCCAGTCATTGCCCTTGCGCTGTTCGCGCCACGCGTGTTCGCAGCGGCTGCCGGCCAGCGACTTGGCCTCCACCAGCCGCGCCGGCAGCAGGTTGGCGCTTTGCCACACGCGGCGCATTTCGCGCAGCGAGGCCTGCTCGGCGTCGGACAGGCTTTCCTGCGCCGCCGCCTGCAAGGCCTGTTGCAGCGCCGGCGCGGTCAGCAGGCCGTGCATCAGCAGCTGCAGCTCGGCCATCGCCGCGCCGCGCGCCTCGTTGCCACCGGGCGGCATCATCGCCGCCTGGTCCCAGCCGGCGATGGCGGCCAGATGCTGGTAGCGGTACAGACGGGTAAAGGCGGCAACGGCTTGCTGGTAGGCAGGTGTGGTCATGGCGTGGCTTTCTTGGAATATTATGCCCAATGATGCCAGCACAAGCGGCAGAAATCAATCATCCAGCCACGCGGCGACACATAAAAAGCCCTGACCGCTCAGGCGAGCGTGGCCTTCTTGTGGCGCACGCCGGCGTCGGGAAAGGTCATCCAGTAGTAGAAGAATTCGCGGGAGATGGTGAGGAAGCTGTCGCGCGCGTAGCTGTCGGTGAGGTGCATCAGCATGGCGTCGACCGCGGTGCGGAAGCTGTCCGGATGATGCGCCTGGCCGTGCAGCAGATACAGCAGCGGCTTGATCAGCCCGGCGCGTTCGGCCAGCACCTCGTCGTCGGCGCCCAGCTCGTACAGCTTGCCCAGATAGATGTCCAGCGACGGAGGGAAGCTGGCAAAGTTTTCATCGCTCATGCGCTGCTGCAGGTCGGCGAACGAGGCCAGCACCGGCAGCCGCACGTGGTGGGTGGTGAAGCCGGCGCGGGCATTCATCTGCGCCAGCTGCTGCAGGTCGCCGAGCCAGAAATAGTAGTACTCGCGCGCCGCCGTCATCGCCGCCGGGCGGTCGCCGGGCGGGCAGATCGACAGCAGCGCATTGATCGCGCTGCGATAGACATCGCGGTTGCGCGGCTGGCCGCGCAGGATCTGCACCAGCCGGCGCAGGATGTTGCGACGGAACAGCACCACCTCCACCGCCGCACCTTTTTGTTCGAGCAGATTCAGGTACGCGTCCAGCGCCCTGACAGCAATATCACCCACGATGACAACCTCATTTATGACAACGACTGCGCCAGATACAGCACTGGCCTGGTTACCACTGCGGGCAACAGGCCAGGCGCGCCAAGCATAACGTGTTTTCAGCCGCCACTACTGATCGGCATCAATGACCCCGGCACGCCGGGCCGCCGCCACGATCGCCGCCCACTCATTATCGGAAATTTCCACCCCTGCGGCCAACCTTTGCGCCTCGCGCTGCCGCTCCGGCTCGCCGGCCAGCAGCACTGGCGGCTGCCCGGGCGGCGGCGGCGAGCTGCGGATGTAGGCGGCCATCGCGTCGTACTCGGCGCGCAGCCAGTCCAGATCGCTGACCGCCTCCGGATCGATCAGGATCGCGGTCAGGTTGTTGACGATGCCGCCCTCCCGCGCGTTATCCGGCTGCAGCGTGCCGCCGCCGGACAACAGCCCGGCGAGGAACTCGATGGCCGCGACCAGTCCGCCCCCCTTGTGGGCGGCGATCGGGCGCAGCGCACCGCTCGGTGCTTCGTGCAGCGCGGCCGGATCGGCCGTCGGCTGGCCGGCGGCATCCAGCATCACCGCCTCGTCAAAGTGCTGGCCGGCGAGATAGGCCACCCGCGTCTTGCCGTAGGCGACCATGCTGGTGGCGAAATCGAGGATGAACGCCGGCTCGCGATGGCCGGCCGGAAACGCGATGCACAGCGGATTGGTGCCGAAGCGCGGCGCCGAGCCACCAAACGGCGCCACCAGCGGCTGCGGAAAATCGGTGACGTTGACGAAGAACAGCGCCACCTTGCCGGCGGCGGCGGCCTGTTCGCCGTAGCTGCCGATGCGGCCCATGTGGTGGCTGTTGCGCACCGTCAGCAGCACGATGCCGCTGTGGCCGACGCGCTCGATGGCGGCGTCCATCGCCTCGCGCACCACGCGTTGGCCGTAGCCGCGCTCGCCGTCAAACTGCAGGATGGCGCCGCAATCGTTGAGCAGCCAAGCCGGCTGGTTCGGCTGCAGCGTGCCGGCGGCGACGCTGTCGACGTAAAACGGCAGCATGCCGACGCCGTGGCTGTCGTGACCCTTGAGGTTGGCCGCGAGCAGGTGGTCGGCCACCACGCAGGCCTCGTCGGCGGTGGAACCCAGTGCGCACAGGGTGGCGTGCGCCAGGCGATGAAGACGCTCGGCCGGAATCAGCATGGCATACCTTGTCGGAAGAAAATGGATTGCAACTGCATCACGCGTTTAGAACCTGTTCAAGGTCTCGCCCGCTCACGCGAGACAAGGCAACGACGACGGCGGAAGCGGCGTTTGGCTGGAGATAAACCAGCACGCCGTATCGCCGCATTGATCTCCGCTGCCGCAGGCATTGAACCGCTACTCAGCACGGCGGAAAAGTGAGGGTAAGCCGGATATCGCGCCCGACCAGGCGCAGGTCGTTGACCGCCAGCGGCACCTTGTCGTCGAGCGAGGTCAGCGCCGGCCAGGCAAACAGCCCGCGCGCGGCGTCGCCGGCCAGATACGGCGCCAGGTACAGCACCGCCTCGTCCACCAACCCGGCGGCAACCAGCGCGCCGCCTAGGCCGGCGCCCGCCTCCACCATCAGCTCGTTGACGCCGTCGGCGGCCAGCGCTTGCAGCAGCCGCGCCAGGTCGACGCGGCCATCGTCCGCCACGCACGGCAGCAGCCTGACGCCGCGCGCGAGATACGGCGCGTGGCGGGCAGGATCGCTCACCGCGGTCGCCAGCCAGGTCGGCGCCACGGCGGTGTCGTAGATCGCGGCGCTCGCCGGCGTCTGCAGCGTGCCGTCCACCACCACCCGCAGCGGCTGGCGCGCACACGCCACCTCACGCACCGTCAGCTGCGGATTGTCGGCCAGCACCGTACCGCTGCCGGTGAGGATGGCGCAGTTGGCCGCACGCAGGCGGTGCACGTCGCGGCGCGCGTCGGCGCCGGTAATCCACTGGCTGACGCCATTGAGCAACGCGGTCTTGCCGTCCAGCGTCGCCGCGCCCTTCAGCGTGACGAACGGGCGCTGCCGCGTCACCCGCGACAGGAAACCGCGATGCACGCGCTCGGCCTCGGCCTGCAGGCAGCCGGCGGCGGCGGTAATGCCGCCGGCGTTGAGCATGGCGATGCCGCGACCGGCGACCTCGTGATAGGGATCGACCATCGCCGCCACCACGCGGCCCAGCTTTTCCACGATCAGCCGCCCGGCGCACGGCGGGGTGCGGCCGTGGTGGCTGCACGGCTCCAGCGTGACGTAGGCGGTGGCGCCGACCGGGCTCAGGCCGCGCGCGTAGCAGTCCTTGATCGCCTGGATCTCGGCGTGGTCCGAGCCCACCGCCAGCGTGGCGCCCTCGCCGATAATCTGCCCGTCGCGCACCAGCACGCAGCCGACACCGGGGTTGGGCGCCGCGCGGCGGGTGGCGGACTCGGCCAAGCGCAGCGCCTGCTGCATGTAGTGGTGATCGTCGGCAGTAAATATGCTCATCGGCAATTCCATCGCGGTGGAGGCTGGCGGCGACACTCAGTCGCGCTTCTGGATTTCCTTGATCGCGTCGCTGAACTCGGCAATATCCTGGAAGCTCTTGTACACCGAGGCAAAGCGCACGTAGGCGACCTTGTCCAGCCGGGCCAGCTCGTTCATCACCATCTCGCCGATCTGGCGGCTGGACACCTCGCGCTCGCCCAGCTGCAGCAGGCGCTGGCAGAGGCGGTCGATGGCGTCGTCGACCAGCGGCGTCGGTACCGGCCGCTTGTGCAGCGCGCGCAGGAAGCTGGTGCGCACCCGCTCGACGTCGAACTCAGCACGGTGGCCACCGGATTTCACCACCTGCGGCATGCGCACGTCGGCGTTTTCAAAGGTGGTAAAGCGCTTTTCACAGCCCATGCAGCGGCGGCGGCGGCGGATGCTGTTGCCGTCGTCACTGACACGCGAATCAACCACCTGGGTATCGGCACAGCCGCAGAACGGGCATTTCATGGCTTTACAATCCTGCTGGTTTCAATAGCCTGATGTTATCAGCAATCGGCACTGCCGCGCAGCCCGTGCCGCAGCGCAGCGTAAGCGGCGGCCGCACCGCTCACCACAAGCAGCGGCCCGCCGGCAGCAAGCTGCCCGCCCCCTGCCCGGCCCACGCTGCGGCCAACGTTGGCCGCATGAAAAAAGCGGCCCGCAGGCCGCTTTGTCGTCTACCGTCGGGACGGTGACTTACTTCTTGCTGTACACCGGGAAACGGTGGCACAGCTCGGTGGCTTCCTTGGCCACGCGCGCCAGTACCGCTTCGTCGGTCGGGTTGTCCAGCACGTCGGCCACCAGGTTGGCGACGATGCGGGCTTCTTCTTCCTTGAAGCCGCGGGTGGTGATCGCCGGCGAACCGATACGGATGCCGGAAGTCACAAACGGGCTTTCTGGGTCGTTCGGGATCGCGTTCTTGTTGACGGTGATGTGCGCCTTGGTCAGCGCGGCATCGGCCGCCTTGCCGGTCAGGCCCTTGGCACGCAGGTCAACCAGGAACACGTGGCTCTCGGTACGGCCGGACACGATGCGCAGGCCGCGCTCGGCCAGGGTCTTGGCCATGGCGTCGGCGTTCTTCAGCACCTGTTCCTGATAGGCCTTGAATTCCGGTTGCAGTGCTTCCTTGAACGCCACCGCCTTGCCGGCGATCACGTGCATCAGCGGGCCGCCCTGCAGGGTCGGGAACACGTTGCTGTTCAGCGACTTCTCGAACTCGGCCTTGGCCAGGATCAGGCCGCCACGCGGACCGCGCAGGGTCTTGTGGGTGGTGGAGGTCACGAAGTCGGCGTGCGGTACCGGATTCGGGTAGACACCGGCGGCGATCAGGCCGGCGTAGTGCGCCATGTCGACCATGAAGTAGGCGCCGCATTTCTTGGCGATCTGGCCCATGCGCTCGAAGTCGAAACGCAGTGCGAAGGCGGAAGCGCCGCCGATGATCAGCTTCGGCTTGGTTTCCATCGCTACGCGCTCCATGTCGTCGTAGTCGATTTCTTCGTTCTCGTTCAGGCCGTAGGCCACGATGTTGAACAGCTTGCCGGACAGGTTGGCCGGGCTGCCGTGGGTCAGGTGACCGCCGTGGCCCAGGTTCATGCCCATCACGGTGTCGCCCGGCTTCAGGATGGAGAAGTACACCGCCTGGTTGGCCTGCGAGCCGGAGTGTGGCTGCACGTTGGCGTATTCGGCGCCGAACAGCTGCTTGACGCGGTCGATCGCCAGTTGCTCGACGATGTCAACGTGCTCGCAACCGCCGTAGAAGCGCTTGCCCGGGTAGCCTTCGGCATACTTGTTGGTCAGCTGGGAGCCCTGGGCTTCCATCACTGCCGGGCTGGTGTAGTTCTCGGAGGCGATCAGCTCGATATGGTCTTCCTGGCGCTGGACTTCCGCACCGATCGCAGCTGCGAGTTCCGGGTCAAACTGGGCAATTTTCAGATCAGCAAACATCGTTGACTCTTCCATCTGGAGGGTTTGAACTAAAAGGCAGTCTTGACGTTTAGCCTGTCGCGCGGCGGCGGCAGGGCAAACGTCAACACTGCAAGGCGGCTATTTTACCTCATCCGGCGCGGCGCCGTGATGAACAAATGGCAGGTTTGGCATGAAAGCGTTTCATGCTGCCCCTGCCATTTCAATGACTTACTGCAGCGTCACCGGCTGCGGCGGCCAGTCGTCGGCGGTGAAGAACAGCGGAATGCCGTCGCGGCTTTCCGGCTGCACATCGGGCACCACGCGCACGTCGCCGACCTGGCACTCCGCCATCAGCAGGCGGAAGTTGGTCTCGATCTGCGCCACGTCGTCCTGCGCCGCCAGCGGCCACACAAAGCCGCCCCAGTCCTTCTCGTTGCCGGTGGCCGACACGGTGATGTGCAGCTCGCCGTTGTCGTGCGCCGACATGATCGCCACCGGCTCCTGGCCCAGGTCGCGCAGCTGGCGGATCTGGGTGCTGGCAAATACCTGCAGCGCCACTTCCAGGCGCGCAAAGTTGGCCGCAACAATCGCCTGCATCAGCGGCATCGGCGGACGCGGGATCGGGAACAGCGTCACGCCCTCGGTCTTCAGCTGTTCGCCGATGAACTTCATCACTGGCACGCCCCAGGCACCGACATTGCCGCCCAGTTTCACCGGTGCCTCGGCACCGTCTTCACGGATGGCCACGCCGAGCAGGTAGCGCAGGAACACGCCCTCGTCCTTGGCCACGATCGGCGCCGCCGGCAATTCCAGCGGCAGGCCGCGCGCGGCGTCCACCAGCTGGCGGGTGTAACGGTAGATCTGGGCGGAATGGATGCCGACCACATTGTCCGGGTGCAGCAGCTTGCCGGACAGGAACACCTCGGCGCCGTCGGCGAACAGGCCGTGCTGGCGGAACAAGGCATTGAGGGTATCGACGTCGGCAATGCGCTCCGGCAGCGTGGCCTTGCCCTTGCTGCCGATCACCAGCACCAGCGGCACGGCGAAGATCACCGCGTGGCGGCCGCTGTCCGGACGCTCGGCGGCATCGCGCAGCGCGTCCCACAGCTCGCGGTAGATCTGCTGCGAGGTCACCATCGCCAGCGCAACGGACAGCGATAACAGTTCTTCGCGTTCCAGCATCTCGACCAGCGCGGCACGCAGCGAGGCACGCCACATGGCACGGTCGTCCTCGCTACGCGCGTTCACGATCGATTGCGTGTAGTGGATCAACATATTGGAAGGGGAAGATTCGGGGTACTGACGCGGATCAGGCAACTGCAGGGAAATATCGCTCATCACTGGCAACCGGACAAATCTGGCAAAGACGATATTGTGGCACAGCTTGGCGTGATGCGCCGCATCAAGCGCAGCAAGCAAGCGCTAGATTTTCACTTTCCAACACGCGATGTGTTCAAAGCGCGACAAAATGTTATATTTTTTGCGTTATTGCAGATTGTATACATTGACAGCGACAAACACGATCCGGATAATCCGTACTCGTTGGGATGCAGCAATTGCTTCTTGATAGTTTCTCCTCTATTTCTCCTTTGTAGACTTGGCGCGGGCGTAAAACCCCGCGCAATTTTTTTGCCCGTTTTCCTCCCCCAGCAAAATCAAACACTTGTTCCGCTCGCAGCCCGTCTGCCGCCATCACTGTCGCACGCACACCGCCAACGCCAATGGCATGACCGTGACACGACCCCGCGCCGCCATCAGCGTTCGGTTTGTCATCTTGCCGCAATCAAAAACGAACATTCAAAGTTCGGTTTCACTGAAAACTGAACAAAAAAAAGCCGCGCCAGCTTGCGCGGCGCGGTCAAGTCAATGCGAAACAATCAGAGGAGAAAACGTCAGGACGACGCTTGCTACGGCTTGGTCACGCCCGGCGCTGAAAAGTTCAGGCGGATGCCGATTTATTTGCTGTCGCGCGTAACGGCGCCGGTCGCCGCCTCCGCAAAATGCTGGCACAGGAAATCGACAAACAGCCGCACCCGCGCCGACAGCGTCAGCGCCGGCGGGTACAGCGCGTAGATGTCCGCCGGCGTGCCCTGCCACTGCGGCAGCACCCGCTGCAGGCGGCCGTCACCCAGCGCCGCGCCGACATCCCACTCCGAGCGCAGCATCACACCGTGGCCGGCCAGCCCCCAGCCGACCACGCTCTCGCCGTCGTTGGCGCTCAGCCGGCCGCTGACCCGCACCCGTTGCTGCTGGCCGTCGCACTGCAGCTGCCACTGGCCGTAGACGGCATCGTTCTCGCGCACGAACAGGCACTGCTGCCGGCTGAGGTCTTGCGGCTGACGGATCGGCGCGGCCTGCTGCAGATAGGCCGGCGCCGCACACAGGATGCGGCGGTTGTGCACGATGCGCTGTGCGCACAGCCGCGCATCCGGTGGCGGGCCGAAGCGGATGCTGACATCGAAACTGCCCGCCCCCGGCGCCGGCATGCGCTCGGTCAGGCTCAGCTGCACCGACAGCTGCGGATGACGCGCGGCGAACAGCGCGATCGCCGGCGCGATGTGGCGGCGGCCAAAACCGAAGGTGGCGTTGACCCGCAACAGCCCCTGCGGCTCGGCGTGGCTGCCGCGCAGCGAGCGCTCCAGCTCACCGATGTCGTCCAGAATGCGCCGCGCCGCCTGCAGGTAGCGCTCGCCCTCCGGCGTCAGCACCAGCGTGCGCGTGGTGCGGGCAAACAGCGCCACGCCCAGCCGCTGCTCCAGCGCCGCCAGCCGGCGGCTGATCGCCGGGGTGGTAACGCCCAGCTCCTGCGCGGTCGCGGTCAGGCTGCCGCAGCGGGCAATGCTGGCGACCAGGGTCAAATCGGCCATCGCATCCATTGTTGCTTTCAGGTAAAGAATTGATTGATTAAATCTGAATTATAAACATGAACGGCGGCCGCTAAACTGGCGTCATCGCGTGACGGAGCCAAGCATGGACCTGCTTTTGCTGTTTGCCACCCTGCTACTGGGCGCGCTGCTCGGCGCCGTCGGCGGCCTGTTCTGCATCGGCGGCGGCATCATTGCCATCCCGCTGCTGGTGCTGGCCTATCACCAGCCACAGGCGCTGGCGCAGGGCACCGCGCTGGTGATGATCGTGCCCAATGTGCTGCTGGCGTTCTGGCGTTACCGCCAGCGCCATCCGTTCCCGCTACGCACCGCGCTGGCGATGGGCGCCGGTGCCATGCTGGCGACCTATCCGGCAGCGCGGCTGGCGGTGGTGCTCGACCAACAGCGGCTGCAGCAGGTGTTCGCCGCCTTCCTGCTGTGGCTGGCGTACTACTTCTGGCGCCAGGGCCGCCGCGCCCGACCGCAGGCGGCGCAAGCTTGGCCGCAACGCTACCTGCCGGCAGTCGGCGTGCTCGGCGGTGCCTGCGGCGGCTTGTTCAGTGTCGGCTCCGGCATCATCGCCGCACCGCTACTGGTGCGCGGTTTCGGCCTGCCGCAGGCGGTGGCGCAAGGCATGGCGCTGGCGCTGGTGGTGCCCAGCGCGCTGGTGGCGCTGCTGACCTATGCCGGCGCCGGCCAGGTGCAGTGGGCCACCGGCATCGCCCTCGCCGTTGGCGGCCTGTCGACCATCTCCTGGGGCGTGGCGCTGGCGCAGCGTTTGCCGGAGGCGCGGCTGAAGCAGTGTTTCGCCGCCATGCTGCTGCTGACCGCGCTGTTGCTGTGGTGCAGCAGCGGCGGGTGAGCCGCCGTCCGCTGGTCGCGGCCAGCTTATTCATTTACCG
>Ga0209211_10005017_pt1 | contig 20077 bp, 10 predicted proteins | sample RifGroA2_FD_183992 | JGI IMG/M metagenome (GOLD analysis project Ga0209211, IMG submission 183992) | Groundwater microbial communities from Rifle, Colorado, USA - Groundwater A2 (SPAdes) (version 2) | ecosystem: Environmental > Aquatic > Deep subsurface > Groundwater | place: Rifle, Colorado...
AAATATGTTTTTATATTAGATGTAGTAAAAGAAATTTTATTATGATAATTAAACGCACCGAAGAATTTAATCTCGCCTATCGTTTCGTTACTGAAACCAATCAGAATATTTTTCTAACCGGTAAAGCAGGCACGGGAAAAACTACTTTCCTAAAATATCTTCGGCAAAATTCAATTAAAAAAACTGTCGTAGCTGCTCCAACAGGTGTTGCTGCAATAAATGCAAATGGAGTAACTCTGCATTCTCTTTTTCAACTGCCTTTTGGTATTATTCTACCAGATTTGAATTTTATACGAGATACTGAAAATTCATTTATTAATCATCCTCTCATTTCCAAAATTCATTATAGCAGCGAAAAACTTGACTTGCTGCGCAGCATTGAATTATTGATTATTGATGAGGCAAGCATGCTCGCTTCATACATTCTTGATGCAATAGATGTAATCCTGCGATATGTAAGAAGAAAACCTGATTTACCATTTGGCGGAGTTCAGCTTTTACTTATTGGTGATCTTTACCAACTTCCTCCTGTAGTGAAAAGAGAAGATTGGGAAATTTTGCAGGATTATTATTCATCCATTTTTTTCTTCGACAGCTTTGTATTACGTGATAATTTGCCAATAGTAATTGAACTAAAAGAAATTTTTCGACAGAAGGATGAAAAATTTATTGAGATACTTAATGGTATCCGTAATAATGATATCACCGAAGAAAATTTCAAACTATTAAATTCGCGTCTTCTAAGAAATTTCAGACCCAATGATAATGACGGGTATATCACTCTCACAACTCATAATTACCAATCAGGCGAAATCAATGAAAGAAAGCTAAATCATCTTTCCTCACGGACACATTTTTTCCAGGCAGAAATAATTGGTGAGTTTCCTGAAAATATTTTTCCTGCCGAGATGTAGCTTAAATTAAAATCCGGTGCACAGGTGATGTTCCTAAAAAACGATACGGAAGGGAAACAGTATTTTAACGGAAAAATAGGTGTTATAACAAAACTTGATGGAAGCACCATAAAGGTAAAATGCAAAGATGATTTTGATGAAATTGAAGTTAAGAAATGTGAATGGCAAAATATTAAATATAAGATGGATGCCGAAACACGGGAAATAACAGAAGAAGTTTTAGGAAGCTTTACTCAATATCCGCTGCGGCTTGCTTGGGCAATTACTATTCACAAAAGCCAGGGTTTAACTTTCGAGAAGGCAGTTATAGATGCTGAAAAAGCTTTTGCAATCGGGCAGGTATATGTGGCATTAAGCCGCTGTACTTCTTTGGAAGGACTGGTTCTCAGCAGTCCGGTTTATAGAAATTTTCTTGGTGCGCATGAAGATTTACAGGAATGGCAAAATAAAAACCAATATAAAAACCTTATACAACTATTTATTGAATCAAGACAAAATTATATTTTCCAAGAACTGCAAAATATTTTTACATGGAAGAACTGGCATTCTGAACTAAAAGAGTTGAGCGAATTTATTTGGGAAAATCAGATAAAAATTTCTTCGGAAGCTACTAAGTGGATAAGAGAATTGATGGAAAAGCAAAAAGAATTATCCGATGTTTCTGAAAAATTCAAGCAGACAATTGTTCGTCTAAACAAAGACAATTTACCAATAGAGAATAATGAAAATCTTCAGAAAAGAATCAAAGACGCCGCAAAATATTTTTATGATGAAATAAGCAAATGGAATGCGCTGTTTACAAATCATCCGCTGTCTGTTGATACAAAAAAGTTAGCGAGAAAGATAGATCGTTGGCTTGAAGAAATTAGCCAGTTAATTCAAGATATTTTACTAAAGATTAATTATTGCAAGAATGGATTTTTGCTTGACGACTATTTGCAGTCATATGCTAACGAGTCTTTGGCTCAAAAGAATAGAAAGTCATTCCCGCAAAGTGGAATTAAAAAAATACGCAGCTCTTATGCTAAAGATGAAACTTTTCCTAAACCCAATAAAGATATTCCGCACCAGCTTTTGTATCGCAGCTTGGTTGAATTACGCAATAATATGGCAAGTAAGTCCTCTCTTCCTAACTACATGGTCTTTAACAACAGATCAATAAAAAACATTTGCAACTCACTGCCATTAACCGAAGATGAACTATTAAATGTAAAAGGATTCGGACACGTAAAAGTTAAAATTCATGGAGGAAAAATATTATCGCTTGTAAAAGATTATTGTCTTACTAATAATATTCAGCCCGTGCAGAGGATTATAAATCGAAGTGATAACTTAAATCAAAGTTTAAAACCGGATACTGTTGAAGAAACTATTAAATACTTTCGTGAAGGGAAGAACATCGAGCAAATTGCAAAGGAAAGGAATCTTGTGCTCAATACTGTTGAAAGCCATTTTGCGCAAGCGATAAAACAAAATTTAATTCGAATAGATGAAGTAATGCCGATGGATGAAGTAAAAATAATTTCTGAATATTTTCCAAAAGATTTAGATGATGTTCGATTGACTCCGATCAAAGAAAAAGCTCCTCAAGAAGTCAGCTATGGTAAATTGCGAATGATTTTGGCTTGGCTACAGAAGGGCAAACATTAAGTTGTAAGATTGGGACTTATAAATTCTACACTTCAGATAAAAAACAGATTTTAAAAACCATGGTTGATAAAATAATTTCCTCTTCACCAAAGTTTAAACATATAGAGATTGACCGCAACCGGATTCCTGACCGCCTTTGGAGGTTTATCTCGATGCCAAATGGCGGCTCCCACACACAAGCATCCGGATTAAACAAAAACCCCTGCTCAAAAAACTCTTTGGATTAAATTTTTGTTTTTCCCAGGTATATCCGCTGAACAATAACCTTGGATAATTTGTATCTAATCTTTTCCTTTTGTCTGCTGATCGGAATGCTTTTCATAATTTGACGTAAAAAATCTTTGAGCCGTTGCTCCACCCGCAGCAGATTCAATAGCTTTAATGGCTATTACTTGAACCTGTTGAACCGATTCATTTGCTTTTTGAGTGAGCTGCTTTATTTGTTCTGCCTGCTCTTTAATTTTATTTTCAAGCGATTGCACAATCTGCTTGTGAAGGCTTCCTTCCCCTTCCATTTCCTTCTGTGCAAGCTCCGATTGATGTTTGTATTTGAATTCAATCTTCTCAGAAACGGTTTTTTCAGTTTCTTTAATTGTTGTTTCAAGTACTTTCGGGAACTGTTCAACTTTTGCTTTTAGCTCAGCAAGCTCCTTTTCTTTTAGCACAACATTTGCTTCCCTTTCACTCAATTCCTTTTCAACAGATGTGCGCTTATCAATTAATTCTTTATCAAGCTTGGCTTTCTGATCGGCAAATTCATCCGCGTCCTTCTTTCTTTTAAGCTGAAGATTATAGTTATACTCTTCTTCTTCACGCTGCCGATCCTTCTTTAATTGAGTGTCCCTTTCCTTTTTTTGGTTTTCAAAATTTTCCTGTTCGAGCTTCCACTGTAATTTCTTTTGCATCATTTCTTCTTCAAAGGCAGCTCTTTTACTTTCGATCTCGGACTCAAAATTTGTTTTCTTTTCTTTTTGTGCTAATAAAAGAGCTGCGAGTGAATCTGCATTAGTTTTAATTTCGTAAATATCGTTTAAATAGTTTGTCTCAATCTCTTTTGCCTTTTTTATCTCTTCTAATTTTTTAAATTCTTCCACTAAATTCTCCCCGACATCATCAAGTGCATTCATTATTTCTATTTTAGTGCGGCTTATTCCATTAACGATTTTATCAATTGTATTTTCAGAGGCTTGTTTAACGATTTTACCTTCTTCTTCTTTTTTCTTCTCGGTTCTACGATCCTCCTGTTTTTGTTCTTTTAACTTTGCGATAGCCTCATTATATGCCTGCAATATCTGACTTTTAGTGCTTTTTTCGGTTATTTGATCTTCCATGTTTTCTCCTTTCAAATTTTATTTGATCAAATGTAGAAACTTAAATTGCAGAAATCAAGCATTTAATATTCATTTCTTTAAATCTGGCTCAAAAATACTCAGTATTTTTTTTTGCTTATGGACGGAATTATCCCCATAACTAATGGGGCTTCCCGTACAATGTACAAGTAATTGTATTTTAAAAACAAAAAACCCCGATTGTAAAATCAGGGCTATAAAATAAATCCCTGTCCACCCCGAATATTGAACGTAGCCGGATTGGCAGCGACCTGATTCCTGACCGCCTTTGGAGGTTTATCCCGACGACTACTGGGACTCCCACATCCCAACTAATCGGGACGCATGCTGTCCGCCTATGGCGGATCGGTGTTCTGGAGCTTATCCCGAATTTTCGAGATCGGAATGGGAAGAGACAAGTTTCTTAAGTTATTCCTATTAAAAATAAAAACCCTCAATCAAAGACTGAGGGCTTATAAAATAAATCCCTGTCCACCTCGAATATTGAACGTAGCCGGATTGGCAGCGACCTGATTCCTGACCGCCTTTGGAGGTTTATCCCGACCACTACTGGGACTCCCACATCCCAACTAATCGGGACGCATGCTGTCCGCCTATGGCGGATCGGTGTTTTGGAGCTTATCCCGAATTTATTCGGGATCGTAATGGGAAGTTGTGTTTTTGATTTCCAATAAACCTTTGAAATGTACTAATTAAAACAAAAAACCCCGATTGAAAAACCGGGGTTTATAAAATAAATCTTGGCAGCGACCTACTCTCCCACACACCTGCGCATGCAGTACCATCGGCGTGCTGGGGCTTAACTTCTCTGTTCGGAATGGGAAGAGGTGTAACACCCAGGCTATAACCACCAAAATTTAAACCTTGTGCTGAACTAGTTTCAGCATCTTAAAAATAAATAGAAAGACTGAAAGAGCTGAGAAAAAATATACTTAACACAAAAACTGTGAATAAAAATTAATGGTTAAGCCGCACGACTTATTAGTACTGCTCAGCTGAATCCCTTACGGGACTTATACCTGCAGCCTATCAACCTCGTAATCTCCGAGGAGTCTTTAGTCTCCGCCAAAGGCGGAGAGGGATACCTAATCTTGAAGCGTGTTTCGTGCTTAGATGCTTTCAGCGCTTATCACAACCGTACATAGCTACCCAACGATGCCACTGGCGTGACAATTGGTACACTAGAGGTACGTTCACTTCGGTCCTCTCGTACTAGAAGCGACCCTTCTCAAGTATCCTGCGCCCGCATAGGATAGGGACCGAACTGTCTCACGACGTTCTGAACCCAGCTCACGTACCGCTTTAATTGGCGAACAGCCAAACCCTTGGGACCTTCTTCAGCCCCAGGATGCGATGAGCCGACATCGAGGTGCCAAACCTTACCGTCGATATGAACTCTTGGGTAAGATCAGCCTGTTATCCCCGGCGTACCTTTTATCCTTTGAGCGACGGCACTTCCACTCGCTACCGTCGGATCACTAAGTCCTGCTTTCGCACCTGCTCGACTTGTAAGTCTCGCAGTCAAGCTCCCTTTTGCCTTTACACTCGCCGCATGATTACCAACCATGCTGAGGGAACCTTTGAGAGCCTCCGTTACATTTTAGGCATTATGTTTTCCTGTCAACTTGTCTGCTTCTTCTGCAGACCGGAATTTTGTAGTGCATTGATGTATGAACATAAGGAAAAACTATTTCAAGAAATCGTTCGTATGATTTCCCGGAAATGTAAATCTGAAGTCCATCTTTCTGTTTGCGAACGCTTGCTTCGAGGTCGAAGTAATTTTGCAAACATTTTATCAACCGCTGCACATCTCTTTTAACAAAATACTGGGTGTTGAAAATAACACCTTTTGATTCATGTGATTTGATTGAACCATCATCCATAAACCAGTAAGCAACTGATTTATTAGTAAGATAATGATGAATTAATTTCGGAACACATTTATTCTTGCCATCATAGAATTGATGTGCATAGAAGCGAAACGCACCATGGCTTACAGTCTGAAACCATATATTATTATGAGTTTTATCCTGCTTTATTTGAGGAGGGGTTAGAACCCACTCTCTAAAAATTTCATACAGATGATTTGCATACAATCTATGTTTAATGCTGTATTCAAATTTTGCTCTGTATGTTTTGCCATCATTTTGTGTTTCTAAATGAGCATCTCCGAGAAGTAATCCAACTAGAACCTCACGCTGTTCATCACTTAACTTCAATGATGATTTAGTTCTTTCAATTTTACGTGAATGCATGTTAGTTTTAAGAGTTTATATATTGTTGACTTTGGAATCCCGATCAAATCGGAACTTCATATCGCTATGAAGATCAGACTATATCATCCCCCGAAATTGGGGGTCCGGCGTATAGTCGTTGAGGGGTCCGCCGACGGCAGACTTCCCTGCTGATTGTCCGCACTGTTGAAGTTTTACTGCCTCAATATAATTGAGACGAGTCCCAACAGATTCTACATCACTAAATTCTTACTATGAAGGATTTGTGAACGGATGTTCCAGCATACAGCCAGATTATGAAACGCATGTTACCATGCGAACGCCCCTCATTTATAATGCGGTCGAGGCGACCGCCCCAGTCAAACTACCCGCCTAACACTGTTCCTAATCCAGATTCATGGATCGAGGTTAGAATCCAAATAAAACAAGGGTGGTATTTCAATGTTGGCTCCACCGAAACTAGCGTCCCGGTTTCAAAGCCTCCCACCTATGCTACACATGCTTTATCCGAACCCAATATTAGGGTGCAGTAAAGGTGCACGGGGTCTTTCCGTCCATATGCGGGTAACCGGCGTCTTCACCGGTACCACAATTTCACCGAGCCCGTGGTTGAGACAGTGCCCAAATCGTTACACCATTCGTGCAGGTCGGAACTTACCCGACAAGGAATTTCGCTACCTTAGGACCGTTATAGTTACGGCCGCCGTTTACTGGGGCTTCGATTCAATGCTTCGCCTTGCGGTTGACATCTCCTCTTAACCTTCCAGCACCGGGCAGGTGTCAGTCCCTATACATCGTCTTGATTGACTTCGCAGAGACATATGTTTTTGTTAAACAGTCGCTTGGGCCTTTTCACTGCGTCCCCCCACTCACGTGGGGGGAACCCCTTTTCCCGAAGTTACGGGGTTAATTTGCCGAGTTCCTTAACCACGGCTCACTCGAGCACCTTAGAATACTCATCCCATCTACCTGTGTCGGTTTACGGTACGAACTGATCATAATCTCCTATACGAAGTTTTTCTCGGCAGTCTGCTTAGGGCCAGTTTATGTCCAGAGGACTCCCCGTCGCACTTCAGAATTGAGAAAGCGGATTTGCCTACTCTCTCTCCCTACATGCTTAGACCGCCTAATCCAACAGGCGGCTGGCCTTTCACTTCTGCGTTACTCCTTATAGTCAAACAATTATAACCAGGTACAGGAATATTAACCTGTTTGCCATCACCTACGCCTTTCAGCCTCGGCTTAGGTCTCGACTAACCCTGAGACGATTAACGTTGCTCAGGAAACCTTAGATTTTCGGTGTGGAGCTTTTTCAGCTCCATTATCGTTACTAATGCCAACATTTGCTTTTCTATCCGCTCCAGCATACCTCGCAGTACACCTTCAATGCAAATAGAATGTTCCCCTACCACTTTCCGCGTAAGCGGAAAATCCACAACTTCGGTGTGTAGTTTGAGTCCCGCGAATTGTCGACGCCGAGTCGCTTGACTAGTGAGCTATTACGCACTCTTTAAATGAATGGCTGCTTCTAAGCCAACATCCTAGTTGTCTATGCAACTCAACATCCTTTCTCTGTTAACTACAACTTTGGGACCTTAGTCGATGGTTTGGGTTGTTTCCCTTTTGGCCACGAAGCTTATCCCTCGTGGCCTGACTCCCGAAAAACATGTATACGGAATTCGGAGTTTGTCTGGGTTTGGTACCGTTGTGACAGCCCTAGCCCAATCAGTGCTCTACCTCCGTTACATTTTTAATCGAGGCTAGCCCTAAAGCTATTTCGGGGAATACGAGCTATTTCCGAGTTTGATTAGCCTTTCACCCCTATCCTCATCTCATCCAAGCGGTTTTCAACCCACACTAGTTCGGACCTCCATGAAGTATTACCTTCACTTCATCCTGGACAAGGATAGATCACTCGGTTTCGCGTCTACCGCATGTTACTAAAACGCCCAATTAGGACTTGCTTTCGCTATGGCTGCGTCCCTGAGGGACTTAACCTGGCAACATACGAGTAACTCGTTGGCTCATTATCCAGAAGGCACGCTGTCATCCTAATAAATTAAGACTCCAACTGCTTGTAAGCATACGGTTTCAGGTACTATTTCATTCTCCTAATAGGAGTACTTTTCACCTTTCCCTCACGGTACTGCTTCACTATCGGTTACGAGAGAGTATTTAGCCTTAGGAGATGGTTCTCCCGGATTCGTACAGAATTTCACTTACTCCGCACTACTTGGGTGCACTTAAAGAGGTATAATGTTTTCGCCTACAGGACTATCACCTTCTATGGTTGAACTTTCCAGAACATTCGACTAACGTTATACTTTTTGACTCTTTGAGAATATGGCAATTATCTCTAAAGTGTCCCGCTACACCTTCAACACAACGGTTGCCACCTTTAACATGTTGATAGGTTTAGGCTGATTCCTTTTCGCTCGCCACTACTTGGGAAATCACTATTGTTTTCTCTTCCACCAGGTACTTAGATGTTTCAGTTCCCTGGGTTGCTTTCGCATATCCTATGAATTCAGATATGGATAAATAGACATTACTCTATTTGGGTTGCCCCATTCGGAAACCTACGGGTCTTAGATTGCTTCCGTCTCACCGTAGATTATCGCAGGTAGCCGCGTCCTTCATCAGCTTCTCGTACCAAGGCATCCACCGTATGCTCTTAGTAACTTAACCAAAATATTTAATCAATATATGGTTATCTTTTTAAATTAAAATAAATAAATCGAAATCGGTTATTAAATTTTTAACTTTACTCTTTCAGTCTTTCAAAGAACACTTTAAAATAAGTGGAGCTAAACGGGATCGAACCGTTAACCTCCGCCTTGCAAGGGCGGCGCTCTCCCAATTGAGCTATAGCCCCATAATACAATTATTATGGGTGACTAAATATGATAAACACACCAAAGTGGGCCTGAGTAGAGTTGAACTACTGACCTCACGCTTATCAGGCGTGCGCTCTAACCAACTGAGCTACAGGCCCATGTTATATAATCTATACCACGAGTATAGCATAAACAGAGTAACCCGGGTAACTCAATAAAATAAAGAGCTTAAAAAAAAGATAGAATGAATGCATTTGTCAACAAAAAAGGTTCAGATTACTCTTTAGAAAGGAGGTGATCCAGCCGCACCTTCCGGTACGGCTACCTTGTTACGACTTAGCCCCAGTCACTGGTTTTACCTTAAACAGCTGCCTCCTTGCGGTTGGCACACTGTCTTTGGGTACCCCCAGCTTCCATGGCTTGACGGGCGGTGTGTACAAGGCCCGGGAACGTATTCACCGCGCCATGCTGATGCGCGATTACTAGCAATTCCAACTTCATGGAGTCGAGTTTCAGACTCCAATCCGAACTGGGGATGCCTTTATGGGATTGGCTCCACCTTGCGGCTTGGCAACCCATTGTAGCACCCATTGTAGCACGTGTGTAGCCCTAGGCGTAAGGGCCATGCGGACTTGACGTCATCCCCACCTTCCTCACTACTTGCGTAGGCAGTCCCATTAGAGTGCTCAGCATTACCTGATGGCAACTAATGGTAGGGGTTGCGCTCGTTGCGGGACTTAACCCAACACCTCACGGCACGAGCTGACGACAGCCATGCAGCACCTGTACAAGAGCCATTGCTGGAGGAGTACTTTCATACCCTGTCTCTTGCGTTTCAAGCCTAGGTAAGGTTCTTCGCGTTGCATCGAATTAAACCACATGCTCCACTGCTTGTGCGGGCCCCCGTCAATTCCTTTGAGTTTCAACCTTGCGATCGTACTCCCCAGGTGGAATACTTAATGCGTTAGCTTCGACGCTGGCCAAAAGGCCAACATCTAGTATTCATAGTTTACAGCGTGGACTACCAGGGTATCTAATCCTGTTTGCTACCCACGCTTTCGCGCCTCAGCGTCAGTTCTAGACCAAGAAGCCGCCTTCGCAACTGGTGTTCTTCCAGATATCTACGTATTTCACCACTACACCTGGAATTCCGCTTCTCTCTTCTAGACTCAAGGCTTGCAGTATCAAAGGCAGTTCTGCAGTTAAGCTGCAGGGTTTCACCTCTGACTGACAAGTCCGCCTACGCGCCCTTTACACCCAGTAAATCCGGACAACGCTAGCCCCCTACGTATTACCGCGGCTGCTGGCACGTAGTTAGCCGGGGCTTCCTCTGAAGGTACCGTCAGAACAGGGTTTGAGCCTGTTTTTTCGTCCCTTCTCACAGAAGTTTACAATCTTACGACATTCATCCTTCACGCGGCGTTGCTGGGTCAGACTTGCGTCCATTGCCCAATATTCCTCACTGCTGCCTCCCGTAGGAGTCTGGACCGTGTCTCAGTTCCAGTGTGGCTGATCATCCTCTCAGACCAGCTACTGATCGTAGCCTTGGTGGGCCGTTACCTCACCAACTAGCTAATCAGACGCAAGCTCATCTCTAGACGTCATATAGACTTTAACAACATAACCATGCGGTTCCGCTGCATTATGGGGTATTAGTCCGGCTTTCGCTGGGTTATTCCCCTTCTAAAGGTAGATTGCTTACGAGTTACGCACCCTTGCGCCACTTTACTCAGAATATTGCTACTCTTTTCTCGTAGACTTGCATGTGTTAAGCACGCCGCCAGCGTTCGTCCTGAGCCAGGATCAAACTCTCCGTTGTAGGATTAAACTGGTGTAATCAAAGCATTAAAGCTTAGTTGAACCAAACTTATTGACAAGTTTGCATTCATTCTATCAAAGAACATTTTCAAAAGGATTTCAAACTTACGGCAAAACTTTAATAAAGTCAAGCGGTGTAAAAAATAATTTCCTTCTTTTGTAAATTTTTTGTTAATGTTTTCAGCGATCTGAAATCATTTATAAACAGCTTTCAAATATAGGGTTCTTACCTTGTAGATGCAAATTTTCAGACAAATTATTTTGCTGATTTTGTAGTAAAAATTTAGTTCTTTAGGTAATTGTTTGAAAATGGCGTAAAAACCAAGGAATGTTGAAATGAAGATTTGAGTCGAATTGTTTATTTGTTGAATTGCTGGTCCGCTAAATCATTGAGCGGATTGGATGAATGGATATGAATCTTGGAGAATATTTTTCCTTTTACGCGATAGCTACCATTGTAGTTACTTTGGGTTAGAATCGACTGTTTATTAAAATGAAATTAGCAGGGAGGGTTAGAAACCCCACCCTACCAATATTTGACAATTAGATAATAATTGTTTGTGAGAAATTTACAGGAAGACTATTATTATCCAATGTTACTAATGCTACCAACGCTGATCTGCTTGAGTAGTTCTCGAACAGGGATTTGATGTAATCGTTGAAGGTAGTTGAAAATGTGACAGGATCATTAGCAACAAAGTTATTTGCCGGAACTTCCACAGAAATGAACTGAGATGACTCCAGCGCAAGGTTGCCGGGATTTGCAAATGAAAGCAGGATGACCGGTTTCAGTTTGGTTTCTAAACTAAGATCGAAATCATACGCATTTGCCATAGGGTTTACCGCAAAGCTAATTCCATTCTGCGTAAGTTCGGCGGAGGAGGTGGAAGCAGGGAATCCCAACAATGGGGTAATTGTTGTTGCTGTTGAAAAAACGCCGTTGAGGAATGAAGGATAGTTAGTCTTTACGATATAGTTAAAGCTGGAGAGAGCCGCTGGGGTAACTTTTTGCCAAAGCGTTTTAAGAGTGGTTAAATCATTAACTGCTTTAGCAAATTTTACCGCCATAGCAAACCTCTCTCGCCTTGCAATTGAATCGGGGTCACTTGCCGCATTGAATGAGGCAGGTTTTAGGGCAAGGATGTTTTTACCATTACGTACTTTGCCGGTGATATTTCCAATCGAGCCGGTCATTTTACCGAGGATACCATTATTAATTTCGGACATTTTGTTTTTTCCTTTTGAAAATTGATAAACTATTTTGTTTTTATGTTTTTGTATAAGATAGGTTTATACCTCATACTATTTTATTTCGCCCTTTCAGGGCTACATTATTAGCCAATCCTTTATGTCATAGGGCTAACGCCCTATGCTAACATATTACGCCCCTTCGGGGCTTTGGGGGGAACGGAGGGGCACGGAGACCGAATGTTTTGGTAATTATTTTATCGAAGAAGAATTGAACGATGGATTGGACGCGCGTTATAATTGTAATTTTCGATTTTGGAATTTCTAAGCTCTTATGGGGAAGAGTATAAGCAAAGCGGATTTGCAACGGTTCTATAATATGAAATGAGTATGATGCCAGTATGACTTGTGTATGGATTGAGTATGGAGCAAGTATGGTTCGGGTATCAATTGAGTATAAAGTGAGTATGAATCCGACGGAGTGGGCTGCTTTCTGTTTTTGAAATTTGTTATTTCTTATTTTCATATTTGATCTCTCTTTATTATTACATAAACTATGAAAAGAGGGAGTTTTGCCGTGGCAGTTGGAAGTGAGAAGTAAAAAGTGACATTGTTCGTTAGAACGGGTCGATTGTTCTTAGGCATTTTTCCGTTATCATTGACAAACAAGTTCAACCTTTTTATGACACTACTTCCTCCCATTTACACAAAGTATTTTACACTCCCGGTTATGATTTTAAGATAAATAAGAGCAAATTAAAATTGATTTTTCAAAATTTTAGGTAACCAAATTCGGCTAACACGAAACCTGGTAAACTAGTACAAAATAATTTGGAATGACTACCTTTGGTAGTTAAAATTGAATGGCTGCATGACTGAATGAAAAAGCATTCATCCATTCATTTTCATTCATCTATTCAGTTATATTTTTTCAACCGTTTAATATTCTCGCCATTCTGTGCAGAATAATTTTACTAATTATCTGATTTTCTTGAAAATTCAGTTTTGTTTTTAGGAGCCTGAATCTATTTGTAAACGTAAATAAGTTGCAAATTTTTTATAGAGACCTCTGAAATATTAGTGATATGTCACTCCGATCCGCCAGATACGGAGAAGAGTCTGTTTTTATCTTAAAAAAAAGATATTTCGATTCGCTCAATATGACAAATTAAAGTTTTTCAGAAGTCTCTCAAAAGTAGAAAGGGGAAAGTTAAAAGTATCGAACGAATATTTTACGAAACTGATTTAACTCAAATTTGATTTATTGCCCTCGTAGCTCAGTGGATAGAGCAGAAGTTTCCTAAACTTTTGGTCGGAGGTTCGATTCCTCTCGAGGGTACACGCCTTACTGAAGATTCGAACTAAAAAATTTTAGAGTTCAAATCTTCAGACATTTTTCTTCTTGTGCGCAAATAAAACCTTATTTTATACGGTTGAAAACAAGGACCGGAAAATTCCTTCTTTGGTCGCCGTTCAGAATATCATAGAGCAATGAAACTTCGTTTTTTTCTCCTTTACTCTTTTCAAGCCTGGTATGCTGATGGATGTTTACTCTACCGTTAGCAGCAGAAATTTCTTCCGCAGAGGATCCAAATTTATTTTGAAAAAGCGTATCTTTTAATATCGTCTGAAGTTCCCACTCTGTCGGATAGGTAATACTCACCTCTTTTGCAAAAACTTCTGTATGCCTTATCTCAATCGGATTAACTCTTTCCGAAGTATCAATCTTTTGCGAATAGAGGTTAACAGGGCTTAATAAACCACCGGTCTGAAAGAGAATCTCCTCGGGAGTAATTGAAACAAGGTTGTCGATAGAATACTTTAGGTCTATACTTAAATCCTTTTCAATCTCATCAAAATTCTTCAACTCATATTTAAAATCGGAAATCTTTACATCGGGGGAAGTAAAAAACTTTTTAAGGATCTTTTCTTTTTCTTCCGGTTTCATGTTTTCAAACCTCGTTCGATAAGCGAAAGCAGATGAACCGTGAAATGTTTTTGTTTCAGCAACGAGAACTTTCCCATCCGGCTCAATTTTAATTGAAACGTTTTCGTAAAGAGAATCAAGAACACTTCTCAGATCGGGAATTGTCCAATGCTTCCCGTTGGAACTGTTTTTTGAAATTAACAAAGCGGTTTCGTTTGTCAATTGGTCGGGTATTTGTTCCACCGGCAAAAATTTGTTATAAGGGAATACAATGTAATAGGAGGAGTCAATCGATACTCTTACCGCCGGCATTTCAAACTGAGAGAATGAAATATATTCGGGATCAAAATATCCGTCTTCGGAAGAATGGATAAGAAGATAATCTACATTTAACCCAGATTTTTTTAACATATAATAAGTAAGCCCGCAGATCTCCAGTGTGGAACCTTTTTTCGCATCAAGAATGTCGGGAAAATCCCTATATACATAATCGTCAGCAACTTTAATATTTTGTTGGATATAAGTAACAATTTTCTTCATTTTTTGAAAAGGAGAAGTTTCTTTTTCGGTTAATTCTCTTGTTTTATTGCCAACGCTTGTGGAAAAAAATCCGTCATTATCCATCACATATTTTTCAAAATTTTTTGCCAGCAGATCCCATGTTGACAAATCCTGGTAAACCGGATACCGCGACAAACTTTTAACGCGCATGTGAACGTAAGGGGAAACTTCGCGATAATACGGCGCATACGGTTCTTGTTTTCTTGTCGTCAACATACTATTCATATAAGTGAATACCTGTTTATTGTTTTCCATTACCGTATCTTTTTTTATAGGAAGTTCTTCCTTGGCTGCAATTTTTTTTGTCTGAATATTCCACCATTCGGGAAAGAGAAAACGCACCTCAAAATTTTCTATCGGATAATTTTTTTGAACATCGAAATTATATTCTGTCGTTGGGCTGGTATAATTAGCGTACATTGATAGATCATAGCCGTGTTCAACTAAAGTTCCTTTTTCAATTCCCGGTAAGTTTAGTTTTAAAGCGGTTAACTTATTATCATCCGTGCTTTTGATAAAATCTTTCTCATAAAAGCGTTGAATCTTTCCTGAAGGTGATTTGGTAATAACATAAATATTATTTAGCCGATCATATTTCCAAAAGCTTAAACTTATCAACGATGCATCTGAGTTATCCGGATCGAGAATGACGTAATTTAAGGATTTTACAACATGATATTGCCAATTTTGAAATGCCGTATTTCCGCCGCCTGATGGAAACATCAAAAAAAAGTCTTTTCTTCCAGAATGCTCGAAAGCAGTTTTAGAAGAAAGAAACACTACCGATTCTTTCGGATACTTCTTACCAAGTTCAGTTACATCATACTTAAGAGTATTTATTGCAGAATCACTTGGAGCAACTAACTTTTGAGTTATCCTTGGAGAACTGGTACATGAAGAAAGCAGCAAACCAAGTAGAAGGAAATTACCGCATAATATTTTTTTGAGCATGATTTTCTCCTAATAAAAACATATTGGTTCTATTGTTCAAATATTTTTCATAAAATTCCAGAAATAACTGTTTATCAGCCGAAGGATAGATCCGATGTTTCTGAAATATTGAATACGTTAGTCTAACCGTTTCTGTTCCAACAGAAGTAGCGACAGCATTGAATTTAAGTAGATTTTCACTGCCGATTTGAACTGCCTGAGATTTCATTTCCACCCCCGAAATTGCGAGAAGAATTTCTATTTCAGCATTAAATCTTCCCTTTAAAACAACCGGCAACTGGTCTTCTTTCCGTTTAACAATATTCGCATCCCATAAGCTGAATGCGGTTATGGGGGCATAATTGTTTTTAGATGTTTTGATAATAAAAGAGGACAAATCTACAGTAGCGCTTAAAACAACTGAATCATCGCAACATATTTCCTCTTTTATATTTTCTATCCGTATTTTATTCAACCTAAGTGAAAGATAATAAGATAAAGTGGTCTCAAGTTTTGCCTGGGATAATTCCTTCTTCATCTCAAGATAGGTTATAAAGTCCTGCTTGTGTAAATGTATTTTTGCGTGTGATGACTTTAGAGAATCCAACCTTGCATTTATTTTGACAAACATGTTCGGTTCAGATTTCTTATCTCCAAGAATTTTCCATCTCGGATTAATATTTTCAAGCACCAAAACGTTCTCGTCAATTTCACTTTCGGGCAATACCCCGAACGGGCAATTTTTTGAAGTTGCGTCGAAATAAACTGTATCCTCTTTTCCGGCATAAACATTAATCATATGATCGAATTTATCGGGATACGCGATTGAAGATCCCGGGACATCAGTTTTGGGAAATAAAACATATTGAACTGCGATATTATTTTCTGCTGCTATAGCAGAAATAAGCGTGGCACGTTCCTTACAATCAGCAAATCTACTTTTTAAAATTTCAGAAGGTTTACGCGGAACATAACCTGAAAGTTTGATATCTTCTGAAGAATAACGAAAGTTTTTCCTGACGTAATCGTAGATCATGTGTACTTTCTCAAGCTCATTTTTTTGTTTGCTTAGCGTATCATAGAGGAGCATTTTATCCGCTTCATCCAATCTGGGCTGAATCGGTGTTAATTTAGCATACCACTCCAACATTCCGGAAGGAGAAACAGGAAGTGTTTCTTTTCCATCTTTTTTTATCGATAAGATCACGTTTCCGGAAGAATTATTTGCGTTATAGTAATCCAAATATTCTCCATAGGTTATTCCGCTGATAACAAGTTTTGTATTCTCCGTATTTGAGCTGTCAACTGAATAAAGAATATTATGCTGTGTGGGAACTACAATGAACGCCGGTCTTATGCTCTCCGGGTGATGGACGTTGATGGAAAACATGGCAATCGAATCGTAATTAGGAATTGAGAAACTGCCTAAAAACGAATAGGAATAAAAGTCGGTTTTATACTCGTAGTAGAGTTGGTCTCCAATTTTAGGTACTTTCGGCAGTTTTATCTGATAGATAATATCATCGGAGATAAGTTTGTCAATTACTCCGGGTTTAATCGATGCTACATCAGATTTATCGTAATTTCTCCCACCGAACGAATACTCTATTTGTGAAACCTTTTCAAGATATTGCGAAGGGATGGAAAAAGTTGTTATTTCCTTAGATCGTTCCGATAAAAATTTTATTTTGGTTTTAGTAAGAGATGTAACCGTATAGGTAGTATCGTGAGAAGGTTCAATAAAAATATCAATAGTTCTTTCATAAAGTACGTCATGCGTCTGTGAAAAAGACAGCCGAGGAAAAATTATCAACACAAAAAGTATGGCAATAAACCAGAATTGAAAAAAAAACTTTGATTGCGTCTTCACAATATGCTCTCGTTATACCTTAATCACTTAAAATTGAATGGCAGATGATTATCGTCAGGCGACAAAACCTCAAAACAACCGACTAAAAACTACTTTAAAATAATCAATAACATTTAATTAGCAAAGACACAATGCTTTCAGATAAATCAATTAATTTTCATTTAAGAAAAAGATTGCGAAGAGTAGATAGAGGAATTATGATTAACCCCGGTATGGTTGTTTACAAAAGCTCATACTTACTAATTGTAATAAAAGAATTTATCCCGATTTTTGCATGAACGAACTTCTGCAAAGACAGGATTTTATTTTAGTTCCAATTACGGTAGGTTAATGTTGATGCATTTTGATTTAAAGTATCATTAAGCACTTGAAACCGTTCCGCTGGTTTGGAAGTGCGTTCAATAGTTTTTTTTGATGGGATTGGTTCGGAAAAATTTTCCGGGACTGAAAAAGTATAGACCTTACTGCTTGTGTAGAATTGCTTATGTGGAAGTTTTTTCAACTTTTCTTCTTCCTTTTTTTTCCGAAGCGCGATCATTTTATTCGTAACTATTGAGAAGATCGTTATTGAAATGAAAATAACGAGAATACCAACCGTAATGTAGTTAATAATGGACTGTAGGTCTAAATGCATATTTCTTTAATTCTTGTTAAAGGTTCAAAATCGAGCTGCACAAATATAAAGTGATCCGATCATAAATAATTGGATATTTTTTTCTATCTGATCTATATCACATCTCTAATTTTTAATCTTTTTTTAAGGTTAATAAAATTGAATTTGCTTTAACATCAGAACAAACAAACTGCCGGATTAATTCCCCCCAAAAAAATTTAAAGAGTTTCTTAATCTATTTTGATGAATTAACCTTTTCAATTGAATCAGCAGCATCTAACAACATTATTAACTTTTTACCTATTTCAAAATTCTCATTTATTCCGGAAAATATTTCACTTTGCGGACCGTAAGCAAATACTCCAACCATCGCTGCGGTATGACCTTTTGTAGCAAAGTCGATTTTCAAATTTTCACCATTCACCTCGCCACCGGTTATTGCAACACCGCCGGTTTCATGATCCGCGGTTACCAATACCAAAGTTTCTTTATCTGATTCCGCAAAATCAAGCGCTGTTTTTACAGCTTGTTCAAAATCGTTTATCTCATTAATAAGAACATCCGGAAGATTTTCATGTCCGCCATGATCAATTTGCGAACCTTCAACCATCATCACAAAACCATTCGCATTTTTTGTAAGTCCGTTCAAAGCTTTTTTAGTTAAATCAGAAAGAGAATAACTTCGTTTGTTCGCAGCTTTTAAATCCCCCGGTTCAAGAAGAGCATAATATTTGTTATCGTTGGATTTATGTAACTCATCATAACTACTAAAAACTTTATAACCGTTTGTTTCAAGTTGATGCCACAAATCTATATTGTCTTTTCTTTTGCCACCCAATGATTCCGGGACAAAATATTTCTTTCCGCCTCCGATGACGATATCAGTTTCCGACTCGGTAAATTGTGTAGCAAGAAGTTCACTTTCATGTCGGTTAGTAGTATGTCCTAAAAAGGCTGCCGGAGTTGCGTTTACAATTTCGGAAGTTACCACTACGCCGGTTGAAAGTTTTTTTTGTTTTGCTAAATCTAAGATTGAGTGAATCGGTTTCCCTGATCTATCAACACCAAGTGAACCATTGTTTGTAGTCTCTCCGCATGCAAGCGCTGTTCCGCCTGCTGCTGAATCAGTCTTTAATTTATCGGCGGAACAAGTGATTGAAAAACCGGTGATAGGAAATCTTTTAAATGTAGAGTTTGGATTCGTTAGAATAGAAATGGTTACTTGCGACACGCCCATTCCATCGCCAATCATAATAATGATGTTTTTAGGGAATTTGGGAGTTCCCGCAAAAATTACCGTTGAAACGATCAGTACAAAAAAGAAAAAAGTTTTTTTCATTGGGAGCCTAAAAAAAAACTCTCCCAAAGGGGAGAGTTTAAAAAAGAAATAAAAACAATTAAACTGCTACTTCATGCGTAACTTTAGTGATCCATTCGTGTTTATCGGTAACGCTTCCCCGCTGAATTTCAGTGATTTCATCAAACAACGCAACCGCTAGATCGCTGGCTTCACCATTGTTGATAATCATTTTTTTATCTTTAAAAGTTACTTCGGAAACCGGAGAGATAATCGCGGCTGTGCCTGTTCCAAAAACACCTTTTAACTTTCCGGTATCATATGCTTCAATAAATTCATCGACACTGATAAGTCTCTCACTTATAGTACGGTTTTTATCTTTCAATAACTGAATAACCGAAGCCCTTGTAATTCCGGGAAGAATACTGCCTGTAAGCTTGGGAGTGGCAATTTCATTTTCAAATTCCACAAAAATATTCATCGTTCCGACTTCTTCAAGATATTTTTGTTCAACTCCGTCTAGCCACAATACCTGCGTAAATCCTAACTTGTTTGCAACTTCAGTAGCTAACAAACTTGCGGCATAATTCCCGGAAGTTTTCGCATCGCCAACTCCCTTACGTACGGCACGAACGTAATCATCCTGCATCAAAATTTTTACCGGTTTAAATCCTTCCGGATAATAAGCTCCGACCGGAGACAACATAATAATAAATTTATAATTTTTAGATGGATGAACGCCCAACATCTCGTCGGTTCCAAACATGATCGGTCTAATGTAAAGCGACTCGCCGCTTTTTGTAGGTATCCAATCTTGTTCAATCGAAACTAATTCTTTTATAGCGTGTAGAACGAAAGATTCATCAATTTGCGGCATGCACATTCTCTT
>Ga0209211_10005018_pt1 | contig 20070 bp, 15 predicted proteins | sample RifGroA2_FD_183992 | JGI IMG/M metagenome (GOLD analysis project Ga0209211, IMG submission 183992) | Groundwater microbial communities from Rifle, Colorado, USA - Groundwater A2 (SPAdes) (version 2) | ecosystem: Environmental > Aquatic > Deep subsurface > Groundwater | place: Rifle, Colorado...
AGGAAGTGCCGCTTCCACCCGCCGTTGAAAAGCGGCCGACCGAGCCTCCTATGGCCGTCGAGCCGCCCAAACCCGCGTCGGCGCCTGCGTCTTTCGAGCTCAAGATCGAACTCTCACACCGCGAGGAGTTGGCGCCTCCTCCTCCTTCCAAGAAGCAGGACCTCCCCAAGCCGCTGGCGTCGCAGGCCAAGCCGCCGCTCGAGATAGGCATTTCCTCGGTTCGTGTTCCGGTCCCGGCGCCCAAACCGCCGGCGCCCCTTAAAGCGGCGGAGCCTCCAAAACCGACAGAGTCCGCCAAGCCCCAGGGGGACAAGCCCGCCTCGGCGCCGCCGCTCGTTGCTCAAGATATCCCCGACAACGTCCCCAAGGACAGGATCCGGCGCGTGGCTTATATCCATACTTTTAGTTGCGCGACGGCCAAGGGCTGTTTTTCCACCTTCCTTACCTTGGCCGCGCGCACCATTGCCAAGAAGCCGATCTTCCTGCGCGAGGTCCTCTCTCTGCCGGTCGGCAACTCCAGCGATGCGAACGCCGTCTTCGAGAAGGCGCGGCAGGTCAAGGCCGGAGCCATTCTTGCCATCACCGAAGAATGGCCGCAGGCGAAGTTGGACGAACTCGCCGCAGTCTGTTCGCGCGAAGGCGTCATGTTCCGTTCGGTGTCGCCCACCGACGTGGAAAATAAGGCCACGGCGGTCGATGTGATCGTGGACATCATGCTTCTTCCTGGCGAATCCTGATGGAGAGATGGGAGATCCGGCCGACGCCCACTTCTGATGATCCCGAGCGGCATCAACTGCTGCTGCAGGGGGGGCCGTCGGACGTGGCCAGCCTGCTCAAGAAGTTCGGCGCCCTCATCGGTCGCCCCATGCCTTACAACGGGGAAGGCTACAACATAAGTCTGGTCTTGCATCGACTGAAGGCCCCGTCCCGCGTCAAGCTGGAGGCTTGGCTCACGCGGGCGGCGCCGCCCGCGCCGACGGAACCGCCCGCGCCGACGGAACCACCCGCGTTTCTTCCCCCAATCCCATTGCCCGATATCCCGGTCATGCCGGTCCTTAAGCCTCCGGAAACCATTGTACTGACTCCGCCGCTTCCCGAACCCCTCGCCCCGCCCACGCCGACGGCGGCGCTCACCCGGGGTAATATCCCCGCCCTCCCCATGCTTATCCCCCTGCGCGATGACTGGACCTTCGAGACGTTGCAGGTAGGGGCTTACAATCGTTTCGCCCACGCTGCGGCCATGTCCGTAGTCTCCTCGCCCGGCTCCATGTACAACCCGCTCCTCTTGTACGGGGTCCCGGGCACGGGTAAATCCCACCTCCTAGGGGCGATCTGCGCCGCGCTCTCCAAGGAACTGGGCGATACCGCCATCCTCTCCACCTCCGGCCCGCGCCTGTCCCGCGCCGTCAACGTCGCGACCGCCGCCAAGACGATGGCCGCCATCGACAAGAAGGTGGCGGACGCCAAGGTCCTTCTCGTCGACGACATCCATCTCATAGGAGTGTCCGACCAGAACAAGGAGGCGCTGGCCAATATCTTCAAGAGCTTCTTCGATCGCCAGCAGCAGGTCGTCCTCACCGCGCTCTACCCGCCCAAGGCTCTGGGCGCCCTTGAAGACGCGCTTAAGTTTTCCTTCTCCAAGGGATGGTCCGTCGATATCAAGGTCCCGAGTCCCGCCGTGCAGAAGGACCTTATCTCCTCTGCCGCGGACCGCGCCGGCGCGGGCTTTAAGTCCGAGGAATTGGCGCTCCTCCATGAAAAGCTGTCCGTGTGGGGCTACCAGGACCTCAGCTTGTGGCTGAGGCGCGCGGTTATCTTCAAGAAGATGCGGCAGGACGCGGGCCAATCCTCTGCTCTCTCGGAGATACTCCCCCTGATCTACGAGCCGCTCACGGCGGGCGTGAGTGAGAGCGCCAAGGCTCCCGCGCCGGTCGCGTTCCGCGCGCCGGCCATCACCGGGGCGGCCGAGGCCATCGCCGTCATCGTGCCGAAGGGCGAGGAAGGACTGGGAGCCTATGCCGCCTCGATCTTCTATGAGATCGGCTCCAAGAACAGCTTCAACCAGACCTACCATCACGTTCTCTGGGAGACTTACGATGCGAACGTCCCCTTCAGCATCATCTTCCCCGTAGGGGAGATGTGCCAACGGGCGGGCGTGACCCGCGCCATCATCGTGGGGCCCAATCCTGACTCCCCCTTGGGACCGCGCTCCGCCGAATTATCCCACGCCTTGCGTCGCATCTTGGAGAGCCTGGGCGTGCGCCTGGGCTGGATCCCCTACACCGGGCTCGGCGTCGCCGCCCATTACCTCAACGCCCATCTAGACTTCGCGCCCGATCCCGACAAGCCATGATCGGTCCAGGGGCCGATCCCTTCGTGGGAGGAGGACTCCTCGTCGCCACCGCAATCGTGACCGTCTGGTGGGCATTTGTATTCCGCCGCCAACTGCCGCTGGAGCGCCTGCTTCGCGACAAGGAAGCGGAGCTTGCGTCAGCCCGGGACCTGGCGGCGCGCCTCTTGGACGCGCAGGCCTTAGCCAGTCGACCCGCCCAGGCCTTGGCCGAGGCCGCGGGCCGCGCGCTCGACGCCCTGCGAGTCAGCCATTCGGACCTGGCCCTGGCCGTGGTCTCCCGGCGCAGGGACGGGACCGGGGTCCTGCTCGCCCATCGCGGCGGGGCCTGGGCGCGCGTGCCCGTTTCCTGCCTTCGCTTCGACTTCGTCCTGCTCTCGCGCGGCTCCACGGACGGAGAGGCCGTCTGGGAACTAGGGCCCGGTCCGGCCGAGTCGGACCCCCTGGCGCGCGCCCTCTCGGATCTGGGATTTACGGCCGCCGTCGTCCGCGGGTGGCGCACCGAGGAGGGAGCGGGCGCTCTGGTCGCGGCCTCGTCGCGCTCCGGGCCGTCGCTGCGGGCCGCGGGCGCGGACCTCGCCATGGCCGCGGCGGCCCTTCGGGCGACCGCGGCGCTGACCGAAGGCCTCGTCCGCCTGCTGGAGACGAGGGAGCGCCTGCAAGGCGGTCTCTCTGCGGCCATGCAGGAGCTGACCCAGACCCACGACCGTCTCCTTCGCAAGTCGCTGGAGGTCAAGACCCTCCACGACGTGGCCATGGCGCTCTCCCAGGCCGGACGCCACTCATCCTCCCTGGAAGCCATCGTCGCCATCGTCTCCAAGGCTCTCGAGGCGGACCTGGTCGCGTTCCTCCTCCTCGACGAGACAACCGGGGAGTTGGTCACCCAACCCGAGGCTTTCGGCGTGGAGGCGGAGGAGTTCCTCTACCGCATATCGCTGGAAGACAGTCGGTCCTCCTCAGTGCGGGTCTTTAAGACTCGCCGGCCTTTCATCACAGGAGACGCCCAGAACGACCCGGGCACGATCGCCAGCTACGCGAAGATGTGGAGCATCCATTCCCTGATGGTTCTCCCCCTGATCGTCGAAGACCATGTCCTGGGCGTCATGCGCGTAGGCAGCCATCGCAAGAACGCCTTCGGCGACGAGCAGCTTTCCTTGATCCAGGTGATCGCCGAAGAGGTCTCCATCCTCGTCGAGACCGCCATGCTCAACCGCCGGCTGTCCGAGACCGCGGAACAATTAGCGACCCTGAACCGTATGAAAGATGAGTTCGTTTCGACCGTGAGCCACGAATTCAAGACTCCTCTGACCACCATCACCGGATTCTTGAGCGTGATGCTCGACGGCGAGACCGGACCCCTCACGCAACAGCAGATGAAATTCCTCCAGATCGCGAAGGCCGCCGCCAAGCGTCTGTCCGGGCTCGTCTCGGACCTGCTGGACCTGTCGCGCCTGGAAAGCGGAGCTCGCATGGAATTGCGCCCGCTGGACCTCCTCGAGTTGGTGAGCCAGAGCGTGGAGAACCATCAGCCCGCCGCCGCCGAGGGCGGCAAGACCATCTCGTGGACGCCGCCCGCGGGACTGCCGCGGGCGCTCGCCGACGAGCGCTGGTTGGGGCTGGTCGTCGACAACCTCGTCTCCAACGCGCTTAAGTTTACCCGTCCCGAGGGACGGGTCGCCGTGACGGCGAGGGACAAAGGGGAGTTCCTCATAGTCTCGGTCGCCGACGACGGCATCGGCATCCCGCAGGAGGACCGGGAAAGGATCTTCGAGCGCTTCCACCGCGCCAGCAACCGCGCGGAGCTCAACGTTCCGGGCACGGGCCTGGGGCTGGCCATCTCGCGCGAGGTCATCGCCAAGCACGGGGGAAAGATCTGGTTCGAGACCGAGACCGGCAAGGGTTCGACCTTCCATTTCGTGGTCCCCGCCGCGCGCTCGGAGGAGGATGAGTCTTGAAGCGCTCCCTGCCCGTCGCGGCCGCGCTGCTGGCCGGCGCCTGCGCCCTGGGACGCGTCGATCCCGGCACGAGCGACAAGGGGGAGGTCATACGGGTCAACTCCCGCGAAATCACGGCCGCGCGGCGTGCGGCGCTGGAGGCGGTCCTACCCCTCTTCCTGACGGAGGAGGCGCGTCGCCGGGAGGTCCCGGTGATCGAGGAACAAGTTTTTGCACGCTCCGCGCGTTTGATCGGCCGGGAACGCCTAGGAGCGTCCCAGGAGCCCGTCGTGGAGGTGCGCCTGGACGCTCTGGCCGCGGCTTTGGAGCATGCGGGTCTTCTGCGCCCGGCCGGCTTCACGGACGGCCCCTCCAAGGTCCTCCTGGCCCTGGCGGAATCGGAGGGCGGCTACGGCGTGGGGCCCGCCGCGGACTCCCTACGCCGGGCCCTGGTCGCGCGCGGCATCGCCGCGGCCGACGCCCGGGACCCCTTGAACGCTTCGAGGTTCAAGGCTAAGACCCCCGACCAAGCGGTTGCCGAAGCCGCCGCGGGCGGCGTGGACTGGCTCGTGCTGGGACGAACGGGCGCGGTCGTAGAGCCCGACGAGCAAGCCGGCGCTTGGCGCGCGGTCGCGCGGCTCGAGACGGGGCTCTACGCGACGAAGGGCTCGACGCAGCCCGTCGCCGTTTCCGCCCGATCCTCGAGCGTGGACGTATCCTCGCCCGCGGCGAGCGGGCGCGCTCTAGAGCAGGCCGGCGAGGAGGTCGCGGCTCGCGTCGCGTCTTTGATCGAGAGGTCGCGGGCCGGCCGGGCGGAGTACTCCGTCCTGGTCCTGCCCCCGCGCGACGCCGGCAAGATACGCGCGCTCGTGGCGGACTTGCGCCGCGTCGACGGAGTGTCGGCCGCCTGTCTGGGCGCCTGGCGGGGCCCCGAGGGCGCCGCCGTGGTGCGCGTCTTCGCCTCGGGCATGGGGATCGACGATTTGGGGGCGCGCCTGCTGAGGCGCGATGCATCCCTGCGCCTCGTCGGCGTGGAGCCGGACTCCGGGTGCCTGACGATCGAGACCGCGATGGATTGGGGCGACTGATGCTCTCCCGCGTCCACAGCCTGGGCCTGCGCGGCGTGGAAGGCTTCCCCGTGGTGGTGGAGTTGGACCTAGCCGGGGGCCTGCCCGCCTTCACCACCGTCGGCCTGCCGGACCACGCGGTGCGCGAGTCGCGTGAGCGCGTGACGGCGGCGGTGCGAAACTCCGGCTTCAAGTTCCCATCGCGGCGCATTACGGTCAACCTCGCCCCGGCCCGCCCGCGCAAGGAGGGCAGCCACTACGACCTGCCCATCGCGCTGGCGGTCCTCTCCGCCTCGGGTCAACTGTCGCCGGGGGACCGAACGCGGCGATGGTGCTTCGTGGGCGAACTTTCCCTGGATGGGCGCGTGCGCCCCGTGCCGGGCGTTCTGGCCATGGCCGAGCGCGCCCGGGCCGAGGGATACGAGGCCATCGTCGTCCCCGCGGAGAACGCCGCGGAAGCCGCCGCCTCGGGGCTGAAGGCCCTGGCGGCGTCGGACCTGCGCGAAGTGGTCCTCCTGCTGGAAGGCGCCGAGCCCCGGGCACGCGCCGCCGCCGCGTCCGAGCCCGAGTCCGAACGCTCCCGCGTGGACCTCTCCGAGGTGAGGGGTCAGTCCCTGGCCAAGCGCGCCCTTGAGATCGCGGCCGCGGGCGGCCACAACATCCTCCTCATCGGACCGCCCGGCACGGGCAAGTCCATGCTCGCCCGCCGCCTGCCGGGCCTGCTGCCCCCCATGACCGAGGCTGAGGCCGTCGAGGTCACCAAGGTCCAATCCGCCTATGGCCGTCCGTCCGCGGGAGGGCTGGCCCGCGCGCGGCCTTTCCGCGCCCCGCACCACGCTTGCTCGGCCGCGGCCCTCATCGGCGGCGGTCCTTCCGCCCGTCCCGGGGAGGCCTGCCTGTCCCACGGAGGCGTGCTGTTTCTTGATGAACTCCCTGAATTCCCGCGCCCAGCCCTGGAAGCCCTGCGCCAGCCCCTGGAGGACCGCCTGGTGCGCGTGGCGCGCGCCAAGGACAGCCTGGAGTATCCAGCGCGCTTCCTGATGGTCGCCGCGGCCAACCCCTGCCCCTGCGGCTACCTGGGGCATCCTCAAAAGGCCTGCTCGTGCTCTCCCCGGCTCATCGAGCGCTACCTCAACCGGCTCTCCGGCCCGTTCCTCGACCGCATCGACCTCCAGATCGAGATGGGCCCCGTGACTTTCGACCAGTGGGCGGACGATGCGGCGCATCGTGCGCCTGCCGCCGAGTCGTCGGCGGCGGTGCGCGAACGAGTCGTGTCGGCGCGCGCCCGGCAAAAGGAACGCTGGGGCGAAGGGCCGGCCGCTTTGAATTCGTTCATCGAGCCCGCCCTGCTGCGGCGCAAGGCGGAAGCGACCCCCGAGGCCTTCTCGACGCTGGCGGCGGCCCAGCGGCACGCCGGGCTGTCCGCGCGCGCCCTGGACCGGGTCCTGCGCGTCGCGCGGACCATCGCGGACCTGGCGGGGGAGCCGTCCGTGTTCCCCGCGCATCTCGCGGAAGCTCTCCAATACCGGGGTCTCGACCGTCTGCGATCGGGCATGGAGGCGCAACGATGAAGAAGTTGATCGTCCTCGTCCTGATCTTCGGCGGCCTTTGGTCGTACGCCAGCCGCCGTTTCAACTTCAGCGACATCCTCGCCTACGCCAAGAAGCACCAGTCCTCCTCCTGGGCGCCGAAGGTGGTCTACTCGGTCGGGCTGGTCTACTACCAGCGCGCCGAGTATGCGAAGTCGCAGGAGGCTTTCACCCAGCTTCTGACGGACTACCCGACCGGGCAGTACACGCCCAAGGCCCTCCTGCGTCTGTCCGAAGTGGCCGAAGAGACCCGCGATTTCGAGGCGGCCCGCACGGCGCTCAGCCGCTTCTTCGAGGAATATCCCGACCATCCCGACATCCAACTGGCGCAGAAGCGCTACGAGTTGGTCCGCAATCATTGAACGAGCAAGCCTATAATGAGTGACGCGTCCGCTTCGTCGTTCTCGCGGCTGGTCGGCACGGCGATGGCCCGGCAGGGTCTCGGCCTGCGGGAGCTTTGCCGGCGCTCGGAACTCGATCCGTCCTTTTTCTCCAAGGTCCTGGCGGGCAAGCGCAACCCGCCCTCCGAGGAGGCCCCTCTGCGGCGCCTGGCTTCGGCCCTGGAACTCGATCCCATCGAGATCATCGTCGCGGCCGGACTCATTCCCGCCGACTGGAGCGCGCTGAGCTCCGATCCCGAACTCCTGCGCGCCGTGCACGCCCTGGCGGGCCGCGCGCGGAGGAGGACGTTCCCGCGCCGCTCGGCGCTCGCCGTCGAGAGACCCAGGCCGTCCTCCCTTCCCGAGGAGCTTCTTTGAGCTGGATGCCGCCTCAGGAATGGGCGGTGCGCCTCAATGCCATCCCTTTCACCCGCCCCGAGAAGGTCCTCGCCCTTTGGGAAGGACTCGGGCCCGAGGGCCTCGCCTCGTCCGGCGACGCCGAATGGGCCGCCGCCTCGGGGCTGTCGCCCGAAGTCTCGTCGCGCTGGCGCCGTCAGGCCCTGGCCTTCGACGCGGAGGGCGAGGCGCGCCGGTCGCAAGCGCTGGGCGCGCGGCTGCTCGTCCGCGGGGAAGCCGATTATCCCGCCCTGCTCGCCTGCCTGCCGGACGCTCCGTTGGCGCTCTACGCCCTGGGACGCCTGGAGGACGCGCCAGGCGTGGCCGTGATCGGCGCGAGGGCTCCCACCGCCTACGGGCGGCGCGCGGCCCGCCGCCTGGCCGCGGACTTGGCGCGGCGGGGCGTCGTCATCGTCAGCGGTCTGGCGCGAGGCGTGGACGCCGAGGCTCATCAAGCGGCCCTGGAGGCCGGGGGCAAGACCTGGGCCGTCCTGGGCTCGGGGTTGGGCGACGTCTATCCGCCCGAGAACCGCGACCTCGCCCGCCGCATCGCCGACGGGGGAGGGTGCGTGCTGAGCGAGTATCCCTGCTCGACTCCTCCGGCCCCGGCCCTGTTCCCGCGCCGCAACCGCGTCGTCGCGGGGCTCTCCTGGGCCACGGTGGTGGTGGAAGGCCGCGCCGCTTCCGGAGCCCTGCTGACCGCGAAGAACGCCTTGGACTACGGCCGCGAGGTGCTGGCCGTTCCCGGCCCCATCGACTCTCCGCTCAGCGAGGCCCCCCACCGGTTGATTCGGGACGGGGCGCGCCCGGCGATGTCGGTGTCGGATGTCCTCTCCTGCCTTCCTAGCGGCGTGAGCCTCCAGCCGCTTGCGTGCGTCCCGCGGCGCGCGGGCCCTTCCGCCGAGGGAGATGAGGGCCGGATCCTGTCCATCCTGGGCGGCGAGGCCCTCTCCTTAGATGAACTGGGACGGATGACGGGGCTTGACATGGGCCGCCTTTCCCTTATAATGTTCGGTCTGGAAATAAAAGATCTCGTCACCGCCGCCCCAGGGCAACGCTATGGCAAAAAAGCAAGTTAAGAAATCCGCGAAGACGGCAAAGGAAAAGAACCTCCGCAAGGGCCCCAGCCTTCTCGTCGTCGAGTCTCCGGCCAAGGAACGGACTATTTCCCGCTTCCTTAAAAATGACTTTATCGTCAAATCCTCCTTCGGCCACGTGAGGGACCTCCCGGTGCGCAAGATCGGAGTGAACGTCGAGGACGATTTCGCGCCGCAGTATGTGGTTCTTCCCCGGGCCAAGAAGATCCTCAAAGAGTTCAAGGGCCTGGCCTCCAAGGCCGCTTATGTCTACCTCGCCACCGACCATGACCGCGAGGGAGAGTCCATCGCCTGGCATCTTGTCGACATGCTCAAGCTCAAGTCCGAGCAGGTCCGCCGCATCACCTTCCATGAGATCACCCCGGGCGCCATCAAGGAGGCCATCGCCTCGCCGCGCGCCATCGATGAGAACCTGGTCCACGCCCAGCAGGCCCGGCGCGTGATCGACCGCCTGGTCGGCTACAAACTCTCCCCGCTGCTCTGGACTAAGATCCAAAGCGGCCTCTCGGCCGGCCGCGTGCAATCGGTCGCCGTGCGCCTGCTTGCCGAGCGCGAGCGCGAAATCCAGGATTTCAAGTCCGAGGGTTATTGGACCCTTACCAGCCGCCTGGAAAAACCCGGTCAGCCCACGCTTTTCGATGCCAAACTTTCCCTGTGGCAGGCAGAGAAGGTTGAAACGACGAGAACCTACGACCTCTTCTCCGAACAATATCGCGTCAAGGCGACGACCCTCGGCGGCGCCGAGGACGTGGACAAGGTTTGCGTCGCGATCAAGGATGGGACCTTCAAGGTCGTCAAGGTCGAGAAGAAGGAGGTGCGCCGCCGGCCGGCGCCTCCCTTTTCCACCTCGACGCTGCAGCAAGCCGCGTCCCAGAAGATGGGATTCGCGGCCGAGCGCACGATGCGCGTGGCGCAGTCGCTCTACGAAGGCGTCGACCTAGGCGGCAAGGATCCGGTCGGTCTCATCACCTACATGCGCACGGATTCCTTCTCCATCGCCAAGACGGCCGCGGTCGAGTGCGCGGACTACATCTCGGAAGCCTTCGGCGCGGCCTTTCGCCCGGCCGAGCCGCCGACCTACCAGACCAAGTCCCGAGGCGCCCAGGAGGCCCACGAGGCCATACGCCCGACGAGCGTGCTGCGCACGCCCAACGAGGTCCGCCGCTTCCTCAACGCCGACCAGATACGCCTCTACGAGCTCGTCTGGAAGCGCTTCATGGCCTCCCAGATGGTCGAGGCCGTCTATGATACCGCCTCCGCGGACATCGAGAACGACGGCGCGCTCTTCCATTGCACCGGCCGTACCCTTAAGTTCGAGGGCTTCCTGCGCGTCTACCGGGACGCCCCGAAGTCCGTCGACGAGGAGGAGGGCGAGGATTTGGAGGAGGAGGGCAGCCGACTGCCTCCGCTCGCCGAGGGCGACGTCCTTAGGCTCGTCGAGCTCAGGCCCGAGGAACACAAGACCAGCCCGCCTCCGCACTACAACGAGGCAAGCCTCATTCGCGCCATGGAAAAGCACGGCATCGGCCGGCCGTCCACCTACGCCCCGACGATCAAGACGATCGTCAACCGCGGCTACGTGCGGCGCAACATAAAGGATCGCAAGCTCATCCCGAGCGACCTCGGCGTCCTGGTCACGGAGAAGCTGAAGGCCCACTTCCCGGAGGTCGTCAGTCTCACCTACACGGCCGAGGTCGAAGAGAAGCTCGACTTGATCGCCGAGGGCAAGTCCGGCTGGACCGGCGTGGTGCGGGAGTTCTACGCCCCCTTCATCAAGGCCCTGGAGGCCGCCGCGACCGAGATGGAGGCCTCCCGCATCGAGCCCAAGATGTCCGACGAGCTCTGCCCGGTTTGCGCGGCCCCCATGCTCATCCGCGAGAGCCGTTTCGGCAAGTACCTCTCGTGCTCGACCTTCCCCAAATGCAAGGGCAAGATTCAGTTGACGCCGGAGGGCCAGAAGGTCGTTCTGGAGATGACGGGCGAGAACTGTGACCTCTGCGCCAAGGCCATGGTCATCCGGGCCGGCCGAAAGGGCCGCTTCATGGCCTGTTCGGGCTATCCGGACTGCAAGAACACCTTCTCTCTCGACGCCGACGGCAAGAAGATCGAGGGTTCGCGCCCCCTGCTAACCGCGCGCCCCTGCAACAAGTGCGGCAAGCACATGTGGCTGAGGACCGGCAAACGCGGCTTCTTCCTGACCTGTCCCGGGTATCCGAAGTGCCGCAACCTCAAGCCCGTTTCGAAGGACGAGGGCGAAAAATTGAAGACCGATGGGGAGGCCCTGCGCGCCGCGATGGTCGCCCAGCGCCAAGTCGCCGGCGGCGCGTCCCCGGCGGACTGAGTCGGCGCGCGCCATGCGCCTCCAGATCGAGCGCTTTCTGACTCGCCTGCGCGCGGCGAAGAACTATTCCCCGCACACCCTGCGCGCCTACCGCGCCGACCTGGGCGGCTTCCTGGCCGCGTTCCCGGACTTGGAATCGGGGGAGATCGACCGTTCCCATGTCCGCCGTCATCTCGCCGAACTGCAGTCGGGCGAGGCCTCCCGCGCCACGGTCCTGCGCAAGGCTTCGGCGCTGCGTTCTTTCGTCGGTTTCCTTCGTTCCGAGGGGGAATTGCGGCGCGATCCGTTCCTGGGCGTGCCCCTGCCGAAGCGGATACGTTCCCTGCCGAGATTCCTGACTGAGGCGGAGATGGATGAGATACTCAAAGCCTCCGTCTCCTCCGCTCCCGGCGGGGAGCGCGACCGGGCTCTCATCGAGCTTCTCTATTCTTCGGGCCTGCGCCGGGCCGAGATATCGACCTTGAACGTCGGCGACGTGGATTTCCTGTCCGGCGTCGTGCGTGTCTTCGGCAAGGGATCCAAAGAGAGAGTCGTTCCCGTCGGCGGGGATGCGTTGAAATGCCTCCGGGCCTATCTGCGCTCCCGAGGAAGACCGGCGGACGGAGAACCGTTGTTCGTCAATCTCCGCGGACTGCGGATATCCCAGGACGGCGTCATGTTCCTGGTCCGGCGTTGGATCAAACGCTCGTCGTTATTGAAGAAGGTCACTCCTCATGTCTTTCGACATAGTTTCGCGACCCACCTTCTCAACCATGGCTGCGATATACGCGTGGTCCAGGAGATGTTGGGGCATGTCAGTCTGCGCACGACGCAGATCTATACGCATGTCTGCCTCGACCGCCTGCGCGAGGTCTACCAGGCAGCCCACCCCAGGGGCATGCGCTGATGAAGGAGAAGATCGAGCTCCTGATGGAGGAGACGGGCTGCGACCGGGGCGAGGCAGAACTCGCCCTGGAGATGTGCGGCTACGAGGTCGAGGAGGCGGTCCGCCGGATTCCGCGCCTCCTGCGCGATATCTGCGCGCTTAAGGGAAAGTTCCTCCTTCCATCGAAGAACCAGCACGGCCTGGTCCTGGTCATCCTCAACCTCAAGACGCGCAACGTCCTGCGCGCCCGCGCGGTCATGTCCTACGACCCCGCGGTCTGCGCCGTCGGCCTCGATGAGGAGTGGTTCGCCTTCGAGAAGCACCTCTACGGCTGCCGCCTCTGGGACGGCAGCCTCCCGGCCGAGAGTTTGGAGGTCGAGCAGCACCTGGCCGCGCATTTCCGCGCGGCGCCTCCCGAGACCTTCGAGCGTTTGCGCGAGGCGTCCTCCGAGGTCGCGAGCAAGGAGCTCGCCGAGCCCCTGCGCTCCCTGTTCGGCGAGGGCGGTTTGAGCGTGCGCCTCAAAAAGGATATTCTCGACCTCGGGCAGTTCCAGTCCCTGCGCAAGGCCCCGACACCGACGGCGCGGCGCGACAAGCCGACGCCGCCGGTCGAACCAGCCGAGGATCTCTTGGTGCTGAAGATCGCGCTGGAGGAGGACCTGGAGGGCGTGCCGGCTCCGGAACTGCGCGCGGGGGACCTGGTCTTCGCCCGAATCGTGGACGGACGCGACATCGCCAAATACCTAGCGAGACTTTTTGGAGGGCTCACCGCTTCCGGGCCGGTGCCCATCGAGGCGCCGGTCGAGGCCGTCGAGTCCGTCTCGGACGGCGTGCTGGTGAGAGTGAGATTCGCCGTCGGCGTGGCCGGAGACGTAGTGGTCCCCGCGGACCGCCGGCTCAAGGCGTCGCGGGGGGGCGGACGCGGCGACGGGTCGTGGTGGCGTCGATTTTTCAAGGGCTAAGCCGTTCGTGCAGCCTTCGGGTCAAAAGGAGATTTCATGCCGGCTCTCGTGGTCGTGGGCGCCCAATGGGGCGATGAAGGCAAGGGAAAGATCGTCCACTTCCTTGGCAGGAGCGCCGATTGGGTCGTGCGCTACCAGGGCGGCGACAATGCGGGGCACACGGTCGTCTTCGACGAGCAGAAATACGCCCTGCACCTGATCCCGTCGGGCATCCTCCAGACCGGCGTCAAGAACGTCATCGGCGACGGGGTGGTGGTCAATCCCCGGGCTTTCGTCGACGAGATCAAGATGCTGGAGAAGCGCCGCATCAAGGTCCGCGGGCGTCTTTTCCTCAGCCTCGCCGCCCACGTCATCCTCCCTTACCACGTCTACTTGGACACTCTGCGCGAGGAGGGTGGGCGCGGCATCGGCACCACCAAGAAGGGCATCGGTCCCTGCTACGAGGACAAGGTCGCCCGCATCGGCATCCGGGTCGCCGACTACCTCGATGCCGCCTCTTTGCGCGTTCTCGTCCGCCAAAACCTGAAGGTCCGGGCGGCCGAACTGGCCAAGGTGAAACCCCTTGATGAGATCGAGGCCGAGGTCTTCGACGGCTACGAGGCGCGCCGCCGCTTTCTGGCCCGCTATGCCGCGGACACGGGGCTGATCCTGGATGCCGCGCGGCGTAAGGGCGCGCGGATCCTCCTGGAGAGCGCTCAGGGCTCGATGCTCGACCTAGACCACGGCACCTATCCTTTCGTCACCTCCTCCAATCCAGTCGCCGGAGGCGCCTGCGTCGGCGCGGGCGTGGGCCCGACGACGATCACGGGGGTCATGGGCGTGACCAAGGCCTACACCACGCGCGTGGGCCTGGGCCCGTTCCCGACGGAGATCGAGGGGGCCGTGGCCCGCTACCTCCGCGAGGTCGGCAAGGAGTACGGCGTCACCACCGGTCGGCCGCGCCGCATCGGGTGGCTGGACCTGCCGCAGCTGCGCGCGGCCATACGGATGAACGGCGTGACCGCCTTGACCATGACGAAACTGGACACCCTCTCGGGCGTCCATCCGATCAAAGTCTGCGTCGGCTATAAACTCGGCAAGAAACGGATGGCGCAATTCCCCCCGGCGCGACGCGCGCAGTTGGACGTTGAGCCCATCTACGAATCCTTCCCGGGCTTTTCCGGAGACCTGATGGCCGCGCGGAAGTTCTCCGATCTCCCCCTGGGCGCGCGTCGCTACGCGCTGGCCGTCGAGAAGGCTCTGGGCGTGCCGATCCTCATCGTTTCCGTGGGGCAGAGCCGGGAACAGACCATCGTCCGCGACACGAGGCGCATCTGGGGATGAAGGGCGACGGATGAACTGCTACAATCGAGCAGATTTCGAGGAGGCGGGTCCATGAAGAGATCGACCGCGGGAATCTGGATGCTGATGTGCGCCGTCGAATTTTTTGCCGCCGGCCTCGTCGGCGCCGCCGGCCCTTCCAGGGAGGAGTCCATTTCGGCTCGGGACGCCGTCGCCTTGGCCGAGAAATTCGTCAAGGAGCAAGGCTACCAAGACCTCCAACCCAAGGCCGTCGCAGCCCGGCCGGATTCCGGCGTATGGTTCGTGGGTTTCCGTGCGGCGGTCGGAGACCAGATTCGCGGCGTCATGATTTCAGACAACGGCAAGAAACTCAAACGCGTCACCCAGAACATGAAGCTGGAATGGCTCATGGCTCAGCCGGAGCAGACGACGGAACTGAGCTCGGCCGAAGCTCGGAGCCTCGCGGAACAATTCGTCGATGCAAGCAGGGTCAAAGGGCTTGCCAAGCGAGCCGTCAAGATGACGGAGCATAAGGGCGATCCGGCGGATTATTGGTGGGCTTGGTTCGAGAGGGTCCCGAAGAAGGGCGTGGGCAAAGCCTCCTCTTTTGCGATTGTTTCGGTCGACAAGAAGACCCGCCAGGCGAAGTGGGCCAGGAAATAATGAGCCGGCGTCTGGGTCTTGACAATCGCGCGGGTCCTGTTATACTGGGCTGGTCGCAAGTTGGAACGACAAACCGGCAAACCGATCGCGAGGTCGGGGCGCAAAGCGGAGGGTCTCGGGAGTCCGAGATCGCCTGGCTACCGAAAACCAAATGCTGACGAACGGCGTTCGACCTCGATTTCGCTCGGCCTCAACTCGCCATCGACGGGACAGAGGGGTTCGATGGTTGGTGGGGCCGGGCCTGTTTTTGACCCTAGCGCTCCTCTCGGTCGCAGCCCGGGCCGAGTTTCCGGTGGGCCTGGAGGCTCACGGCGTGGACCCCATGTCCGCCGTGGACAATCGCCTCGGCCTGGACGTCCGCGACGCGTTCGGCCGGCCGGTCTCCGGACGGGTCGTGCTCGAACAGCTCAAGAGGGCCTCGGTCGCGCGCACGGTCGCGAACTCGTTTGCTTCCCATCTTCCCCAGGCCCGCTTCATCCTGCCGGCCTTGGAGCTGGCCGCGGGCTGCGGGGCCCGGTTCATCCAGTTGGCCGAGTCCCTGCCCTCGGCCCGCGCCGTAACCTGCCTGCCGACCCCTCGACCCAAGATCTTCGCGGTCCTGCCGGCCTTGCTGGGCGCCGTCCTGGTCCAGGGGGCGTCGCGCTTGCGTGCGCGCCTTCAGCAGGCCCCCCTGTCTTCCTGCCGTTGTTGTCCTGAAGTCCTCCGCTGTTGATTCCCCGCGCCAACCCCCCCTTGCGCCTACGGCGCAAGGTTTTCCAATAAACGTCCTTGATGTCAGCCGTAAAGGCCTCGTGCCGGCAACATTTCCGTCACCTCGCCCCAGCCGAATAACCGCATTCTAGAGGGTCTAATGACCATCCTCGGTTGGAGTACGTTCGTTTTTCGCGTGCGCGCGCAATATAGACCATTGCCTCTGGCGATGTTCTCTATGGCCTGCGCCGTGTCCTGCCTGGCGGCGGCAGCCTCCGAGGGCCCCTCCGACCAGGTCAAGGCCCGCCGCGCCGCCGTCGATGAACTGGCGCGTTCGACCGCTGCGGCCGCGGGCGCCCGGTTGTTCGGATACCTCGGCGACGAGGACCCCTACACGCGCGGGGCGGCCGCCGAGCAATTGGGCCGCAAGAAGGCTCCCGGCGCCCTCGGCGCCCTGACGACGGCCCTCGGCAGCGAGGACCGGAACACCCGCTGGGGAGCGGTCGACGGCCTGGCCGAGTTGGGAGACCCCCGGGCCGTTCCGGCGCTGATCTCGCTGCTCAGGCATGCCGACAAGACCACGCGCTGGAAAGCCGTCGTGGCCCTGGGCAAACTGGGCGATAAACGGGCCGTGGACGGCCTGAGCGGGGCTCTTGGCGACGCGTATGCGCCCGTGCGCTATGCGGCCGCCGAAGCCTTGGGAGGCATCGGCGGCGCCAAGTCCGCCGAGGCCTTGCGCGCACGGCGTTCCGACAGCGACGCCAAGCTGCGGGCCTTATGTCAAGAAATCTTGAGCGCTGAGGCGCATGGACGCAAGTAGAGCCAAAGGCATCGTTGGTCGAAGCCCCTTGCGCGGGAAGGGCGGGGCGTTGCTCGCCCTGGCGTTTTGGCTGGCCGCGCCAGTTTTGTCCTGGAGTGCGACGTCCAATCCTAAACAGGTCATGACGGGCGGCGTCAAGGAGTCCAACCAGCGCCATGTGGTGGCCAATGCCTGGGGCTACTGGATTTTCTTCGCCAACGGCAGCCAGACCCCGAGTTGGACTTATTCCGCCACGGGGGATCCCAACGACTGGCGCGCCGGCCCCTCCCCCAATGCGTCGGTCCGGGATATTTTCGAGGGGACCGGCTATACCGGGATGAACGCCAAGCCGAGCGTATGGTACGTCAAGGCCACGAGCGACGTCTACGTCGCGGTGGGTGATGACGGCACCGTGTCCAACGGCAATCGCCTTATTCATATGCGCAAAGGCCAGCTTCAGTCCAATGGAGACATTGCTTGGGCGCATAGCGGAGAGGTCAACCTCACCGCCCCCTGCTTGGCGGCCCAAGGCAATATGGTATCCAACGCCCCGGTCTCTATCGCCGTCGATACCGCGGGCTTCGTCTGGATCAATCACATGACGGCGGATAACGGCAATGTCGGGACCACCGACAACTTGGTCGCCTATTCCCAATCCAACACCGCCTACTCCGTCGGTTCTTCCAGTTGGCCCGCCGTCCCCGCCACGGGCCGGCACTTGGACGGCATCAACAACTGCAGCGGGAACAGCGACGGAGACGACAATGAAGCGGCCTATATCAACCTCGTCGTGCCGAAGATGCCCAAGACATCCCCCGTCAACATGGTTTGGCAGGTGGGATTGAACGCCTCGGAGGGAATCGCCAATCTTTATTCCGAGGACGACAATACGGCTTCAACGGCGGAGTTGGGTTCCCCGGGTTCCCCGCTCACGATTGATTGGTATCCCGGCAACACCAACGCGGGCCTGGAGGAAAATTCCAACGCCAGCGCCGTGGTGGACTCCACGGGAAACCTGCACATAGCCTGGATCGACGTCAATCGCGACGTCAGATACGCCCGCTTCAGCTCGACGGACGGCCTGACCAACGTGCATATCGCCTCGAACTCGGCCGTTAATTTCACCAGTGTCAGCATCGGTCTGGCATCCTCGACGCTGTTAGGGATCTCCACGGACACCATCTACATCGCCATGGTCGATGCCAACGGGGACCTCTTTGCCTACAGCGCCGCCACTTCGGCCCTCGCCGCCGCCGACTGGAGCTTCATCTATGAGAATCTCAGCGGGGCGGCCGACAAGGTCTCCTTGGCCTATTCCGTGACCAAGCCGGCGCCGCTGCCGCTGGTCTACGGCAATTCCGGCAGCGTCTATTTCGATTGGCTGATCACGTCCACCGTGGCGGCCCCAAGCCTGTTCGGCATCGCCATCGCCTCGTCGCCGAACACGGCGCCTTATACGACCGGGACCTACGACCTACAGATTACCGGCGGTTCGGGATTCCTGGATTTGACCCCATTCAACCTGGGCAAGACCAGGGCGAAAATCCTACTCAACGGCGCCGACCAAACCAACATCTCCGTGACCGGCACCACCTTGCTGACGCCTACATCCCTCAACATCTCCGTCAAGATCAATCCGCCCATCCCCAACTCGGGAGGGCCTTTCGACATTCAGGTCATCAACCCCGACGGCCAGTCCTACACTTTGAGCAAGGCCTTCGGCATCAGCGCTCCCAGCGTGACGGTGATCTCCGATCCGGACCCCTCCGACGGGAAGACCTCGGGCGCGGGTTTCCAGGACAACACCGGCGCCTCTCAGTTCTATCGCACCCTGACCATTTACGGCAGCCAGTTCATGGACTGGGGCTCCACCAATACCACCACCTTGCAATTCCTCAACGGCGGGGTCCCGCTCAATACGGTGACGGTGGCCACCGTGACCGCTTTCACGCCCGGATCCGCCGCCGGGACCTTAAAGGCCAGCCTGAAGATATCGACGGCGGCCGTCCCGGGCGGGCCGTTCGAGATTAGTTTGAAAAATCCGACGGGTCAGACCGCATCCCTGCTTTCCGAGCCCAATACGTTTTATATCACGATCGCCACCGCCTCCATCCTTTATCCCGTCTTGGGCAACGGACTCGCGGCCCAGGCGTACGATCCCTTGAGGCCGATGACGACCGGATTCTCCATCATCCAAGGCGGGATGTATTTCGGACCGAAGAACGATCAAGCCTTCTCGGATGGGCAGGCCTCCACCTCCACTCAGATCAAGATCAAGCGGGCCGACGGCGCCATATGGAACGGCGATCCGACGATCAAGGCTTTTCAAACCTCGTCCTTTTTCAACGACGAGGAGGCTTATTTCAGCGCCACCAATTCATCCGATCCCTGGTCCTACGCGTGGACTCCCGATGACGGCGAGTACGATCTATCGGCGCGCGCGCGCACTTCGGACCAGCCGAAGAAAAGCGACGGCAGCTACACGGGCGCCGGAGGGCCGGAGACGGGAAGTTCCGCCGCCACTCCCCTGAAGATCCTGGTGGACCATAAAGCGCCCATCGTCGGCATCATCAAGCCGACGCGCGGGACGGGGGCTTCATCGGCGAACGCCTTCCCCCTTCAATTCACCATCAACGACGCCCTTGGATACGGATCCGGCGGCGCCAACACCTCCGGCAGCGGCGTCCAGAAGGCTTATGTGCTGATCATGAGCAGCAACCCGACCTCCTCCACGCAGAACACCTACTTGAACGGCACGGATACCGCCACCTGGGTTTCGTGGGACTGCACGGACACCTCATGCTCTTGGGACAGCGTTCCTTCCGGCCTGAAATGGATCTCAACGGGGACCGCGGGCAGCCCGGCCTTGCAATGGGGCACGAAAGTGCTGTTTAGGTCGATTTCGATCAGCAGCAACAGCAATCCAGGGAACGTCTGGATCCCCGATTGGAAAGACGGCAAGGAATACTATATCGCCGTCGTCTCCACCGACGCCATGCCCAACATCGGCACCTCGGAAACCATTCAATCCACCGGAGCCTGGTCCGACGTATTTCCCAGTTCCAGCCCCGGCGGCTACCGCTTCATCTACGACGTGACGGTCCCGACGGTCGCCGCCAACGCGGGAATCGTCATTCTTTCCACGGACGCGGCCAGTTACGGCTGGGTGACCGCCGTGGTGGCCAGCGGCACCGTCTCCGACAACGTGGCCAGCAACACCGATCCCCGGCAGGTATTCCTGCGCATCCTGGATGTGGATGCCGGCAAGTATCTTAATCCCAATACCTTGATCAAGTTCGACGTGACGGACGGCAACGCGGCTTGGTCGGAGATCTCCGACAAGGTTGACACCTGGGCCTTCGGTGTCGCTCTGGCGCAGTTCGTCAACGGCAACCGCTATAAACTTGAACTCTATGGCCAGGACGGCGCCGGCAACTTCCAGGACACGGCCTGCCCGATGATCTCGACCTACGTCGTGGCTTCTCCGGGCTGCCAGACCGGCAGCAGCGCCAATCCCAAGTACAAGCGGTATTTCAGGTTCGCCAAGGTCGCGCCGACGGTCTCGGTGGTGACGCCGCCCACCCCCACGCCTAATAACATCGGGGGCGCGCTGGCGACGATCACGGGTATAACGACGACGCCCGGCGGCACGCCGA
>Ga0209211_10005020_pt1 | contig 20063 bp, 21 predicted proteins | sample RifGroA2_FD_183992 | JGI IMG/M metagenome (GOLD analysis project Ga0209211, IMG submission 183992) | Groundwater microbial communities from Rifle, Colorado, USA - Groundwater A2 (SPAdes) (version 2) | ecosystem: Environmental > Aquatic > Deep subsurface > Groundwater | place: Rifle, Colorado...
GTTAAAGTATCAAGAAAACTTAAGGAAAATTCTTGAACTTTTTCGACCGAGATAGGAAAATAACCGTTTTTTTGCAGATAATCAATTACAGCTTCAGAGCTAGCCGCCTCAATCTTTTTTACAATTATTTCCCCGTCTTTTAAAGCTTTGTATTGAAAAAACATCTATTAAATTTCTAATTTCTAATTACTCTAATTGACCCCTGCCTGCCGGCAGGTAAATAATTCCCAATCCCCAATTTCCAGTTCTTTTTGGTCATTGGTATTTGGTGCTTGATTAGAAATTAGGTTAATTAGGTCAATTTTCTAGACTCTATCTACTTAATAAATTTTTCTAACTCTTTCGGTCTGATGGCAAAGGAAAAAGCCGTCTCTTTGGAAATAATACCGGCTCGATAAAGATTGAGAAGACTTTTTTCAAATAGAAGCAATCCATCACTTTCCGATGTCTCGAGAATATTATCGATCAGATAAGTTCTCCCTTCGCGAATACTGTTTGAAACGGCTGGAGTGTTGACTAAAATCTCGACGGCAGGGACTCGATCAATGGTATTTTGTTTAGGTAATAATCTTTGAGAAACTACCATTTTCAGTACTGTGGCCAGCTGATTTTTGACTTGATTTTGTTGATTAGGAGGAAAGGTGTCAATAATCCGGTCAATTGACTCTGGAGCTGAGTTGGTATGTAAAGTGGAAAAAACCAAGTGACCGGTTTCAGCGGCGGTCAAGACCAAAGAAATCGTCTCGAAGTCGCGCATCTCACCGACCAATATGACATTCGGGTCTTCTCTCAAGGCGGATTTTAAAGCTACACTCCAAGAGTGAGTATCTTGATGGAGTTCTCGCTGAGAAACAATCGATTTATATTTTGGATAAACATATTCAATCGGATCCTCAATCGTAATAATATGTTTGGCATATTTTTGATTAATTTCATTGACAAGGGAAGCAAGAGTGGTCGATTTACCTTCGCCGGTCGGACCCGTAAGTAAAACCAATCCCTGACGGTAATCTACACATTGATGTAAAAAACCCGGTAAAAACAACTGCTCTAAAGTACTAATCTTTGGCTGGACCAAACGAAAACTGCCACAAAGCAATGCCTGAGCATAATAAAGATTAACCCGGTAACGGCTCCCGTTTAAGCTATAAGCCAGATCAATCTCCCGATTAGCCGATAAAATTTCTTTTTGTTCCGGACTTAAAAAAGAAGTCAGCATTTTTTCCGAATCTGCCGAAGTAATAATTGCTAAAGTAGTTAGTTGAAATAACTCTCCACCGACTCTGATTGTTGGGAAATAACCCGGCACCATATGAAGATCAGAGGCCTTTTTTTCAATCACCAGTTGTAATAGTTTTGATAAATCCATTGTTAGAAATTAGTTATTAGTAATTAGAAATTAGTAATCGAAATTGGAAAATCGAAATTAGAAGTAATCTAATCTCAAGTTTCTATCTTCTATAACTATTATCTATTATCTAACAACAATTTTCCACTTCTTATGTCTCGGCTACCCTCAAAACTTCCTCTATCGTCGTTACGCCATCTAAAACTTTTAAATAACCGTCTTCAATCATTCTAATAAATCCTTCTTTTTTGGCCGTTTCCTCAATTATCTCGGCTGAGTCTTGACGTAAAATATGTTGATTAATCGCCGTGGTTACCTTAAGAATTTCAAAAATAGCGATTCTACCTAAATACCCGCTTTGATTGCATTCCTGGCAACCTTTTCCTTTACTTAAAGTTATTGGGCTGGTTTCAAATTTTCTAGGAAAAAGTGATCCTAAAACCGATTTGATATTGGCCGTCACTTCCGCTGAAGCTTGGTAGGAAACTTTACAAAAAGGACAAATCTTCCGAGCAATTCTTTGACCAAGAATTGCCGTTAGGACCGAAGCGATTAAAAAAGACTCGGCTCCTAGGTCAATCAAACGGGGAATAGCGGTCGCCGCATTATTGGTGTGCAAAGTGGAAAAAACTAAGTGACCGGTCAAGGCGGCCTGAATCGCCAACTGAGTTGTCTCCTTATCTCTTACTTCTCCAACTAAAATAATATTAGGATCTTGACGCAAAAAAGCTCGCAGTCCGGTTGCAAAAGTCAACCCAGCTTGAACATTAATCTGTACCTGATTAATACCGGCAATCTGATATTCAACCGGGTCCTCCACGGTAACAATATTAACCGTCGGTTTATTTAAACGGGAAAGAATCGAGTAAAGAGTGGTGGTTTTCCCACTGCCGGTCGGGCCGGTAATCAAAATAATTCCATAAGGTCTAGCGATTGCTTCTTCCAATTCTTTTAAGTGTGGCCCGCCAAAACCTAATTCAGTCAGCGAGGGAATTCCGCCGGTTTTTTTGAGTAACCGCATGACTACTTTTTCACCAAAAACAGTTGGCAAAGTAGAAACACGTAAATCAACTTCTTCGTTTTGTGATCTAAAAGTAAACCGGCCATCCTGGGGAATTCTTTTTTCATCAATTTTTAACTCTGATAGAATTTTGATCCTTGAAATTAAAGCTTCATGAATCGTTTTTGGCAAAGATAATTTTTCTTGAAGAATGCCGTCGATCCGGTAGCGGACTTTAGTTCTGGTTTCCTCAGGCTCGATATGAATATCCGAAGCCCGGCCTTTGATGGAAAAGTCCAAAATCGTTGAGATAATCTTGGCAATCGGCGCTTGCTGTAAATGAATATTGGTTATCTGTGTATCCTTCGTTTCTGGTGAATATTCTTTTAAGGCGTCGCGAACCTCCGGAGACAGTCCCTGACTATAGGAAAGATCAATCTTTTTTATAATCTGTTCGCGATCTGCTAAAGTCAAAATAATTTTTTTTCCGGTTTTTTTCTCTAGAAAGTCAACCGTCGACATATCAAAAGGGTCTTCTGTGCCAATATAAATAGCCGATTCTTTTGGGTCAAAACGGTAAGGAATAATTTGATATCTTCTGTTTATCGCCTCGGAAATCAAGCCAACTGCTTGAGAGTCAATCGGAGTTTTTTCCAAATCAACATAAGGAATCTGTTCAATCTCGGCCCGGGCTTTGACAATCTCTATTCGAGGCAGATGGGAAAATTGATGAAGATAATCAATAATTGAAAGATTTTTTTGCAGGCTGGCTACCTCAAACTGATTCGTTTCTGTTTCAGTAATCTGTTGATTTTTTACCAATTGATTAAGTAATTGTTTTGGAGTAATGTTCATTAATTTAACTATATATAAAAATTATGCTAAAATGCAAGAAGATTGCTTAAAAATTTCTAATTTCTAATTATTCTAATTGACCTAAATAATTTCCAAAAACCAATTACCCAATTGGTAATTGCAGTTTGGTCATTTTTTAGAAATTAGATCAATTAGGTTAATTAGGTCAATTTTATATGATTCCCTTACTAATTCTCTCTAAGGACTCAAAATTAATTAAAAATTACGTTGATAAACTCAAAGTTGGTAATCTTTTTTCTGAAGTTATTCCTTCAACCAAAGAGTATTCAATAGATGATATTAAAAGTTTAATAAAAGAAATTAAAGTCTTTCATCCAAAAACCCGTATTTATTTTCTTGCCAATTTTCATTTATCGTCTATTCCGGCCCAAAATTCTTTTTTAAAATTGCTGGAAGAACCACCAACTAATGTCCAATTTATTTTAAGCACGGATAATAAAAACCAATTATTGCCGACGATTGTTTCCAGGACAAAGGTTGTTAAATTAGAGGGAAAGGAATCGGCAGATGTAGTGGAGCGATTCATCGCTCAAGAAATTAATGGTGTGATAAATCACACCACAACGAAGATACCGTTATCATCATTTAAAATCACAGATAGAGAATCGGCGGAGAATATTCTATTGCAAATAATTATGTTTTTTCGTCAGAGATTGTACTCGGACAAAAATTCACCTATTATTATCAAAGAGGTTCTTCGATTAAGGGGTCTTTTGGAAAATAATAATCTTAACCCGCAGTTGACGATTGATCAGGTATTGATTTTTATTTGGAAAAAGTATACTATAAAATAAATTAACCTAATTACCTAATTGATCTAATTTCTAAAAAATAACCAAGTCTTAATTACCAATTGGGAAATTGAAGTTTAGAAATTGGTGTTTGATTAGGTCAATTAGAATAATTAGTAATTAGAAATTATGCAAAAATCGTTTACATTAATAGAATTATTAGTAGTCATCGCCATCATCGGCAGCCTTTCGGCATTATTTTTACCCAACTTTATGGCCGCCAGAGAGAGGGCTCGTGATTCACAAAGAAAATCGGACTTAAGACAGATCCAAAAAGCATTTGAACTTTACAAACAAGACCAAACACCAACGGCTATTCCCGAAGCTTTTCCAGCCAGTAATGCTTGTTGGTCAAGTGGCGCAGGTTGCACTGGTAATATTTATATGAACAAATTTCCTGCCGATCCATTAGGTACGGCCTATGGTTATGTCTATACAGATACGCTTACATACAGTGTTGTTGCTTGCCTTGAAAATATTGCTGATCCTGATAAAGTTACCTGTCCTGCCATAGCGGGTTTTACTTGTACATTACCAAGAGAATGTTATATAGTTAATCAACCGTAATTTTATGAAAAAATCATTTACTCTGTTGGAGATGCTCGTTGTCATCGGAATTATTGCCGTACTGGTAGGAATGGTGTCATCGTCTTATTCGACCGCACAAAAAAAAGCCCGCGACGCCAAAAGACAAGGTGATTTAAAAGCGGCTCAACAAATATTGGAACAATGTTATTCTGTTAATACAACGCCTTATCAGTATCCCAGCGGAGCCGGTCAACTTTCAATTTCCTTAGGAACAATAACTGAAAGCTGTCCTGGCAACGCAAGTTTAGTTTTTACCATAAAAGATCCGCTAAACTCTGGAACGTATATGTATTCTCTTGCAACGACCACATCCAGTTATACCATCACGGCTGATTTAGAAACATCAACAACAAATTTTTCTGTTAGTAATCAGCAATAAAAATAGATCATTTATAAATTATGAAAAAGTCCTTTACTCTAATAGAAATTCTCGTCGTCGCCACAATCGTAGTTCTATTGACGGCCACGGCTACCGCCACCTATACTACTTTTCTAAAACAGTCACGTGACGCAAAAAGAAAGGCTGATCTCGAACAGATTAGAGCCGCCTTAGAGATGTATCGATCAAATAATGATAGTTATCCCTTAGGTACCGATAGTCTAACCACACCGGTTACGTATATTAAATCGATACCAACAGATCCAAAAGACAATGGCGTTTACCCTTATACCTCATCACCAGTAGATTGCACTGGTAGCTCTACGGCTCCTTCTTGTAATGACTATTCAATTACCGCTGATTTAGAAATTGGTGGAACTTATACCGTCGGACCGTATGGAGTTTATCCAACATTAGCCCCAACACCAACGCCAACCCCATGAAAGTAAAAAATGGTCAACAATCTGCTTTTACATTAATCGAACTTCTCGTAGTTGTCTCCATCATGATTATTTTTATTGGTAGCATTCTAGCTCAATATAATACTTATACTGAACAAACTAAATTAAAAAATGACGGAAAAAAATTGCTTGACGTTCTTGAACTAGCTAAAAAAAAAGCCTCTTCCGGAGATTTGAACAAGTTAACGTGTAATGGAGGATTTCTAGGTTATGAAGTAAATATCCAAGCAAATAGCTATACTCTCAATCTCCGCTGTGTAGCAGCACCAATTTCTCAACTGATAGCAATTTATAGTTTTCCCAATTCAAATATTTTCGCTTTGTCTGGGATCGGATTATTTCGGTTTAAACAGTTGACTCTTGGCTTGGAGTATAAAGCAAATGAAGCCGCTATACCTGTTGCTCCTCCTGCTATTCAAATAAAAAATTCCGTTATTAACAAATGCGTGAATATTACAATTTCGGCAATTGGCGTACTTGAGTTAGATGAAGCTTTGATAGGATGTTAAATTTAGGTTTTATAAACGTATGGTTTCTAGAAAAGGTTTTTCCCTTATAGAGGTCCTTGTTTTTACTGCGGTTTTGGGTCTGTTTTTTGTAGCGGCTGTATCGGTGACAACTTTTAACTTAAAAAATATGAAGATTCAGGAACATAAGATTTTGGCTACCCGGTATGCAGAAGAAGGGAACGAGTGGCTAAAACAGGAAAAAGAGGACGATTGGTCAACGTTTATTACTCGAGGATCTGCCGGAGGAACAACTTATTGTCTTAATAATTCACTTAGTTGGGGAAGTTCATCACCCTGTGGGAGTTATGGTCTTAGCACTATTTATAAACGTGAGTTGCTGATTAAAAATTCCGGATCGCCGGTTAATCAAGTTGATGCTACAGTTACGGTATCTTGGCAGGATATGGGCACGGATTTGTCAGTCCCGATAAAAACGGTTTTTAAATTACTTGAATAACTATGAAAAGGTCATTCGCGAACGGATTCACTCTCATCGAAACCATCGTTGTCATCGCCGTTATTGGCCTGACTTTACCAGTTCTGTTTTCGGTTATTTTTACTTTAATGAGACAACAGGTGAAAATTTACCGCTTAAGCCAGATCAAAAGGGAAGGCGACTATGTCATTAACCTTATGGAAAATACGATTAGAAATAGAGCTGTTACTATTTACAAATCAGCTGTACTTGACGATGTCAATATTGTTTGTAAGACTGCTGGAAGCTCGTGGCCTAACCCATATTTTTTTGATGAAGATAAAAGGTGGTTTGTCTATTCAGCATCTGGTAATTCAGTCGTTTCAACCTCGGCTAATCTTTCACCACCACCAATCAACTTAATAATTAATCTGACTTCAAGCAAAATCATAGTTTCTGGTTTCTCTATTTCCTGCTCAAGAAATTCTGTGTATTCACCCGCATCAATCTCACTAAGTTTTGACGTTTGCTATGATACCGGACTTCCAAATTGCGCAACTACCCGTCCCGAAGAATTTACCCCAACACTACACTACCAAACGCGGATTAAGTTGAGAAACTATTAATAGACGTTGATATTGTTTAAATATTATTCTATATTAAAAATAGAGTTAAAAAATCCTAAATTATAAATTACAAGTTCCAAATAAATAATAAACTTTAATATCTAAATTCTAAACATTATTGTTTGGAATTTTAAAATTTATTATTTTGAATTTATTTGTGATTTGAGATTTACAATTTGAGATTTAATTTATATGGCCGATAATTTTTTTAGTTTAGATATTGACGAAAAATTCACCAAGTTAGCCGAAGCAAAAAGATCTGGTGATATGCTGGAGGTTACGGCTTTGGGAAAAACGGAAACGTCAGAGTTTTTTTATACCGGCAATCTGGAAAAAAATATTGAAGCCGAAGTCACTCAAATAAAAAAACTGATAGAAACTCTCAATATCACTAAGAAAAACGTCAATTTGATTATTCCCGACGCCCTTACTTACAGCCAGATCGTCTCGATGCCGCTTCTCAACGAAAAAGAACTCATCTCGGCCATCAAATACCAAGCCGACCAGTTTATCCCGATGCCCATTGAGGAAACCAATATTGACATTGAAGTGATCGATGAAGATCAAGGAAAGAAAAAAGCGCTTCTTTTAATTGTGGCGGCGCCAAAAAAAGTCATCGAAAGAATTCAAACGACCGTTGAACTGGCCGGACTCAATCCCGAGTCGGTAGAAAATGAACTAAGTAGTAATAGTCGATTTTTAGCCGGTTTTAATAAAAATATCCTTAATCAATATAAAGCTCCTCCTGATAAGGGAGTTGTCATTGCTAATTTTGATATTAATTCTACTTCTTTAGCTTATTTTTCTCCCCAAACATTACTCATTAGAGAAAGCCATCACCTTTCAATCGGCTATTTATTATTTTTAAAAGAAACTCAAGTCAATACCAATACCGATATTAAAAAAGCTGAGGAAATTCTAAAAATTTATGATAAAAAAAACTCTTCTTCTTATCCGGTGGATACAATCGTCCAACCTTTGGTCAAGGAGTTTGCCAGTGAGTTAAAAATTTTTATTTCCAAATACAATCCCGGCCTCGTTTTATTTACTAATAAAATATATTTATTTCCGTCATTAGTCACTACTTTAAGCGAAGAGCTTGCCTTTCCCATCAATATTTTTAATCCGTATTCATTGATTAAAAAATCACCGTTAATCGAAACCTACAAAAACGAGTTACCCATTTTTCTCCCGGCCTTAAGTGCAAATTTTAGGTGACCTTTAGCTTATGAAAAAAAATCGCATCAATCTTCTTATCAGTCGGGAAGATTATCAAAAATACGAGGGTTTTTTTGAACAATTAAAACTGTCAGCTGCTGTCCTAACTGTAATTTTATTTATCATTTTTATTTCTGTCTATCTGGTTTTAAAAAATAAATTTAGTCTTTATGAAAATATGAATCTGCAGAAGAAGACTTATTTGCAATCATTATCAGAAAGAAGGGGTGACGAGGCAAAAATCAATTATATTCAAAAAAAATATTTAGATCTGAAGACTTTTTTAAAAGACGACGCTGCTTCTCTTCCTTACTTTGAGCTTCTTTCCGACGCTATCAAAGACAGCAGCGAGTCAGCCAGTTTAAAATCTTTTGAGGTTGACAAAGATCGCCTGGCGTCTTTTACGATTGTTTTTTCTACCTTTGACAAGCTGATGGACTTTTTAAAGTTTGCCGAGTCCCAAACTTTTATAAAAAATTTTGAAAATATTTCATTAAAAAATTTTGTTGTTATGGGAGACAGAGAGAAAAAAGAAAGTTATGAATTAAGTTTTAGCGGGAAATTTACACCCTTTAAGCTCGATCTTTAATATGAAAATCAAACCGTTTATTCAGCGTTTAATCAGAGAAAATATTTTTTATATCGTTGGCAATGTCTTTATTTTTATCTTAATCATCATTACCGTCAGAATCGGATTAACGGAAAACTCGAGTTATAACAAAAAAATCAGCTCTCTAAAAACCGAACTTAACCAACTGCAAAATAAAGTTAACCTTATGAATACGACCATTCCGTCGTCAGACAAGCTCGATGAAGACTTAAAGCTTTTAAATACCTTAATTCCCAATATCGAAGATTATTTTTCTATTATCTATGCTTTGGAAAAGTTATCACAGAAATCAAATTTTATTATTACTGAATATACTGTCAACGTGGGAAATTCCACCAACGAAAAGTTAAAACTTGAGGTCTTGGGAAGAGGCAATAGTCAGTCGTTTATTAATTTTTTAAAAGACTACAACTTTGGCGGCGGTCGTTTAATCACTTCGGATAAAATTCAGATCGACCCAAATTTTTTTGGCTCAATCAAAATCGACTTGACCTTTTATGCCAAGAGCGTTTCCGCCGGCAAAAATTTGGAAACGGTATCTGATTATAAATTTTTTAAAGAACTGGAAACGCTTAAAGGCAAAGTAAACTTTAGTTTTGATAATAATTTAGCAACTAATTCTGCTGATTTAGATTATCCGAAGAAAAGCAATCCTTTTTGAAAAATTAAAGACAGTCTTAATTAAGACTGTCTTTGTTTAAAATTCTTAAGTAGTTTTTGAAGCCCTTCAGATACCTGAGCGCCCACTTTCATCCAATAGTCAAAACGGTCTTTTTTGATATTTAAAACGACCGGGTTAGCAATTGGATCATAAAAGCCGACCTCTTCAATATATTTACCATCGGCTTTATAGTGTTTATTAACGGCGACGATTCGATAAGACGGGCTACCTTTTTTTCCTTGACGATATAGTTTAAGTGCAACGGCCATAAATATAAAGATCCTAAATTCTAAATACCAAGTTCCAAATAAATTATAACACTAAAATTCCAAAAAATATAAGTGTTTTAGATTTTTAAAATTTATTATTTAATATTTATTTGTTATTTGATATTTATTATTTAAAATTTCGTCTTCAGGGCTTCTTTGGCCGCTTCTTCCTCAGCTTCCTTTTTTGAGGGAGCAGTGCCTTCACCCAATTTTTTGTTATTAAAATAAACTCCGATTTTGAAAGTTCTTTTATGCTCCGGTCCATTTTCCTCCAACACTTTATAGAGAGGCGTCTTTTTATATTTTCCCTGAATCAGTTCTTGGAGTTTACTTTTAGCTGATAAATAAAGATTATTTTTTAAAAGATAGTCTAATTTATCAGACAAGAGAAAGTTAACGACAAATAAATATGCGGCTTCAAAGTTTTGATCTAGAAATATCGCCGCGATCAAAGCCTCAAAACAGTCGGCCAAGATATTATTATTGGTCCGGCCGGCCCCTTTTTCTTCACCTTTGGAAAGAAGAAGGTAATAACTTAAATTAATTTTTTTGGCCGCTTCAGCCAAGCTGTCCATTTTAACAATTGCCGATTTTATCTCGGTGTAATCACCTTCTTTTAAATTAGGATAGTTCTTAAAAAGATAAACTGAAGTAATAAGAGACAAAACACTGTCACCCAAAAATTCTAACCTTTCATTTGAGGATAGTTTTGAATTTTTGTGCTCGTTCAAATAAGAACGGTGGATGAAGACATTATTAAGTAAAGATTGATTATTAAACTTAATATTAATTTTCGTTTCTAGGGGCTTATATTTGTTTGTCATATCAGTCGTCATCCCCTCGTAGGAGGGGATCCAGTCTATAATTACATTATAAAGAAGTGATTTTAGTCTGGATTCCCGCCTTCGCGGGAATGACTTTGTCACTTTTAACTTTTGAATTGATTGCGTATATCTTTCCCAATACCGCATTGACAAAAGCATAGGCTTTGTCACTGCCTAGCTCTTTAGCTAATTCAATCGCCTCATCAATAATAACTTTAGCTGGTTGTTTTTTTTCAAACATCAGTTCAAAGACAGCTAATTGCAAAATTGCTAAATCAACTTTGGCGATTCTGTCCAAAGGATATTTGGGAGCGTATTTTTTGATTAAAACATTAATCTTAGTAATGTTTTTAATAACTTGCTTTGTTTTGCTATCAATTATCTGATCTTTGGTATTTAAGAAACTTAAAGCAAATAATTGTTGAATGATTTTAATCCGAAACGAATGTCTGGGATCCATTTTATTTATTACAATATTTACAAATCCTGTGGGCTAACTTTGTTTTAGCACAGTTGCTGCATTTGACTAATTTGGAAAAGGATCTGACTCTTTCCGCCAGTCTTTTGCCTTTCCTTTGCGTCGAATGTTTTCTTTTTGGAAGTGGAGCCATAAAAATATAATATTTATAACAATTATAAAAATTATAATTATTATACATAATAAAATACCCCTTGACAAATGGAAAAAGTATTGTTTATATTTAAGTTATATGAAAAAATTTAGCAAAGGCTTCACACTGATCGAACTTTTAATCGTTATTGCTCTTCTTGGTGCATTAGCCGCCGGACTTCTTGCCGCCATTGATCCGTTTGAACAGTTGAAAAAAGGGGCTGACACTTCAATACGCGGTCAGGCGGAAACTTTGTATAATGCCAATATTGCTTACTATGCCCAGAGAAGCGCTTTACCGACTGGTCTCGCTTCAGGTTCTACTTATACTGCAAATGCTTTAGGAGGTGTTATTAGTGATTTGGCGAGTGCAGGTGAATTAAAAGCAGATTTTTATAATTTAGCTGGAACTGCCAAACTTAGTAAAATTGTTGTGAAAGTACCTAGTGCTGAAAGTATTGTTGTGTGCTATGCTCCTGAGTCAAAAGCGTTTAGAAACGATCAATATACAAAATATAATTCCACTGGTCTTACAATTGGAGGTTGTCCTGGTTCTGCAGGCTGCTATCAATGCTTTAAGTAATAAAATTAGTTAAAAACCCCGCTTCGGCGGGGTTTTTTTGTTATGACAATATAAACCTTTATATACTATAATTTCAACTAATGATTCCTTTATTTGTTATTTTTATTTCATCCTTATTTCTGTATATTTCTACATTAAGTAATACAGTTTATGGCGGAGATGCAGGAGATCTTGTCTCGGCAGTTTTAACTAAAGGTTTTGCTCATCCGCCCGGGTATCCTTTATACACTTTGATTGGCAGATTATTTATTAATTTACCTGTTAATTCTTTAACGGCAGCCGGAAAAATTACTTTGATTTCGTCAATTTCAACTGTCTTTTCCTTAATACTTGTTTACTTAATACTTAATACTTTAATAGGAAAAAAACTTAGTAAACCAATTGCAGTGGTTACCGTACTGACCTTATCTGCTAACTATCTGATTTGGCTTTACGCGATCGTTCCTGAAGTCTTCCCTTTAAACGTGTTAATAACATTGGGTATTTTACTGGCTGGACTTCGGTTTAAAAATACCGGTAAGTTAAAGTGGCTGGCTTTAAGTCTGTTTCTAACTGGCTTAGGGATCTCCCATCACCATACATTTGTTCTGATTTTACCTTCCTTATTTATCTTAACGTACAGTCAAATAAAAAAAAAGTTTATAACCTCAAAAAATATTTTCTTCCTTATATTATCTTTGGGCCTTGGCTTATTACCACTTGTTTATTTGCCAGTAGTTGCTCAAAACAGCCCTGAGATTATCTGGGGCGAACCAAACACCTTGAGTGGATTTATTACCATTTTTACAAGGCAGGTATATGGAACGTTTGTCCCTGGTCCATTTATCTCTAACTCACCGGTCCATCGTTTTATTCAATTAATTAATCTTAATTATTTTGTCTTTGCCGACTTTACATTGGTTGGTTATGGGGCAATTATTATTGGTCTAATCGCCTTAACAAGATCTAAAATTATTGAAAAAAAAGAGAAAATTTCCATATTTCTTGCCCTAATCTTGTTCGGACCTTTTTTTGTTTTTTATGCTAATTTTCCTCTTAGCGGTAAATTTGAGCTGGCAACTGTTGAAAGATTTATGATTATGTTTTATTTTTTACTATCAGTGCCTCTATATTTAGGTCTTAACTGGTTTTTTATAAAGATAGTTAGTTTATTCAAACGTATTTTTGGAAAAAGACATGAATTGTTTATTCCAATAATCATTGTTATATTTTTTCTTTTTCCAGCTGGTTTGGGTATAAAAAATTACCGTCGCTTGATTAATTTAAAAAATTATCCTGTTGCGGAAAAACTTGGTAGAGATATATTAAATAATGCTGATAAGAATTCTATTATTCTGTTGTACACGGATACTCCGCTTTTTAATACCCAATATGTATATTACAGCAGTAAAAACGATTACTTAGATAAAGTAGTACTCCAAATAACCAAAATTTCATCAGAATACTATCAAAAAGCTATTAAACGTCATTATAAAAAAATAATTTTTGAAAAAAAGAAAGATTATAATATTGGAGACTTCATAAAAAATAACATAAAGAATTATAATATCTATTCTACTGAGAAATATTCGTTTCCGTCATCATTTCCATATAAATGGGTTGTCCAAGGGTTATTGTTTAAAATTGTCCCGCAGGATTATGACAATGCTTTTGAGGCGGAAAAAACTATCGAGACTTTCTGGAATACCGCAGAAAATAAAGATCTTGCTAATCATTATCTTACAAATCGTAATTATTGGTTTAATTATTTTCCCAATGATATTTTAAGAATTTACGCGACCGCTCATCAGAACACGGCATATTACTATTTGAGTACGGACCAACCTAAACTGGCATTTCCACATATCAAACAAGCTATTATTTTGAACCCCGAAGATCTTGATAGTTTCTTTTTACAATCGGTTTTTTATGTAAAAATTAATAATTGCCATGAAGCAGAGAAATCTATTACTAAGGCTTTGTCTTCATCACAATTTAAAGATAAATTTTATTTAGACCAGCTAGAAAAGGTTGCTAACTGCTACCAAGATCAGAAGAATGCCTATCGTATTAAAAATATGATTAAAAATATAAAAAAATCGAACTCAACTCCTTTGGAAAAGATTTAATTTTTTTCGGTTGTGGAAAATAAAAAGTAAAATTAATGTTAATAAAGCAACATATAATCCTATTTCAAAAAAAACAGGCTGATAAGAGATTGTTAATTTATGTTTTCCTGCCGGTATAATCACTCCAATGTGTATGAGATTGACCGGATAAATTTTAGTTTCTTTACCGTCAATATAGGCTTTCCATTCTGGATAATAATTTTTTTTAACGACTAGTAATGTCTCATCGGAAAATTCGCCTGATAAAGATATTTGATTTTCAGTAAATTTACTTGCTAGTAACTTAAGTTTTTTTGGCGTATTTTTTGATAATTCGTCCAAGGCGGAATCCTCGTAAATGGCCAAAGACTCAAAATTGTTACCTTTATCAAACAAGTCGTTAAATTCTTCCAAATATGTAATTTTTTTAAGAGTTTTGGGAATATAAAAAAAGTTATTTGAATATCGGATAAATCGATATAGATTAATTTTAATGTCTCGATGCGGTAAGGACAGATCGAGTTTAAAATCTTTATCATTAATTTGATTGGAGGTTATAAAATATTTTATACCTATTAATTTAACTAATTCTTTTGTTTTTGAAGGAAAGTAATAATTATTTGTGTCTGACGAATTTATATTTGAAAGGATTAGGTTTTGAAAAATGTTTACTCGATTAAATGTTGTTACTGGAGAATTCATGTTAAAAGAACTTTTCGAAAAAATTAGACCTGAGTTCGGAAAAAGGTAATTTCGAAAAAACAGGTAGTCTTCTACCGCAGTCTTTGTTGACCATCCAGAATTTAAAAAAGTGTTATTCCACTTCGCTCCCTGATCTAGATTAATATATTTAGACACATCCATTTTTGTTGCTATCGCCGGTGCCTGAAAAACTTTTTTATAATCGATTAAAAGGTGATAATCATAAGCAAAATTGACTAAATCAAACAAATTAATAGTTAAAATAATTACTAAAACAATTTTTGCTATCGGTTTAGTTTTCCAAGCCTGATTAAACAAAGACGAAATAAATAAATATAGAAAAAAAACCGCAAACAAAAGATATCTTGATTGATTTCTGAAGTAACTGAAAGGAGGAAAGGAAAAAATAAAATAAATCGGTGAGTTTTTACCCAAAGAAAATAAAATAAAAACTATAAATAATGACAAAAAGATTAAATCGAGTCTTTGATAATTCTTATCTATTTTACGGACGAGGATTTTTACATATAAAACTACAAATATCATTAAAAATGATAGCCATTTTCCAATATAAGGAGTATTTTCCCAAAAAATATCATGGGACGGTGTAAAAAAATTATACGAACCTACTTTCGGATTACCAAAAACAAAGGGAGAAAAGAAATTGACAAAATTGCTCCACGAAAAACCATAAGCAGTTGCCTCCTGAAAATTTAAATTTGGACTTCTTTTTAAGAATTGATGAAGTTTTAACGTAGGCAATATCTGTGGCAAAGATATATAGAAAGCAAGTATTAAAATGACTAAAAATATAAAAAAATTGTATATTTTTTCTTTTGGCTCGGTATTTTTTAGAGAAATGAGATAAGCAAACAAAAATATAAGCATGGAAAAAAAAGCCGTAAAAGCAACTTGAGGATGTCCGGCATAGATTATCTGTGAAGCAATAAAAATAGATAAATAGAAATAAATTTTTTGATTATTTTTAAAATATGCGTATAACAAAAAGAATAATAATGGGAAAAGAGAAAATGGCTGGATGACTGTTAAGTGTATTAACCTTAATGTTATCGATGCGTTAAAGGTAAAATTTAAACTTAAAAGTAAAGATAATAAATTATTTATTCTGAATTCGGTCAAAATTAGAAAAAATCCTGCCGCTATTGAAAACAGAGCTGTTAAAAAAAGTAAGTTGTAGCCAATATTAAAAGGAAAAAATTTTAATATAATAATGTTAGGTAAAAAAAGTGACCCAGAAAGATTATCCGCAATAATAGGATAACCGCCAGCCAGCTTATCTGTCCAAAAAGGTAACAAATTTTTTTTATATATTTCAGAGAGATAAAGTTTTGAAGAAATATCTCCGTGATAGGCATCGCCTATGAAATCGGGGGTAAAAAGAACTTTATCTTTTAAAAAATAGAATAAACCTAAAAAAATAGCGAAAAGAATAATCAAGTAAATAGTTCGTTTACGTAAAAAAAATCTCATTGTTTGATTATTATAACATTCCGTTGCTCAAACCACAGGTAATACAGGTAATTTTGCCCTTGACTTTATTACCGATTTTGGATTAAGCTTAAAAAAGTATATTTATTTAAAAATGAAAAAAATAAACGGTTTTACATTGATTGAACTTTTACTTGTTATTGCCATAATAGGAGTTTTGGCGATGATGATAACCGGAAATTTTTTTACGTCACTTAAAAAAGGACGGGACGCCAAACGAAAAGCTGATTTAGAGCAGGTTCAAAGAGCGCTGGAAATGTATTACGAAGATAAAAAGGCTTATCCTGTCACGGCTGGTTTGACTTTTGGAGGCAAGCTTTGTGAGAATAACCCTTGTGGGGCATCTGATAAAGTTTATATGCAAAAAGTTCCCAACGACCCGGTTTCCGGAAAAAGTTATGAATATGTTTCATCAACCGGAACTGATTATAAACTTTTTGCTTGTTTGGAAAATAATCAACAAATGCTTCCCTATGAATCAACCGGTTATTTGTTAACTTGCGGCAACTGTAAAAATCAGGCCGGCGGAACAGTTGTTTGCATCTGGGGAGTGTCGAGTTCGAATATATCACCTTAAGAAAATGATAAATAACAAAATTCAAATGTCAAATCAAATTTAAATATTGAAACATTAAAAATTTGTTATTGATTTATCATTTAACATTTGTCATTTATCATTGAAGTTCTTTCAATACCTCGGAGTCATTCTTATTAAAATTCTTCAACATATATTCAAAAACTTTTTTGGCTTCGCCGAACTGTCCATACTTCTTTAACAACTGCCCTTTAAATAAATAAGCTTCTCGGTAATTTGATTTTAATACAATAGTTTTAGAAATTTCTTCAAGGGATAATCTCTTCCAATTATTCTTTTCCAGACTATTTTTAGACGAGTCATAAAGAGTTGAATAATAAAGAGAGAGAGTATAAGGAATCTTCGGATCGGTCGGGTAAAGATTTCTAGCAGTTTTTAAAGCTTCAATTCCTTGTAATAATTCGTTATTATTACCAGTCACTTGATAGAAATAATACATATTTTTCGCTCGTGTCTTCCAGTAAAAAACATTTTTCGGATAAGTCTGAACTGTCTTTCTATTATATGAATCAGCCATAGCCGCGATTTGCTTGGCCAGATCTTTTTGATTTTGCAAAGCGGCTAAGGCAGAAAGATAGGCGAGCGAACCGGAAAACCGATCTTCATAGACCGGCTCTTGTCTCAATTTTAAGGCTTTTTCAAAATAAGAAGCGGCTTTTTGCTGATCATTAACTTTAGAATATTTTAATCCATATGAATAATTAACGTCGGCCAAATAATAGACTGAAACGGAAAATAGAAGATAGATGGTTGATGATAGGAGAAGAAAAATGGCAAGTTTTTGAAAGATAGAGAGTTTGTTGGGTGTTAGGTGATAGGGGTTAGGGGGTGAAGAATAATTTGATACAATAACAAGCGCAGGGATTAAAAAGAAAAATAGCTGAGTTGTAGTTGTTGAAAATCCGAAGAAGTTAGTGATTAAAATTGTTATATAGGCGATTAATAAACAAACAGTTAGAATTGTTCCATTGTTCGATTGTTCCATTGTTCGATTGTTTGAAAATTTAAATTTTGATAATTTATTGAAAATTGAAAATTGAAAATTGAAAATTAACAACAAATATGCCCCCAACCCTACAAAACCCGTTGTTGCTAAAAAGTTAAAGTATTCATTGTGGGCTTTGTTATAAACATAGTCCCACTCGCTCGTCAGATTATGGGAAGCGGGCCGGACAAAGTTATAACTATAAGCAAAAGTTTCAACACCGGTGCCAAATAGAGGATATTTTTTGCTCAAATCCCAAGCTCCCTGCCAGACAATTTTGCGGATGTCAAAAGATTCGGAAACGTTAGGGGTTAGGGGGTAGGGGTTAGGGGGTAGGGGGGGAATAGAAGGCTGTTTTTTAACAAAAATGTTTTTATATGTTTTCAATGTTAAAAATTTATCAACTTGGTCTATTCCTGTTTTGAAAAATAATATTGGAATAACTGTAACTATTAATAAAATAATAAGAATTTTTTTAACGTTTGTTTTGATAAAAAATAAATAATAACCTACAAATAACATTAAGCCAATTAAAACTGCAAAAATTGCTGATCGAGAACGGGTAAACAAAATCATGGAGAAATTTAAAAACAAATAAATCGGCCAAACAAAATTTTTAATATTTGATATGTATTTTTGATATTTGATATTTGATATTTGATATTTAACTAGGAAATAGATTCCTATAAAGAATGCTACGGCTAAGTACGCTCCCAACCAGTTAGGTTGACCTAAGGTGGAAAAAGCTCTTAGTTCCGGACGAAAAGCTAAAACCGAATTGTCCCAACAGGAATTATCAAATTTACCGGTAAATACAAGACAGGTTAGATCATAGCCAAGCTTACCGGGAATTGCCCATAGAATAACAAATAATGAAGAGGTTAGAATCGCTTTTAAAGTTTTTTCCACATTGAGACTATTGGAGACAAAAGCGAAGTAGAGTATGATATAACTTAAGCTGGAAACCAAGCCACCGTTAAACCGTCCATAATAGCCAAAAATCGATGTGTGACGATCAAGCGAGAATATTGTTGAGATTAACTGGGAGAGAAAAAAAATTATGATTGGGATATCTAAAGGAGTTTTTTTCAGTATAATTTTCTTGTGTACGACCATTTTCAAAAGCCAGAAAAAAGACACTAAAACTGTTATAGCATAGATAAAAAGTATTTTATTAAATTCAAAAAGTTCGGAAGTGTCTTTGGACATTAAAATCGGGGTGACAAAAAAAAGTAAGCTAAAAAAAAACTGGATAATTTGGTCAATCATTATGCTTAATCTAACTGATATTTTCAAAAAAATCAAGCTCCCCTTTTTTTCTAATCTTGAAGTTTATTTTGATCTTGGAACATCGATTACTAAGATAGCTATTAAAGACAAGGGGGTGATTTTAAGAGAACCAACTTTTTTAGGTTATAACAGCCGAATTAAAGACTATTCTTTTACCGGGCTCGAGGCTAAAACTATTTTGGGAAAAACACCCGAGTTTATCCGCGTGATAAGACCAATTGTGAGCGGAGTAATCTTTGATTTTGACGCCGAAGTATTCTTACTACAAAAATTTTTAGAAAGATCCGTCTATCTTTACTCAGGAAATAAAATGCTTAAGCCAATAATGACCGGAATTGCTACCGTTCCCACAATTGCTACTGAAATTGAACAAAAAGCCGTTAAAGAAGCGTTATTAAAAATCGGCATGTCCCAGGTCTTTTTGGTAGAGAAGCCTTTGGCGACGGCCTCAGGAGTGGGCTTAAATATTTTTTCCTACGAACCGACTCTAATCGCTGATTTAGGCGGTGGGTTGATCGAACTGTCTGTAGTTGGCTCTGGTGGAATTTTATCTCAAAAAACTTTTAAAAACGCCGGTGACCAAATGAATAAAATTATTTTTAACTATGTCTATTTGAAATATGGAATAATTTTAGGTGAGGCAACCTGCGAACAGCTAAAAGTCGATCTTCTGAACTTTAATAACGCCGAAAAAACCGTTGTTATCAGAGGTAAATCTTTGGAAAATGGTCTGCCCAAATCGGTCAAGATAAAGAGTTCTGACATTAACGAAGCTTTGCTAATTAATTTTAATCAAATTATTGACGGAATTAAAGAATTAATTGAAACTTCGGCCCCGGAGGTCGTTGACGAAGTGATGAAAAGGGGTATAATTCTAACCGGCGGGTTATCAAGAATTGAAGGAATTGCTGATTTATTTGAAAATGAACTAAAGATTAAGGTTTATTGCAGTGATAAATATGAATACACAACTATTAATGGTCTGGTCAAATTAACTGCGAGCGGAGAAGCTTTCGCTAAGATTCTAATTACATAAAATATTACTTGCTTTTACCATCTTGACAACGATCGTACAAAGATGGTAATCTTTTTTATACGACTAAAAAGCATATTGAATACGGTGCATT
>Ga0209211_10005024_pt1 | contig 20057 bp, 21 predicted proteins | sample RifGroA2_FD_183992 | JGI IMG/M metagenome (GOLD analysis project Ga0209211, IMG submission 183992) | Groundwater microbial communities from Rifle, Colorado, USA - Groundwater A2 (SPAdes) (version 2) | ecosystem: Environmental > Aquatic > Deep subsurface > Groundwater | place: Rifle, Colorado...
ATCCAGCGCGCGCAGGCCACACCCTCCGCGCCCAGGGCGGGGAGCGCGTCCACGACCGAGTCGAGGGGCTTGAGCGGCCTCGCCGGATCTCCGTCGAAGACGGCGATGACTGTGCCCACGGTCCGCCGCGGGCCGAAAGAGGCGCGCACGCGCTGTCCGGGAGCCACCGTCATCCCCTGGGGGACGCGGTAGTGGTAACCCTTGGGCAGGGGGATCGGGAAGACGACTTCGGCAATGCGCACTATTTAATCGCGGTGAAGACGAAATGCGGCGGGATGTTCAACACCTCGAACTGGGTGTCCACCTCGCGGAAATAATCCTTGAGCATCGTGATGAGGTGCGTGGTGACCTGGTACGGCACGAAGCGCCCGCCGGGACGCAGGTGATGGGCGGTCTTGCTCAGAAGTTCGTGGCGGCCGCGCCCGGAGAAGAACGCGAAAGGCACGCCGGAGATGATGACGTCCGCCTCGCGCACGCCGTGCTGGGCCAGGATCTTGTCGATCTCGCGCACGTCGCCGTGGACGGCGATCATCCGGGGGTCGATCAAGGTCGCGGCGAGTTCGTCGTAGAGTTTCTTGTTGAACTCGACGGCGATGAGCTTGGCGTCGGGGCGCATCTTCTGGAGGATGCGCCGCGTGATGACGCCCTGGGCCGCGCCGTACTCGACGATGACCTGCGAGCGCTCCAGGTCCATGGCCTTGATGACGCGCTCGACGAGGTACTTGCTCGAGGGAGTGACGGCGGCGACGCCGCGATCATCGAGAAAAACCTTCACGTAGCCCATGAATTTCCCCTCATCGCCCTTCCTCTTCTTTTTGGAATCGGAGACGAGTTCATCGAGCTTGTCGCGGCCCTTCCGGATCTGGCCGCTGATCAGCGCTCCCAGGTTATCAAGCACGTCGCGGTCGGACCGCTCTTGGCGGGGATCTTTCTTGCTCATGGTCTGCAAAGCTCCTCTCTGAGATTCTTCATATCCTCCCATACGTCGCGCTTGAGGTTCGGATTGCGCAGGAGCGCGGCGGGGTGAAAGGTCGGCATCAGGCGCACGCGCGGCGCGCCCCCGCCCGGGTCGTAAGTCCGCCAGCGGCCGCGGATCTTCGTGATCGCAGTCTGGTCCTCCAGGAGAACGCGCGCGGGCACCGCGCCCAGCGTCACGAGGAAGCGCGGCGCGATGGCGCGGATCTGCGCGTCGAGCCAGCCCCGGCAGGCCGCGATCTCCCGAGGCGAGGGGGGGCGGTCGTTGCCGCGCTTCTCCGGGTCGGACGGGTCGACCATCGGGTGGCACTTCACGATGTTGGCGATGTAGACCGTCTCGCGCGACAGGCCGATGGCGGCCATGATCTTGTCGAGGAGTTGGCCGGATCGTCCCACGAAAGGCTCGCCCTGGTGGTCCTCGGAGAAGCCCGGGCCCTCGCCCACGAACATCACCTGCGCCCGGGGGCTGCCGACCCCCGGCACGGCCTGGAGGCGCGACGCGCCGAGCGGGCATGCCCGGCAGGTCTTGACCCTCTGCGCCACTTCGTCGAGGGATAAAGGTTCCGTCTGGACAGGGGCCGCCGCGAGAACGCAGGGGCGCGATGAGCCGTCCGCCCAATCGGAGGAGTCCGAGAGTTCGACCCGGCGCCGAAGGACGCGGGTCAAGTCCTTGAGTTCGTCAATCTCGGAGCTCAAGGAGTCTCGTCGCTTCCGCGAGGATCGCCCGCGCCGCTCGGGCCTTCGGCATCTCGGGAAGGCGGACGTCGCCTGTGCGGCCGACCAGGGTCAGGCGCGCGCGTCCCGAAGCCAAGCAGGATGGACCGTTCGCTGCGACCAGGTCCAGTCCTTTGCGCTTAAGCTTGGCTCGGGCGTTGGCTTCCTTCGCTCTCGTCTCGAGCGCGAATCCGATGAAAACCTGGCCCGGCCGGCGGCGAGAAGCCGCAGCTTTGATGATATCGGGATTGGGAGTCAAATTCATGGAGACGCGGCCCGGGCCGCGCTTGATTTTGTGACGGGCGACGCGGACCAACCTCCAATCGCAGACGGCGGCCGCGCCGATGATCAGGTCCGCGGCGCGCACGCGCCGCAGGACCTCGCGGCGCATCTCGAGGGCGGCGGTCACGCGCACGACCTCCACGCCGCGGGGCGCGCGCAGGGCCGTCGGGCCGCTCACCACGCTCACGCGCGCGCCTGCCGCGCGCGCGGCGGCGGCCAGAGCGAATCCCATGGCGCCGCTCGAGGCGTTCGTGAGGAAGCGGACCGGATCGAGATATTCTCTCGTGGGCCCGGACGTGATCAGCACTCGGCGGCCCCGCAGGGATGTGGAGGGCACGGCTACTTCAGGGCAAGTCTCACGATCTCTTCGGGCTCGAGAAGGCGGCCCATGCCGACCTTGCCGCTGGCCAGCTCGCCTCTGGCGGGGCCCCAGACCTGGTAGCCGTAATCGCGCAGACGAGCGGCGTTGGCCTGCGTGGCCGGGTGCTCCCACATCTCCGCGTCCATCGCCGGGCATACGGCCACGGTCGCGCGCGTGGAGAGGATGAGGCCGTCGAGCAGGCCCTCGGCGCGGCCCGCCGCCAGGCGCGCGAGAAAATCCGCGGTGGCGGGGGCCACGAGGACCAGGTCCGCCCAGCTCGCCAGCGAGAGATGCGCCATTTCCCACAGGGAAGGATCCGCGACGTCGGCAACGGCGTGCCGAGACAGCACCGCCAAGCTTAGAGGCGCGACGAAGCGCGCCGCGTTCGGCGTCAGGATGCACCGGACCTCCGCGCCCCTCTTGACGAGGCCGCGCACGATGGCGGCGGTCTTGAAGGCCGCGATGCTGCCTGTCACCCCGAGGGCGACGCGGCGCGCGCTCTTGGCCACGGGCGAGCCCTACTCCGCCTTCTTCTCGGGCTCGGCGGCGCCGCCCGAAGAGACGATCTTCTTGAGGTCCTTCCAGTCCACCTTGCCGCTCAGGACCTCGCGCAAAGCCAGATCGAGGATCTCGGCCGGGGTCAGGTGGCGGTTCTCCTCGCGCCTCTTGAGCTCCTTGGCCCAGAGAGCGGCCATGGGAATGGCGGTGTACTTGCCCTTGCCGAAGTTCAGCATCAGTTCCTCGGTCGTCTTGGCGATGGGGACTTCTTTCGCGGCGGCGTCCTTCTTCGACATTGCGGCCTCCTTTGGAATCTCTCGAGATCAGGCGAGCGCGGGCAGGTAAGACGGATCGAGGCGCGAGGTCCTCAACGACTCGGCCGTCAGGATGCAGGAGATATGCGTCACGGCCTTCTCCAGATCATCGTTGACGACGACGTAGTCGTAGTCCTTGGCCGCAGCCAGCTCGCTGCGCGAGTTGGCCAGGCGCTTGGCCAGAGAGCCCTGCGCCTCGCGCCGCTGAGTCAGACGCATCTTGAGCACCTCGAGGGAGGGCGGCAGGACGAACACGAGGATGGCCGAGGGGTGCTTGCGGCGCACCGCCATGGCGCCCTGGACGTCGATGGTCATGACCACGACCTGCCCCTGCTTGAGGGCTTCCTCGACGAAGCGGCGCGGCGTGCCGTAGTATTCGTCGTGGACCATGGCCCACTCCAGGAACTCGCCGTTGCGTATCTTGCGCTTGAAGTCCTCGCGGGAGAGGAAGAAGTAGTGCCTGCCGTTCTTCTCGCACAGGCGCGGCGCGCGCGTGGTGCAGGTCACGGAGTGGCGCAGGTTCCGGTGGCGAAGAAGCAGTTTGCGGCAGATGGTGGTCTTGCCGGCGCCCGATGGGGCGGAGATGACGAGCAGGGCGCCTTTCCTCATTAGACTTGTGATTGTAGCGAATTCCTCAGGGAACACGCAAGAAGACCCTGTAAATGATAGGATGACTTTTATGAACGAAGACACCCCGCCCCTGCAGGTGGAGATCGACGAGGCAGTCTCGAGGGGGGTCTACACGAACCTGGCGCTGCTGACCCACAGCGAGACGGAGTTCATCCTCGACTTCCTCTTCATACAGCCGCAAACGCCAAAGACCAAAGTCCTTACGCGCCTGGTGACCTCCCCGGTCCACGCCAAGCGCCTGCTCGCGGCCCTTCAGGACAACCTGGCCAAGTATGAGACCCGCTTCGGGCCCATCGCGGCGGGCGACCAGGCGACCCGGCAGAAGACGGGAATCTACCAGTAGCCGCCGTGCGCGTCCCCCGGGCCGCCCTGGTCTGCGTCGGCAGCGAACTCCTCGCGGGCCAGGTGAACACCCATCAGGCCTGGCTCTGCGTGCGCTTGCGCCGCGCGGGCTTCGAGGTCGTGGGCGAGAGTTCGGTGCCGGACGATGCCCAGGCCCTCCGCCGGGCCCTCGAGCGCGCGCTGGCCGCCGCCGACGCCGTGATCGTCTGCGGCGGGCTCGGCCCCACGTTCGACGACATCACGCGCGAGGCGGCCGCCGCCGCGCTGGACCGGACGATGAGCTTCCGGCCCGCGCTTTGGAAAACCATCCTCAAGCGCTTCGCGCGCCGACATCTCCGCGTCCCCGAGGAGAACAAGCGCCAGGCCCAGGTCATCGCGGGAGCGACAATCCTGGCCAACGACGCCGGCTCGGCGCCCGGCCAATTCCTGCGCTCGCGCGGGCGCTCGCTGGCGCTCCTTCCGGGCCCGCCGTCCGAAATGCACCCGATGTTCGAGGGCCTGGTCCTTCCGCGCCTTAAAAAGAAGCACGCGCGCGACGTCCATCCCGCCGCCTTCTCGGTGCGCCTGTCCGGCGTGCCTGAATCCGCCGCCGACGAACGTCTAGCGCCCGTGCGCGCCCGTTGGCCCCAGGCCCGCTTCACCATCCTCGCTTCCGGCGGGGAAGTCTCCTTCCACGCTCTGACGGCGGAGTCCTCCGCCCCGGCCGCGCGGCACGCGCGCGCGCGCCTGCGGCGCGAAATCCTGGACGCGGTGGGGGAGTTCGCCCACGGCGAAGGGGAGACCACCCTGGAAGCGGCGGTGGGGGCGCGCCTCAAGGCGCGCGGGATTTCCATCGCCGTCGCGGAGTCGTGCACCGGAGGTCTCTTAGGAGGGAGCCTGACCTCCGTGCCCGGGGCCTCCTCCTACTTCCTCGGCGGCGTGATCGCGTATGAGAACGCCGTCAAAAACCGACGCCTGGGCGTGCCCTCCCGCCTCCTCGCCCGGCACGGGGCCGTCTCGGCCGAGTGCGCCGCGGCCATGGCGAAGGGCGCGCGCGCCGCGCTGAACTCGGACATGGCGCTCGCGGTCACCGGCGTCGCGGGCCCGGGCGGCGGGACCGCGGGAAAGCCCGCGGGCCTGGTCTTCGTCGCCGTCTGCGGCCCGGGCCGGTCCAACAGCGTTCGCCGCCTGGAAGTCCACGGCCCTCGAGAGACCGTGCGCCAGCGCGCCGTCACCGCGGCCCTGCGCCTGGCCTATGACGCCCTGTCCTGAGAGGGTGCACCCAAGATAAGTAGGTGACTTTTCATGTTCCTGCCGGGCGCGGTCCGCTTTCTTTAAATGGCGCGGCGGGTCCTGTCGGCGGGGGCCCCATCGCTCCTCTGCTCGCCTGGCGCCTATGGCGCCGCTCGCACCCGGAGCGATCCTACCCCCGCCACCACCCGCCGCGCTCAAGGAAGCGGACCGCGCCCTCAGTTCCACAAACAGTCCCACCGATCATTGAGACGCGCCAATCGCAGCTGCAAGATCGCCTGCGCCTGTTGCTTGTCCCAATTCATCCCTGCTCGCTTCAATCGTGTTCCCACCAGATGCTTGCAGCTGCTTTCCGTCACGCCGGAACCAATGAAGTAACCCTTCCTGCGGAAATAGCCGTAGCGCATCCGCTTGCGCTTGAGCGCCTCCACATACAACCGCTTGTAGAATGTTTCCGCGTCTTCAAGTCCTCCAACATAACGTGTTTGTTCTCGAACCGGCTTCTCCCCTTTGGGCGGTATGCCGGCCGTGAAAATAGTCGCGACCTTCACCTCGCTCCATTCCTTCTGCCCACGAATCGGGATATGCGTCCCATCGGGTGAAACGTAAAGCCGTTGAGGCGCTGAGCAGACCTCGCGAGGTTTGGGCGTCTTGGCCCGCCATGTTTTCTCGATCTCGGCTTGGTCCTGACATTCCAGTTGTCGCCCCTGCTTCTCACCCAAACGTGCAGGCCATTGAAAGCGGGTGCGTGCTCAGAGGGCTTGGCCTGCTCCTTGAGCGCGGCGGGTGGTGGCGGGGGTAGGATCGCTCCGGCTGCGAGCGGCGCCATAGGCGCCAGACGAGCAGAGGAGCGATGGGCCCCCCGCCGACAGGACCCGCCGCGCTATTTCAAGCAAGCAGGCCAAGCCCGCTCAGGCGCGCCTACTTTCAGTGGGTGCACCTGTCCTGAGACTCCATCTTGACGGTCCCGTCGAGGTTTCATAGAATTTCCCATCATGATAACGAAAGAGAAGAGAATCGAAACCGTCAAGAAGTACGGCAAGAGCCCGTCGGACGCGGGGAGCACCCCCGTCCAGATCGCGCTCCTCACCGATCGCATCAAGGACCTCTCCGGCCATCTCAAGGCCAACAAGAAGGACTACTCCTCCCAGCGCGGGCTCCTCAAGATGGTCGGCCAGCGTCGCCGCCTGCTCGGGTATTTAAAGAAGATCGATCTGACGGCCTACAACGCGATCCTGAAGCAGTTGGACCTGAGGAAATAACCCATGCCCGCTCTCCAGAAGATCAGCCTGCAGGAAACTGTGGGCGACAAGACCATTTCCCTTCAGACGGGCACCCTGGCCAAGCAGGCCGGAGGCTCCGTCACCTGCCATCTCGGCGACTCCATCGTCATGTCCGCCGCGACCGTGGCCAAGAACCCCAAGGAGGTGAGCTTCGTCCCTCTCACCTCCGACTATCGCGAGCGCGCGTACGCCGCCGGCCGCGTGCCGGGCGGCTTCTTCAAGCGCGAAATGCGCCCCCGTGACAAGGAGACTTTAACCTCTCGCCTGGTCGATCGCCCGATCCGTCCTTTGTTTCCCGAGGGATGGAATCATGAAACGTCCATCCAGAGCATCGTCGTGTCCTGCGACATGGTCAATGACCCCGACATCCTGGCCATCAACGCCGCTTCCGCGGCGCTGATGCTCTCCGACGCGCCGTTCAACGGCCCGGTCGGCGGCGTGCGCATCGCGCGCGTCAACGGCGCCTTCGTCCTTTTCCCGACCTGGGAGGAGCGCGAGACGGCGGAGCTCGAGCTCGTCGTCGCCGGCAAGAAAGACGCCCTCCTGATGGTCGAGGGTTCCGCGCACGAGGCATCCGAGGAACTCTTCGTGTCGGCCCTCGAGATCGCCCAGAAGGAGATCAACAAGCTCTGCGCGCTGCAGTTGGAGCTGGTCAAGCGAAGCGAGGCCGCCGGACGCAAGGTGGTCAAGCACGCGGTCAAGGCCCCGGCGATAGCGCCAGCGGTGCTGGAGCTGGTCGCGACCCGCTTCACGGAGCCGGTCAAGAAGCACCTGCGCTTCAAGCTGGACAAACACGGCCTCGACGCGCGGATCGACGAGATCAAGGATGCGATCAAGAAGGAGGTCGAAGAGAAGGCCAAGACGGACCCGGCCTTCGCCGACGGCCTCAAGTGGGTCTCCAAGATCTGCGAGGACATCCTCTATACCGAGAGCCGCGCGCTGACCCTCGTCGACCGCGTACGCCCCGACGGCCGCGGTTTCGAAGAGGTCCGGCCCATCGACATCCTCATGAAGCCCTTCCCGCGCCTGCACGGCTCGGCGGTCTTCACCCGCGGCCAGACGCAGGCCTTCTGCAACGCGACGCTCGGAACGCCGGGCGACATGCAGATCATGGACGTCATCCAGGGAGAGTACAAGGACCGCTTCATGCTCCACTACAACTTCCCGTCCTTCTCCGTCGGCGAGGTGCGCCCCGAGCGCGGCCCCGGCCGGCGCGAGATCGGCCACGGCGCGCTCGCGCGCCGCAGCCTGGCGGTCCTGCTGCCGCCGGAAGAGGAGTTCCCCTACACGCTGCGCGTGGTCTCGGAAATCTGGGAGTCCAACGGCTCCAGCTCCATGGCCTCGGTCTGCGGCGGCTCGCTGTCTTTGTTCGACGCCGGCGTGCCGATGAAGGCCGCCTGCGCGGGCATCGCGATGGGCCTGGTCATCGAGGGCGGCAAGTACGCCGTGCTCACCGACATCGCGGGCATCGAGGACCACAACGGCGACATGGACTTCAAGGTCGCCGGCACGCGCGCCGGCATCACGGGCTTCCAGATGGATATGAAGGTCGAGGGCCTCTCGATCTCCATCATGAAGGAAGCCCTGGCGCAGGCGCTGCGCGGGCGGCTCTTCATCCTGGACAAGATGGACGCCGTCCTGCCCGAGCCGAGAAAGGAGCTTTCTCAGTTCGCCCCGCGCCTGTTCCGCATCACGATCCCGACCGACAAGATCGGCGCGCTCATCGGCCCGGGCGGCAAGAACATCCGCCGCCTCATCGACACGTACGGCGTGCAGGTGGACGTCGAGGACGACGGCTCCGTGTTCATCGCGGGCGTCGACCCAATCGGCTGCGAACAGGCGAAGGCCGAAGTCGAGGCCCTCACCCTTGAAGCCGAGGTCGGCAAGATCTACAAGGGGCACGTCGTCTCCATCAAGGAGTTCGGCGCGTTCATCGAGATATTCCCCGGCAAGGAAGGCCTGCTGCACGTCTCCCAGATCGACGTCAAGCGCGTCGACCGCGTTTCGGACGTCCTCAAGATGGGCGACGAGGTCGAGGTGAAATGCCTCGAGATCGACGAGAACGGCAAGATCCGCCTGTCGCGCAAGGCGGTCCTCTCGCCGGGCTCCGAGAACGACTCCCCCGGCCCGCGCCGGGACGGACCGCCGCGCGAAGGCGCCGGCCACGGCGGCCCCCGCCGCGGGGGCGGGCCGCGCCGCTAGTTCCATGGTCAAGAAGATGGAGACGCCGAAGAACGGGGCCGAAGGGCCGCTCGAGACGCTCAAGGCGGTCTACGACTTCATGACCAAGAACGGCCTCGAATCCGTCGAGATGACGGAGGAAGGGGCCCGGATCAAGCTCGTGCGCCGCAAGGCCGCGACGGCACAGATCCCGGTCGCCGTGCCGGTGGCGATGGGGGGGGCGGCTTACGCCGCTCCCTCCGGCGCCCCGGCGGCGCATCATGCGCCCGTCGTGCCCGCGGGCCCGTCGATCAAGTCTCCGATGATGGGCATCTTCTATCGCGCTCCGTCGCCTTCGAGTCCGCCTTTCTGCAAGGAGGGCGACGCGATCAAGCCCGGCCAGGTCATCTGCATGATCGAGGCCATGAAGGTCTTCAACGAAATCAAGGCCGACTACCCCTGCACGATCGTGAAGTGCCTCGTCGAGAACGGCAAGCCGGTCAAAGCCGGGCAAGACCTGATCATCGTCGCCCGGTGAACTCACGTCATCGCGCGGCCGCCAAAGCGCCGAAAGGAGGGAAGTCCCGCAAGGACATCCTCCCATCCGCCCTGCGCTGGCTGGCCTTCTTCTTCGGAGGCGTCTTCCTCGCCTGGGCGCTCCTCGTCCCGTCCCATGCCGGCGATATCGGTCGATACATAGCCGCGAGGCTCTTCGCCTTCTTGGGCAACGCCGCGTATCTCCTGCCCATCTTCCTCCTCAACGGCCTGCTCCAGCACGTCCTGCGCGCCAAGTCCTCGGGCTGGATGGTCACGACCCTGACCTCATCGCTCGGACTCGCCGCCGGCGCGGCCCTCTTCGCCAAGCTCGGATCATGGCTGGGCGCGGACATGGCGCCTGCGGGCGGCTCCTGGGGCGCGGCCCTGGCAGGAGTCCTCACCTCGGCCCTCGGCGGAGTGGGCGCCTTCCTGCTGGCGCTGGGCGCGCTCCTGTTTACGTTCCAGGTCGTCTTCGAAATTCGATGGTCCGGCGTCGCGGCCGCGGCGGGCAAGCTCCTTGCCGAGGATTACCGGGAATGGCTCAAGGCCCGGGGCGAGCTCAAAGAGCTCAAGATCAAGGCCCCGAGCGCGCAAGAAGCCGCCAGGACGAAGTCCCAGGACCCCCACCATGACGCGCCCCCCAGCCCCGAGAAACCAAAAGCCGTCGACACCCGCGAGATCAAGCCCCTAGTCGATGGCGCCGCGAAAAATGGATCGCCCCGCATGATCGAGGTGAAGCCCGCCTCCGGCGGGGCCCGCTGCGCCGCGCCCGCGCCGAGTTCCGCCTACCGGGACTACCGGCTTCCGCCGTTGGACCTCCTGAGCCTCCCCTCTGACGCGCGCCACCGGGGCAAGCCGACCGAGACCGAGATCTCCTCGGCCATCGAGGATCTGGAAAGGACGCTCAAGAGCTTCGATATCGACGCGCGCGTCTGCGGCTACTCGCCGGGCCCCGTCATCACGCGCTACGAAATCTCGCCCGCGTCCGGCGTCAAGGTGAGCTCCATCGTCGCCCTCGAAAATGACATCGCGCTCGCCATGCGCGCCAAGGGCATCCGCATCATCGCCCCCATTCCGGGCAAGGCCGCCGTCGGCATCGAGATCCCGAACCCGCGCCAGGCCGCCGTCGTCCTGCGCGAAATCCTGCAGTCGGAAGCGATCCCGGCCGCGGCGCCCCTGCTCACCTTCGGCCTGGGCCTCTCGGCGTCCGGCGAACCCGTCGCCGCCGACATCGCGAAGATGCCTCACGTGCTGGTGGCCGGGGCCACGGGCTCCGGCAAGTCGGTGCTGATCCACTCGATGGTCATGAGCATCCTGTTCCGCGCGCGTCCCGACGAGGTCAAGTTCGTGATGATCGACCCCAAGCGCACGGAACTCACCTTCTACGAAGGCATTCCTCACCTCTTTGATCCGATGACGGACCCCGCGCGCGTCGCGGTGATCACCAGCGCCAAGGACGCCGCCAAGTCGCTCAAGGCGCTCCTCTCTCTGATGGAGAAGCGCTACGAGAAGCTCCAGCTGCACGGCGTGCGCAACCTCGAAGGCTACAACGCCGAAGCCGACAAGAAGGGCCTGCCGCGGGAGTTCTTCATCGTCGTCGTCATCGACGAACTGGCCGACCTGATGCTGATCGCCGGCGACGTCGTCGAAGACGCCATCCAGCGCCTGACCCAGATGGCGCGCGCCGTCGGCATTCACATGGTGCTGGCGACCCAGCGGCCGTCGGTGGACGTGATCACCGGCGTCATCAAGGCCAACCTCCCGAGCCGCATCGCGCTCCAGGTGATCTCGAAGGTTGACTCGAAGGTCATCCTGGACGGCTCCGGCGCCGAGAGCCTGCAGGGCCGCGGCGACCTCCTGTACCTGTCCAGCGGCGCGCAGAAACCCGAGCGCTGCCAGGGGGCCTTCGTCTCCGAGGAGGATATCCGCGCCCTCGTCTCGTACCTCAAAACGCAGGGCAAGCCCGACTACCCGATGCTCGAGACGATGGGGGCCAAGGGCTCGGCCGCCGACGACTTGGCTCAGTTCGGCGTGGAGCCGCTCGAGTTCTCCCAGGCCCTCAAGCTCGTGCTGGAACGCCGCCGGGTATCCCAGGACTTGTTGAAGTCCCAGTTCGGCTCCTCGGCCCGCGCGACCAACATCCTCAGCCTCCTCGAGGTCAAGGAGATGATCCGCAAGCCCGAGGGCACCAACCGCTGGGAGATCAACTTCGACATGATCGAGGGCTACCTGCGCGCGCACTTCCCGCAGGTCCCGCTCGACTTGAAGGATTGAATCGATGAGATCTCTCTTGATCATCGTCCTCCTCGCGCTTCCTCTCAAGGCCGTGGAGCCGCCCACCGCCTCGGCCGGGAGAGAACTTCCCTCCTATGCGGCCTCGACGGCGCCCATCACCCTCGACTTGATCTCAGCGCGTTTCTCGGAAGTCGACGGGAGGATGAAGTCCCTCAGGGCCGCTTTCCGGCAATTCGCGCGCATGGACGGGTCGGACGCCGTCCAGTCCGTGGAGGGGGAGGTCCTCTTCCTCAAGCCCGACCTCCTGCGCCTCAACCACCGCCTGCCTGAGAAGCAGACCGTGGTCTGCGACGGCGCCTGGCTCTGGGTCTATCGAGAATCGACCAACCAGGTCATCCAAACCCGCCTGGAGTCCTGGCGCAAGTCCGAGCCCCTGGCCAAAGGCCTGCTCGACTTCGGCCGCTCGGCGGACCTGCTCAAGCGCTACGCCGCCGTCGTCTCCACCGTTTCCTCTCCCGGAGCGGACGGCCATCGGACTTTCGAGGTCACGCTGACTCCTCGCCCCGAGGACCGTCAAGGGACCGACGCCGACTTCGAGCTGACGCTCAAGGCGTCCACGCGCGATTTCTTCCCCGGCGACGCCAGACTGCGCGTCGGACGCGTCTCCATCCACTCCGTCTTCGAGGGCGTACGACTCAATCCCGAGTTCCCGGCCCAGACGTTCCGCTTCGCGCCTCCGCCGGGCGCCGACGTCTTCCAGACGCCAAGCCCGAGACCATGATCGACCACGAACCTGATCCCCTGCGCCGCATCCCGACCAAACACACCGCTCATATCCGCGCCGAGATCGGAGCGATCCTGCGCGCCGCCCGCCTCCAGCGCGGGCTGTCGCTGGAGGACGTCGCCTCGCAGACCCGCATCTCCAAGCGGTTCCTGGAGGCCATGGAGAACGACCGTTTCGACGAGTTCGCGGCCATCGTCTACCTCCGCGGCTTCCTCAAGGGCTACTGCGATCATCTCGGCGTCGACTTCTCCGAACAATGGAGCAAGATCGAGACAACCTCCGCCCCCCAAGAAGCGGCGGCAGACGTCGCGGCCGCCACCGTCTCGAACGCCGGGACCCCGGCGCGGGCGCACGCCCCCGCCGCCCACGCTCCGACCGACGCCAAAAGGTCCGAGAGTTCGCCCGGACCCATGCTCATCCTCCTGCTCGCCTTCGCCCTGGCCGTGGGGCTGGGGATCCGGCTCGCCGGCGACCGCAAGCCCGCCGACTCCGCCGTGATGGCGACCACGCCGAGGGTCCTCATGCCCATGCCCCGGACCGTGGATCCGCGCGTCGTCTTGCGCACCGAGGAAGACGCCTGGGTCCAGGCCTTGGTCGACGGCGCGTCCGTCTTCGCCGGTCGCATGCCCCGTGGCGCCGTGATGGAGTGGAAGCCGTCCCGGGCGGTGTCCCTGCGCTCCACCGCGCCGGAGGCGCTTAGACTCACCGTCAACGGCTCCCCGGCCGACCTGCCGACCCCGACGCCGGGCGGAGAATACCTCATCGACATCCCTTAAAATGAACCTCGCCAACCGCCTGACGATGCTGCGCGTCGTCCTGGCAGCCGCGGTGTTCGCCGCCCTCATGGCCGACGAGCCGCGCTGGCACGGCGCGGCCTTCGCGATGTTCCTGGTCGCCATCGTCACCGACTGGCTCGACGGCTGGCTGGCCCGCCGCACGAACTCCGTGAGCCCCTTCGGCAAGGTCGCCGACCCCATCGCCGACAAGATCCTCGTCATAGGCACCCTCATCGCCCTGATCCGGACGAGAGAGCTGGAGATCCCGCTTTGGGCCGTTTTCCTTATAGTCATCCGCGAGCTCATCATCGGGGGCGTGCGCGTCATCGCCGGAGCGCAGGGCAAGGTCCTGGCCGCCGACCGGTGGGGCAAGATCAAGACCGCCGTCCAGCTTGTCGCCATCCTCCTCATTCTCGCGATCGTCCTCCTGAAGGATCGGGCCCTCGCGCAGCCCTGGTTGCTGCGCTGCGCCTACCACCTGAGCGTGCTCTGCGCGGTCCTGGCCCTGTCCAGCCTGGGCTCTTACCTCCGCCAGTACCGGGCCATGCTCGAGCAGTCCTGGAAATGACGGTCGACCGGCTCTGCGTCGTCTTGGCGACCGGGCTGGGGATAAGCTATATTGCGCTACCGGCGGCGGGGCGTAAGTGGACCGGCGCGGGACTCCTGGGGACCGTCGAGGGGCTCCTCCTATGGTCCTTTCTGCCAGCGGCGCCGGGGCCGTATGCGGCCGTCGTCGCAGCCGCCTCGACCGTCGCGTGCTGGGTCTGCGGGAGGGCCGATCGGGCCCTGGGGACGCACGACAGCCCCAGCATCGTCCTCGACGAGGTGATCGGGTTCTGGGTCGCCGCCGCGGGGCTCGCGCACGAGCCCAAGTCCGCGGCGGTCGCGTTCGTCGCGTTCCGTCTTTTCGATTCGGTGAAACTGCCGCCGTACCGCTGGTTGGAGCGTCTGCCGGGAGGCCTAGGGGTCGTCGCCGACGACCTAGGCGCCGGGGTGGCCGCGAATCTGGCCGCGAGGCTGATCTTAGGGGGGTGGGGGTGGTCGCGGTGAATAACTGGACGTTCGCCGTCCTTCTGGCCCTGGCCGCTCCCGCCGCCGCCCAGCAGAACCCCTGGAACGCTCCCGTCGCCTCAACGGCCGCCGCCGTACCCGTCGCCTCAACGGCTCCCGCGTCCTACGCCGATAACCTTGGCCAGCCCCTCTCCGTCTCGGGCGGGCCCTGGGTCCTCTCCGAAGTCCTGTTTTTCTCGGCGGGGCGCGTGGTCAGCGACTACGCCTGGCGTGACCGGGTCCGCGGCCGCCGGGGCCAGATCTACACGAATACCGACCTCCAAAACGACGTGGAAACCTTAATGGGCCTGGGCGCTTTCGAGCGCGTCACCCCGGCCGTCTACGCCATCTCCGGGCAGATCGTCCCCTCCGAGTTCGCCGCCGTGACGATTTCCACCAACCAGGTCCGCGTCGTCTTTAACGTCAACGAGAAGCCCAAAGCCGCCGACGCCAAGCCCAAGCTGCTCATCCCGCCTTCGGCCGTCTCCGGACTGATCCTGACCCCCACGGCCTATCGCGGCGCCGGCAAGTTCAACAACCCCGGCCTGGGACTGGACATCAACGCCGCCTACTTTATCGGCCGCCTCTACGGCAAAAACATTTACCAGGACTCCCCGCGCAAAACGAACTACATCGACCGCATCGGTCTTTGGACGCTGACCGCCGACGGCAAGATGCAAGTCCAGTCCGACGCCGGCTGGCGTCCGGCCGTCGCGGTCGGCGGCCAGCACATGCTCGTCTTCCGCGACTCGCCCCAGCCCACCGTCGCCACGCCCGGCGTCTCGGTCAAGGTCAACTCCAAAAATACGAAGACCTACACCAGCGGCTACGTCGTGGCCTCCAAGAACTTGCGCAGCACGCGCGTGAGCGCCGGCCTCATGCAGGGCGGCATCGGCGAGTTCGTCTCCGGCCTCTCCGAGTTTCTGACGCCCGAAGCCCTGAAGTTCTACGCCCACGACGCGCCGGGCACGGAAGTGCACTCGCGCACCGTCCCGTTCGCCAGCGTTTTCTACCTGGTCAAGCCCGATTATCCGATCGGCTTCGAGGTGATGAAGTTCAACGGAGCGGCGACGAACCCGTACATGGTCAACTTCAAGATCGGCCGCCTGCTCAAGTTGAACTTCGACCTCGCCTATCTGAAATTCCGCGGCGGCTACGAGGTCCTCGGCCTCTTCCAGTTCCGCTACAACCACTTCCCGCGCAATTAAAGAGACGAAATGGCTGAGAAAAAACCGACGGGGGAGCTCCACGACCTTTACCGTCAGATGTTCCTCATCCGGAGCATGGAGACAAGCCTGCTCGATCTCTTCGGACGGGGGGAGGTCTCGGGCACCGTTCATACCTGCGTCGGACAGGAACTATCCGGGCTGGCGGTGGCGCGGACCTTGCGCAAGGGCGACCTCGTTTTCAGCAACCATCGCTGCCACGGTCATTTTATCGCGAGGACCGGCGACGTCGAGGGTTTGGTCGCGGAGGTCATGGGCAAGCGCTCCGGCGTGTGCGCAGGCCGCGGCGGCAGCCAGCACATCTACAAGGACGGATTCTACAGCAACGGGATCCAAGGCGGCATCGTCCCGGTCGCTGCGGGGCTTGCCCTTGCCTTGAAGCTGACAAATTCCGATCACTTGTGCGTGGCCTTCATCGGCGACGGAACCCTTGGGGAAGGCGTCGTCTATGAAACTCTCAATATCGCCGCCAAGTGGGGACTCCCATTGCTCGTCGTCCTCGAGAACAACCTGTACGCTCAAAGCACGCACCACTCCCAGACCCTGGGCGGAGATATTTGCGCCCGTGCCGAGGCGTTTGGAATCGAGACCGTGACGGCGGACACCTGGGATCCCATGGACCTCATCGGGAAGGTCCAAGAGACGGTCCAGGCCGTGCGCGGCTCGGGCCGGCCAAGGTTCTTGAGGATCGACACATACCGTCTCAACGCCCATTCCAAGGGCGATGATGACCGCAGCGCCGCCGAGGTCCGGTCCTACTGGGAGAAAGATCTCTTGACTCGATTCGCTAAGGAGGACTCTCCGCTGGCCTCTCGTTTCCAGCGTGAAGCCGAGGAACGCGTGGCCGCAGCCGTCGTCAAAGCCCGGGAGGCGGCCGCGCCCGAGCCTCCCATCCCCTCCGCGCAGGCGCCGAGCGCCCCGTGCCGAAGGTGGATCCGCACCGAACCGGGGCAGAATCGGCGGGTCGTGTCCGCGATCCAGGGCGCTCTGCGGCGCAACATGGAGAGGGACGCGCGCATCATCCTCTTCGGGGAGGACGTGTCGGATCCCTACGGCGGAGCCTTCAAGGTGACGAAGGGTCTGAGCAGCCGGTTTCCTTCCCGGGTCTTCAACACACCCATCAGCGAGGCGGCCATCGTCGGCATCGGCAATGGCCTGGCTCTACGCGGTTTTCTTCCCGTGGTGGAAATCATGTTTGGAGATTTCATGGGCTTGGCCGCCGATCAGATCATCAATCACGCCTCGAAGTTCCGCTACATGTACAACGAGCAGGTTCAAGTTCCGCTCGTCATTCGCACGCCCATGGGAGGGCGGCGAGGCTACGGCCCGACCCACAGCCAGTCGCTCGAGAAACATTTTCTCGGCATTCCCGGCACCATGATGCTGGCGCTTCATGAGCGCTATGACCCCGGCGCCGTCTACGATTCGCTGTTTTCCCGCATCGACCGCCCCACGATCGTCATCGAGAATAAGCTTCTCTACGGGGCCATGCTCTCCCGTGCGGTCCCGGCGGGCTTCACCTGGGAGCACATCGACGAGCCGTTTCCCACCAGCCGGCTGCGTCCGAAGAGCAAGCCCGACGCAACGGTCCTCTGCTACGGGGGGATGCTGCCCTATGCCGAGGCGGCGGCCGAGCGGCTCTTCGACGAGCACGAACTGGCATGCGAAATCATTTGCCCCGTGCGTCTTTATCCTTTCGACCCCCTGCCGCTGCTGGATTCCATCCGTGCGACCGGCAGGCTGGTGATCGCCGAGGAAGGCGTCTCCTTTGCCGGTTTCGGGACGGAGGCCGTCGGCGAAATCATCGAGGCGGACCCTCGCTGTCTGAGGGGTTTGCGGCGTCTCGGAGGCCCTCCCCATCCCATCCCGGCCTCGGTTGCCCTTGAGCAAGCGGCTCTGCCGGATGCGCAGAGGATCGTCCAAGCCGTGCTGGAGTTGGTTCATGGCGCCTGAAATTATTCCGGTCGTCATTCCCCAAGAGAACGTCAACGACGAGTCCGTGCTGCTGGCGGCTTGGCGCGCCGGCGAGCGCGAGTTCGTCGAGCAGGGCCGCCTGCTTGCCGAGATCGAGACCAGCAAGGCGCTCCTGGAAATACTCGCGCCGGCTGCGGGCCACCTGCGGCGCGCGGCCGCGGAGGGTTCATCCGTGCCGGTGGGCTCGATCCTGTGCTACCTGACCCCGGGAGCCGACGACCCCCTGCCGCAAACCACCGTCGACGCGGCCGTCCTCGGCGAGACATCGGTTGAGACGGCTCGCTTCAGCAAGAAGGCTCTCGACCTCATGAATGAGAAGGGCTTGAAGCCGGCCTCTTTCGCCGGCAAGGGACTCGTGCGGGAGGCGGATGTTCGGGAAGTTCTCGGCGGTCAGCTCCACTTCAAAGGCCTTCCGGTCCGGCGCGTCGAGCTGCCCGCGCGCAAACTGGCGGAAATTCGCAGCCTGTCCGCGGGCCAAAACGACGGGCTATCGAGCTTGGTGAGCGTCGCTTGCCCGGCTGCGGGCCTGCGAAGGGCCGTCGCGCGCCGCCCGGAGCTTGCGGCCACTCCCCTGGCCTGGACGGTCTTCGAGGTGGGCCGTCTCCTGCGTATTCACCCGCTCCTGAACGCTTACTACGACGCGGGGCGCCTCTACCTCTATGATGCCGTCCATGTCGGGTTCGTGGTGGATGCGGGCAAGGGTCTGCAGGTTCCCGTCATCCATGACGTCGACCGCAAGGAACTGGAGGATGTCGCCCGCCGCATGCAGGATCTCCTGCTGGCCTACGAGGACGACTCAATGCGCGCGGAAGATCTGACCAACGGCACTTTCACGATCAGCGATCTTTCCGCGGAGGGCGCCGTCTTCATCCACCCTCTCATTAACGAGAGGCAGTCCGCCATCCTGGGCGTGGCGGCGGCGCGCCAACCGCCGGGCGATCCCGGGGAGACTTTCGATTTGATTCTCAGCTTCGATCATCGCGTCGCCGAGGGCCGTGTCGCGGTCCAGTTCCTGAAGGACCTCCGCGACAGGCTCAACGCGGCATGAATCTGCGCGAGATCGTAGGCAAACTGGCCGGTTGTCCCGCCTCTGATGTCGGTCCGGATTTCCGTCTTGATGGGCCGGGCCTGAGCGGCTCCATGAAGAAGTCCATCCTCATCGCGTCCGTTCGCCGCCAACTGGGCGTCGAATGCATGCGGGCCGCGCAAGCCAAGACCTTCGCCGAACTTGAGTCGGTCGTTCGAGCAGCCGCGTCGGCCGGGGCGAAAGAACCCTCCGAGTCCGCGCGGGTCCTGGCCGGCGATCTGGAGCGGGGGGAGCTCCCAGCGGGTCTGCGCTGCGGCATCGACGTGGAAGCCGCCGACGCTCTTCCCCTCGCGCAGGACTATGCGAACCATGAGTTCTATCGGGACGCCTTTACCCTGGATGAAATCGCCTATTGCGCGGGGCAGGCGAATCCGCGAATTCATTTCGCGGCGCGTTGGTGCGCCAAGGAGAGCCTCAAGAAATGCGATCCCGTCTTCCTCACGGAGAGGATGGGCTCGATCGAAGTCGTGCGCCGGGAAACCGGGGGTCTTCGCCTGGTTCATCACGGTTCATCGGGACGTCGCGACCTTGAGCATGCCGTCAGCATCGCGCATACGGACTCCATTGCCGCAGCCGTCGTCGTCGCGCCCGTTCGTTGAGCTAGGGCGATGTCCCGTAGTCTCCCTGCAGCCCGACGAAGTACGACGTCTCGACTCTCGGCCGGGTCCGGCAGGAGGAGCCGACCAGGCAGTAATTGCTTCGGCTGCTTAGCGCGACATCCGCAAGCCCGATCTGGCGAAGCCTCCCGCCCAGGCGGGGGGAAAAATGACCGAAGCTGAGCAGGTGATAGCCCTCGGCTGCCGCGCGTTGACGAACGTCGCAGAGCAGTGTTTCCAATGTTCCGTCGACGGCGGGATCCTCCCAAAAGTCCACGCATTCCAAGACCCTCAGTCCCGCGCGGCGCTTTCCTTTCAGAATCATATACCCGGTAGCGTCATCGGCCGAAAAACAGGCAAATAACCTCTTTTCGACGCGGTGGTCCGAGAAGCAGTGCCAATGGAGCGTCTCTGCGTCGCGGACGTTGGTCGTCGAGTAGAGAGCTCGAGTTCGTTCCCATAACCCGTCGAAAACCCGGCCCGCCTCCCTCCGTTCTTCGGTCCTCAGGCCCGGTCGCGGCCGCAGGCCTTCCAGCCTCCAGGATTGGAGCGCGTCCAGCGTTTTCGCGGCCAAGGCGGCGGCGGTTTGCGGCAGATGCGACAATGCCGGCAAGCGCGCCAAGAGACATTCTCCGGCCCTCAGAAGAAGGATGCTCTCGCGCTGCGCCCCCCAGGGCAGGAGCTCGAACCCCAGGTTTGAGAGTATCTCGGCGACAGGCGCGGTTGGAGTCGTATCGAAGAGAAGCGTCGATCGGGCGCTTTCCATCTGTCTGGAAAAGAGTTCCAAGCTGCGCTCCCTATCTTCGGGAAGGACCATCCAGGTGCTGACGGAGAAGACGACGGCGGGCTTGCCGTCGAGGAGCATGAGGCCGGGGACGTTCGCCAAAAAACCGGAGATTTCCCCGTCGCGTCGCAGCATCCACCCTCGATCATGGCTCGGCTCGAACGCGGGGTTTTCGTCCCACCAGAGCCTGAATCGGCTTCGCCAGAAATCCCGCGTTCC
>Ga0209211_10005027_pt1 | contig 20049 bp, 16 predicted proteins | sample RifGroA2_FD_183992 | JGI IMG/M metagenome (GOLD analysis project Ga0209211, IMG submission 183992) | Groundwater microbial communities from Rifle, Colorado, USA - Groundwater A2 (SPAdes) (version 2) | ecosystem: Environmental > Aquatic > Deep subsurface > Groundwater | place: Rifle, Colorado...
TAGCCTGGTCAACAAGTTGCTCTGTTTCAATCCGCGGAATTAAGACATTTTTATTGACTATAAAATTCCGTTCGTAAAACTCCGCCCAACCGGTAATATATTCCACCGGCATTTGGGAAGTTCCGCCCTGCTGAGCAGGGTCCTGCTTTGCAGGATAAACTTCCCATTTCCTCAACCAATTTATTTCTCTGGGGGAAAACCGTTTCATTTAATAAAGATCCAGAAGATAATGGCCAAAACAATTCTATAGACTCCAAACGCCGCTAGGGAGTGGTTTTTCATAAATTTAATCAGCCACTCAACCGCGATTTTGGCCGAGATAAACGAAACGATAAATCCGAGAATTAAAAGTTTAATGTCTTGAGCGGAAAAATATTGATATGATTTGATTAAATCCAATCCGGTAGCCGCCGCCATCGTCGGGACGGCTAAAAGAAATGAAAATTCTACTGCGCTCTGGCGGTATAATCCGACAGCCATTCCGCCGATGATTGTGGCCGCCGCCCGGGAAACTCCGGGAATCATTGAAATTGCTTGGGATAGTCCAATCAGTAAACACGATTTTAAGCTTAACTCTTCAATCGTTAAATTGTTTTCAATCTTTATTTTAGTCAAAATTTTTTCTAAAATGATCAATAAAATGCCTCCGATAAAAAGCGAGGTTAAAACAATTTGCGAATTACCAATTAAATATTGTTTAATAAATTTATACAGAATAAATCCGATAATTGCCGAAGGCAAGAAAGCCGCCAATATTTTCGGATATAATTTTTTATTCTCAATAAGTTTATTGAAATAAAGAACGACTATAGCCATTATCGCTCCAAGCTGAATTATAATTTCAAAACTTTTAACGAATTCTGTCTGGGAAATGTTTAATAATTTAGTCGTTAAGATCAAATGGCCGGTTGAAGAAATCGGCAGAAACTCGGTGATACCCTCAACGATTGAAAGGATTAAAGTTTGAAAAATTGACACTTATAAGTATTATATCTTGAATAAAATTTGAAATTTTCAATTTATAATTTAAAATGACCAAATTTGAAATATTTTAAACATTAAAAATTTAATAATTGTAATTTGTTTTCAAATTTCGAATTTAAAATTTCAAATTGTTTTCACAACATTTTAATAATTATATGTTATCATTTCCAATATGACTATCGGAGTAGTAGGAGTTGGTTTCGTGGGTTTGGTGACGGCAGCAGTATTTTCCAAATTCGGAAATACGGTTTGGGCGGTTAACCGAGATAAGCAAAAGTCCGATGATCTGAAGAAGGGTAAAATCCCCTTTTTTGAACCCGGTTTGGAAGAATTGGTCAAAGAAAGTGTTGATGTTGGAAGGTTGAAATTTACCACAGAGTATTCAGACGCTATTTCAGATGCTGATGTAGTTATGATCGCCGTCGGTACTCCATCAGCTCCGGACGGAACTGCTGATTTATCCGCGGTTTTTGGAGCGGCCAAATCTTTGGCCCCGTATATCAAAACAGGGGCTATTGTTATTGTTAAGTCTACCGTTCCTCCCGGGACCAACAATAAAGTCAGGGAGATTGTCGAAACCGGTACCAAAAAACAGTTTTATACTGCTTCCGTTCCGGAATTTCTGCGTGAAGGAACCGCGGTTGACGATACTCTTCATCCCGACAGAATTCTGATCGGTTCCAATGAGCAAGCGGTGATTAAAAAGCTTCTAGAATTGCACCGGCCCTTGAACGGTGAAACCGTGATTATGCGTCCGGAATCTGCTCAGCTGACCAAGTATTCATCCAATGCTTATTTGGCAAACCGGATTGTGTTTATTAACCAAATTTCCGATTTGGCCGAAAAAACCGGAGCTGACGTCCAGGAAATTATCCGCGGAATGGGACTCGATCGTAGAATCGGATTGCATTATTGGTGGCCGGGATTGCAATATGGAGGTAGTTGCTTTCCCAAAGATGTTAAAGAATTGGCGGCTTATGCCAGAAGGGTTGGTGAGGGCGACGGTTTATTTGAAAAGATAGATCAGCTTAATGAAAACCGGTTATTAAAATTACTAACCAGATTTGAAAAAGCCGTTGGCGGGTGGAACGGTAAAACAGTTGCGGTTTTGGGATTGTCCTTTAAACCGAATACCGATGACATGCGGGAAGCGCCTTCAATGAAAGTTATTCCGTTGTTAACCGCTGCCGGAGCCGCAGTTTCCGTCTATGATCCACAGGCGTCAGGCCATGCTAAAAAAATATTAGGCGACAGTATCGCGAAATATGCAGAGAGCCCTTATGAAGCCGTAAAAGGAGCAGCTGCGTTAATAATTTTGGTTGAATGGGATGAGTTCAAATCTTTGGATTTGCCAAAGATAAAAAAGAATATGGCCTCGGGCGCGGTTTTTATAGATACCAGAAATTTATACGATCCTCAAATAATCAAAGAAGCAGGATTAAAATACGTTGGAATTGGCCGATAGTTTTATCCGTTATCAACGTATCAACGGATTAACGTATTAATCGCATTAACCTATTAATTTATGAATATTCTAGTCACAGGTTCTTCCGGCTTTGCCGGTCGGCATTTAACCCAGCATCTTAAATTCAGAGGTCATACGGCTCTGACACCGGAAATTGATTTATTAAACGCCACAGAAACAGAAGTAGTAATCTCCAAACAGAAATTCGATGCCGTTATTCATTTGGCAGCAATGGCTGAAGTAGGGACAAGTTTAATCTCTCCGGCCAAAATTCTCCGAAATAATATTTTTGCCCAGTTAAATTTATTGGAAGCTTTTAGACGGAGAAACTCAAAAGCTAAAATCTTAATAATTTGTAGTGCTGATGAATATGGTGGCAGTCAAGCAGGTCCTATCAACGAAAATACTCCGCTTATGCCGTCTAGCCCCTATGCGGTTTCCAAGGTGGCCCAGGACTTTCTAGGACTACAATATTATTTGGCTTATGGATTAAATATTATTCGTCTCCGTCCTTTTAATCACATTGGTGAAGGACAGAGAACTGGTTTTGTAGTTCCGGATTTTGCAAAACAGATAGTTAAAATAGAAAAAAGCGGTAGGCCGGGAGAAATTATGGTCGGAAATTTAGAGGCCATCCGTGATTTTACCGATGTTAAAGACATGGTCAGGGCTTATGAATTGGCTTTGGCAAAAGGTCGTGTTGGCGAAGTCTACAACGTCGGTTCAGGCCGGGGCTTAAAAATTTCTTATTTACTTCAAGAACTGATTAAATTATCAAAAGCCAAAATTCAGATCAAAGTTGATAAATCCAGATTCCGTCCTGGAGAGTATTCTCAATTGATTTGTAATCCCGATAAGTTTATGAAAGCCACCGGTTGGAAACCAGTAATCCCTTTGGAAAAAACTTTTGAGAGAGTGTTAGAATGGTGGAGGAGGCAACAGTGAAAAAAGCATTTATAACTGGTATCACCGGTCAGGACGGAAGTTATTTAGCAGAATTTCTATTAAATAAAGGTTACGAAGTTTATGGTTTGATCCGACGGACATCAACAGTCTCGACAGAACGGATTGATCATATCCGCAACAGAATCAAGTTTTTTGACGGAGATTTACTGGATCAACATTCTTTAACAAACGCCGTTAGGGAGATCCAACCCGATGAAGTTTATAATTTGGCAGCGCAATCATTTATTCCGGCATCTTTTTCCCAACCGGTTTTAACTGGTGAAGCTACTGCCCTGGGCGTCATCAGAATGTTAGAAGCTATCAGGGTCTCCAAGCCGGATGCTAAATTTTATCAGGCCAGTTCTTCGGAAATGTTCGGTAAAGCCGTCGAAGTCCCTCAATCAGAAACCACTCCATTTTATCCCCGTAGCCCTTATGGGGTAGCTAAAGTCTATGGGCATTGGATAACTGTTAATTATCGTGAAGCCTACAATCTTTTTGCATGTTCTGGAATACTTTTCAATCATGAATCCCCTCGCCGCGGTTTAACTTTTATTACCCGGAAAATCTCTATGAGCGTGGCTTGTTTGGTAGCCAATCTAAGGTGGATGCCTCAAAATGAAATTGGTGAACCATTGGTTAGTCAGGACAAAAAAATTTCTATCGGTAATTTAGAATCTAAGCGTGATTGGGGATTTGTTGGCGATTATGTCGAGGCAATGTGGTTGATGTTGCAGCAGCCAAAACCGGACGATTTTGTGATCGGAACCGGAGAAACACATTCGGTTAAAGAATTTATTCAAACGGCCTTTGATATTGCCGGATTAAAAAATTGGGAGGATCATGTTACTGTCGATAAAAGATTTTACCGTCCGGCTGAAGTCGATTTACTGATAGCTGATCCTTCAAAAGCTAATAGAAAACTTGGTTGGAAGCCCAAGACAAGTTTTAAGGAATTGGTTAAAATGATGGTGGAATATGATATAAAATTTGTTAAACGACAAATTGAAGGAAATCAGAAATGACAAATCAACCAAAAAAACAAATTGTGGTGATGGTGATTCCGACTTATGACGAAAAAGGAAACATCGGAAGAGCTATAGATGAACTGGAAACTGTTTTTAAGAAAGTTCCTGAAAATTATGAAATGCACATTTTAGTGGTTGACGATTCGTCTCCTGACGGAACGGCAGATGAAGTTAGGGAGAAGATAAAGAAATTGAAAAATATCCATTTGTTAATAAATAAAAAAAAGATGGGATTGGGTGGAGCATATTTATCCGGAATGAAATATGCCGTTGAAAAATTAAATCCGGATATTTTCTTTGAATTTGATGCCGATTTGTCCCATGACCCGGAATTAGTTCCTCAATTTTTAGCAAAATTAGAAGAAGGTTACGATCTGGTATTGGGAAGTCGTTATATAAAGGGCGGAGCTATCCCTGATAATTGGGGATTAAAAAGAAAATTTTACAGTGTGGTCGGGAACATGATTATTATGTTTGTACTGACCGATTTTAGTATTCGGGATTGGACTACCGGATATAGGGCCATCCGCCGTTATGTTTATGATAAGGTTTATCCATTGCTGGGAGAAGAGCGTTTTTTCGGATACACCTTTCAAATTGGTTTCCTGCATAAAGCCGTCCGGGCCGGATTTAAAGCCGGAGAAGTACCGTTAAAATTTGTGGACCGGACTTTAGGCCGGAGCAAATTAGGGGCGGAATATATTAAAAATACTTTGATTTATATTTTCAAAGCCAGAGCATTGGAATTGGCCAGATTTATGAAATTCGCGGTTGTCGGCGGAACAGGTCTGGTAATGCAAACTATTTTATACCGGATTTTAGGTTTTAATCTAAAATTACTATCTCCGGCTTGGGCCACTATTGTTGGCGGACAAGCTGCTATTTTGAGTAATTTTATATTAAATAATATCTGGACATTCAAAGACCGAAAAATTGGAAGTTTTAAGGCTTTAGGAGTTAAATTAGTCCAGTTTTATCTGACGTCTAATATTGCAGTCATATTTATCCAGGGAGGAATAATGAGAGCTGGCGAGTTAATGATAGGTAGAGATAGTGTTTTGATTAACGGGTTTTATATTTCTGCCTTAGCGTTGACTCTTGTTTTCAACTTCACGGTTTATAATAAATATATTTGGAAACAGAAATAATAAAAGTTTCAATAACCCATCAGTTATACTAGCTCCATGCCTGAAAATTTTCCGCTAAAAACTTTATCTGTTTTCTTTCCTGCCTATAATGAAGAAGATAATATAGTTAATACAGTTTCCAAGGCAATTAACGTTCTTCAATCTTTAAATATTTCCGATTATGAAATCATTGTGGTAGATGACGGGTCTACCGATAGGACTGCCGCTGAAGTTCAAAATTTAGCTATCAAAAATTCAAAAATCAGGCTAATACGCCATAATCGTAATCGTGGTTATGGTGCCGCCCTAAAAACAGGATTTTCTGCCGCCAAATTTGACTGGATTGCCTTTACTGACTCCGACGGTCAATTCGATTTTCGGGAAATCAATAAATTTTTAGTCAATGTTACCGATTTCCAGGTAATTGTCGGCTACCGTAGAAAACGCTCTGACAGCAAATTTCGCCGGATGATGGCCGTTTTGTTGCGGATATGGGATACAATTCTGTTTGGTCTTAAATTAAGAGATGTTGACTGCGGTTTCAAATTGATTAAAAAATCAGTAATAAATAAAATCTTTCCCCTAGTTACCGAGAGCGCTATCACTGAAACAGAAATGATGGTCAAAATTCACCGTTTCGATTTTCCTATTAAGCAAATAGGAGTAGCTCATAATTCAAGAATAGAAGGAGTGCAAACAGGTGGAAATTTCAAAGTAATTTTCAAGGCGGTTATCGAAAGCCTAAAATTGTTCCTTCATTTTAATCCATTTTTCTCCATTCTGATTGTTATTTTGTTAGTTGCTGCTTTCTTGCGCTTATATCTCATCAGAGACTATATCGTTTTTCTAGGGGATGAAGGGCGTGACGCTTTGGTTTGGCACAATATGGTAGAAAAAGGCGAATTCACTTTTTTGGGTCCCACAGCTTCGGTTGGCGGATTTTACTTAGGTCCGATTTATTATTACTTGGCTTTACCGTTTTATTTCATTTTTAGGGATCCGGTTGGGCCGGCGATTTTTGTAGCTCTTTTAGGGGTTGTTACTGTTTGGTTGATTTATTCTGTGACTAAAAGTTGGTTTGGGGGAACCTCAGGGTTATTTGCATCAGGTATATATGCGGTTTCCTCTTTAATTGTGCGTTATTCTAGAGCTTCTTGGAATCCGAATCCGGTCCCATTTTTTTCTATGCTGGGAATATATTTAGCTGCGACCGGAGCTAAAGAAAAAAAATGGTGGAAATTAATTGGAGCCGGAATTTGTTTAGGCATCCTTTGGCAACTTCATTATTTGACCTTGATAATGACTCCGATAATAATTTGTGTGGTAATTATTTCTAATATATCTAAGAGCTCGGTCTTAACAGAGCAAGGCCGGGCTTTAATTAGCATATTCACCGGATTTGGATTTTTATTTGTTGGTTGGGCGATAGGACTTTCACCTTTTTTGGCGTTTGAAATTTATCATCATTTTCCCAATACCAAAACAGTTTTAGAATTTATCAGTCGTCCCAACGGTTCTGTTTTCAATTGGGAACTATTAGGATTAGTCAGGTCGGTGCTCCGGAATACAAATAGATTGACTATTACAATTTTTAGCTGGCAAAGCGGATTGGCGACTACTATTATAACTTCAATTTGGGCTTTTGGTGGGAGTTTGATGATTATGCTTAATAAAAAAAACAGTCCGGAAAAGTTAATTCTCCAGAAAGCCTTGTTATGTTGGTTTTGGATAGGAATAACAATTTTTTCGTTATATCAAGGTAGCATTTCAGATTATTATTTTGGATTTTTGTTTCCGATTCCGGCTATATTCTTTGGAATTGTATTAGGGCATTTGTTTGAAAAAAAATTGTTTGGTCGATTATTGGCAGGATTTGCTAGTTTGTGGTTGGTTTATGATCAATCCGGTCATTTATTTTTGCAGAATGAACCAAATCGATTATTACAGCAAACAGAGTCTGTTTCCCGCCAAGTAATTTCTATGTCAGGAAATGAACCTTATAATTTTGCTCTGATAACTTCCGGGAACAGCGACCACGCTTACCGATATTTTCTAGAGAAATTAAATCAGCCACCGGTTAGGCTTCAGGATTTGGTCGCTTCGCAATTAATAGCGGTTTGCGAAAAATCGGTTGATGATTGTCAGCCTTTGGGAAATCCAATTTGGGAAATAGCCGGTTTCGGCAGGGCAGAAGTAGTTGATTTAAAAACAATTCCGCCAGGGATTACAATCTATAGGTTAACTCATTATTTTGGACCATTGTAATCATTTATAATCATCCAAACTATGCAACCATTCTTATCTATCATTATTCCTTCTTTTAATGAATCCGAGAATATCGCCAAAGGATCATTGAATGAACTGGATAAGTATTTATCAAGCCTTAAATATAATTGGGAAGTAATTTTAGTTGATGATGGATCGACTGACGGAACATTGGGTGACTTGCAGAAATGGATAAAGGGTAGAAAAAATTGGCAGTTAATAATAAATTCCCATCAAGGCAAAGCTCAGACAGTAAAATCCGGAATTCTGAGAGCTCAAGGGAATCTCGTTTTGTTCACTGATTTTGATCAGGCTACTCCTTTATCCGAGGTAGAAAAATTACTTCCATTTCTACAAAAGGGCTATGAAGTGGCAATTGGCTCACGTGAGGTAAAAGGTAGTAAACGGTTAAAAGAACCTTGGTATCGTCATTTAATGGGAAAGATATTTAATTGGATTGTTCAGCTATTTACGATTAAGGGTATATCCGATACTCAATGCGGATTTAAGCTTTTTAAAAATCATACGGCAAAAGATTTATTTAACAGTTTGGTTGTATATGCCAAGGGATCAGAAACAAATGCCTTTACAGGCGCTTTTGATGTAGAGCTTTTGTATATTGCTCAGAAAAGAGGGTTTAGAGTTGCCGAGGTTCCTGTATCTTGGAAGTATGTTAAAACTGTTAGGGTAAACCCTATCCGCGATTCAATAAGAATGTTTTTAGACGTCCTCCGCATCCGGATAACGGATTTATCCGGAGGTTACAAATGAATTCACTAAAATTTTTTCTGCTCTTTACTCTTTACTTTTTATTCTTTACTTTTTTCACCATTTATTCCTATACTCAAGTTGATCTCAATCTAACGTTGTCTGATAATCCTATTTATCAATCAATTCAATCGCAACTGACAAGTATTGGATACTTCAACCGCCCACTATCAACTATTATATTTTTCCTTATTGTGTTTTCTTGCACCTTTATGTACTTTCTTGTACTTAAGATCAACAAGAAATTTACTATTAAACAACTCTGGATTTTGCTCTTTGCTCTTTGCTCTTTGTTATTTATCTCTTATCCCGCCCTTGCCCACGACATTTTTAACTATATATTTGATGCCAGAACCGTAGTTAAATATGGTCAAAATCCATATTTCACCACTCCATTGGATTTTCCCAAAGACGATTGGATTAGGTTTATGCGTTGGACTCATGTCAGTTCTGTCTATCCCCCAGGATGGTTGATAGCAACTATTCCGTTTTATGTTTTGGGGGTTGGAAAGTTTACCCCTACACTATTGTCATTTAAATTATTGGGGCTGGTTTCATTTTTGGCATCAAGTTGGCTAATGCAAAAAATTGCCGGCCGCAAGGCATGGATTTTATGGAGTTTTAATCCGATGATTTTAATTGAATCCCTAAGCAGCGTTCACAACGAAATTACTATGGTATCTTTTACACTCTTGGGATTCTATTTTTTGAGACAGGGAAAATCCTTTAAGGATTCTCCTTTAAAGATCTTCCCTTTAGTCCCTTTAGTTTGGGGAGGATTGATAAAATATACCTCTTTTCTTTTAATACCATTTTTTAACCGTCCGGTCTTCGCCGCCTTCGCCGCTTGGGTTGGCGCCATTGCATTCTTTTTTGCCCGTGAGATTAACCCTTGGTATATTCTCTTACCGGTTGCGGTTTCATTTATGTCGAAAAACAAACATCTAACTTCTTTGGCTCTTGCTTCAAGCCTGTTAATTATGTATCGTTATTATCCATGCGTCGCTATTTTTTCCTGTTAATTTCCATCGCCTTACTTTTGTTATTGACTTTACCGTCAATCATTTCCGGTAATTTTACTTTTGTTTTCGATATGGGCAGGGATCAGTTGTGGACCAGAAATATGGTGGAATTGAGACGCCCCACTCTGATTGGGCCTTGGGGGTCAATTGCCGGAGTATTTTTCGGACCTCTTTGGTTTTATCTACTATCAATTCCATATTTGATTTTTAATGGCGACCCCCGAGCTTCGGTTTTACTTCCATTGATTTCTAATTTAGCGGTGATGATTATCGGTTGGAAGATTCTGCGGGAATATAAACACCCTCAAACAGCTGATTTTTTTGCGGTTTTGTTTGGGGCTTCACCCGTAATTATCAGTTTGTCATCTTTTGCCTTCCATGCTAACTTGTTACCCCTAACCACATTGTTATTTTTCTTTGGCCTTTATGTTTTCCATAAATCATTACTCATAAATCACACCAAAGTTGGTCTAAAATCATTGTTTGGATTGTCATTATCTGCCTTAATGGCCAGCTTATCTTTTCATTTAGAGCCTGCTGCAGGGGTGATGTTAGTGGGGTTTATGGCTGTTGTAGTTTTAATAAATTTGCAACAAGTAAAAAAATTACGCTCATTAACATCAGTAAAAAATATAGTGATAGCATTCATTTTATTTTTGTTGCCGTTTATTCCCCAATTTATATTTGAGCTCAGGCATGATTTTATCCAGTCTAAATCTTTGATAGCTTATTTTCAAGGGAAAAATCCCAGCTTAATGGGTGAATTGTCTTTAGATAAAAGGGTCATTGAGAGAATAACTAAATTGGCAGGGACTTTAACTTATTCCCTTTTTCCAGTGGAACTTACGGCCGAAAAATGGATAATATTCGCGGTATTTATATTATTGACCGTTTTAAGTCTTGCGCAAAAATATAAAGAGAAAGATAATGAATTTTTCCGTTACGCTTTACTATTTACCCTTTACTTTTTGCTTTTTCATTATTTAGCTTACACCTTTCTATTTCCTGCCGAACTGAAAAATTGGTATTTATATGGTTTTGTTCCGTTATTTATTTTATCAATATCGTTGATTTTAGAACAGTTAAAATTAAAATCTAATTTCTATAAATTATTTACGGTTTCATTAACAGTTATGATTGTCTTCTTAAATGTTAATCCAATAGATAGATTTTTTGGCATAAAAAAACCTATGCCACTAGAAACTCTTAATGCTCAATTGAATGTTGTAGATTGGATTTACAAAGACGCAATTGCTAAATCCCAACCATTTGCGGTTTATACCTATACCCCTCCGGTTTATGATTACCATTACGAATATCTTTTATGGTGGCGGGGAACAAGAAAATATCATTTGTTGCCGGCTGAATTTAGTTATCGTCCTGGAGAAACTTCTTATTCACAATATAAAACGGAATTTATGTCTAAACAGTGGAAGCCGGAAGAAGCTAAACTAATATATTTAATTATAGAACCAGACAGTCTTATAAAAAGATTAATCGGTTGGATGGACAATTTTCCTAAAACCAATCAATTAGAGACAAAGGAATTTCCTTCTAAAGTCAAAGTATTGTTCGGGTCTATATAATTAAGATATGTGGAAACGCAGAGCGTTAATGTTCACCACTCTAATTGTTTTATATTTTTCTTCAAGATTAATTAATTTAACTTTAATTCCGATTTTTACGGATGAAGCTATTTATATTCGTTGGGGCCAAATAGCTCTTCAGGATCCAGTCCATCGGTTTATTTCTCTGGAAGACGGAAAACAGCCAATGTTTGTATGGTTGATGTTGCCTGCATTAAAGTGGATTGCTAATCCTTTAATGGCCGGAAGATTGGTATCCGTATTTTCTGGAACTTTAGCTTTGGCGGGTTTGGTAGCATTATCGTGGAAATTATTTGGAGAGAAAACCGGTTGGCTTACCGGATTTATATATATCATTTCACCGTTTTTTCTTCTCTATGATCGGTTGGCCCTATATGACTCTTTGACGACTGCATTAATGATTTGGGCGCTTTTTTTATCTATTTTAATGGCAGGTTTGTTGAGACTTGATATTGCCTTGCTTTTAGGTATGACTGTTGGAGCAGGATTCTTAACAAAATCATCTGCTCAATTTGCCTTGATTCTTTTGCCCTTCATTCTTTTATTATTTGATTGGAGAACTAAAGAAAAGGGAAAAAGATTAATTAGATTGGCAGGGCTGGGAATTGTAGTTACATTTTTATCAAAGGGTATTGAATTGATACTCCGTTTGGCACCTCTTTCTCATATGATTGGTTTAAAGGACCATACTTTTATTGTGACGAATCAAGAGTTTATCATGCATCCATTTGAACGATTTGTCGGTAATATAGGAGGGTTGTGGAGCTGGATACAATCCTATGCTACTTATCCCTTAATGGGGCTTTTTATCATTGGAATGATTTATGGATTGAAAAAACATAGAGCTAAAACTGTTTATTTAAGTTTGTGGTTTTTGGTCCCTTTTTTGGCCTTGGCCTCATTCGGTAAAGTTCTCTATCCACGCTATTTACTTTTTATGCTAGCTCCGCTTTTACCGATTGTTGCCTTAGGAATATCAAAAATAGCACAATGGAAACCTTGTCGTCATTTGCCTATTTGTCTATTTGTTTATTTATCTACCATCTTATATCCTTCTTATTTCTCCTATTTAATTATTTTTAATCCTTTAGATTCTCCCCTTCCAAAAGTGGATCGCTTTCAGCTTCTTGATGATTGGCCATCTGGTTACGGTATTAACGAGGTAGTTGATTTTATCAAACTAAGATCCATGAATGAAAATATTTTTGTTGGGACAGAAGGCACTTTCGGTTTGACGCCAGCTGCTCTAAATATTTACTTAAAAGACAACAAAAATGTTGAAGTTAAAGGATATTGGCCAGTAGATACCAGTATTCAGGAGCTGACTGAGATTGCTAAAACCGGAAAGCCAACCTTTTTATTATTAAAAGATACTCAGTTACCAAAGCCGGAATGGCCTGTAAAAATAGTAGGGAAATGGCGTAAAGGAAAAGGTGAGGCGTTTTCTATCCTTCTGGAATTTATCTCAAAATAATGGCTCATAGTAAACACATTATTTTTTTTATACTTTTTTTATCTGGATTGCTATTTTTTTATCAGTTGGGGAATACGGCTTTAACCAATTGGGATGAGGCTTGGTTCGGATCGGTGGCTCAAGACATGGCTAAATCAGATAAACTTTTGGCCGGTGAATGGAACGGTCAGATATTTTTTTATGAACCACCCCTTTTAATTTGGCTTTTGACAATTATAATTAAAGTTTTTGGCGAGAATGAATTTTGGTTAAGATCGATCAGCGCTTTATCAGGAGTCTTTACGGTTATCGGATGTAGAAATTCTCCTGACGGTTTTATTACTTTGGTCAATAATATTTGTAGTAAAGGTCCATGAAGGGAACAAGCTCCGGTGGATAATATTTTCAGCTATTTGTCTGGGATTGGCGTTTTTAACTAAGCGCGCCAGTCCGTTACTTGCTCTTCCGGCTATTGGATATATTTTATTAAAAACAAAACCTGTCTTAGTAAATTTATTTATTTTTTTTATAACCTTTATAACTATTACTTTCCCCTGGTATTTATTAAGTTATTTGAAATGGGGAGATCAATTTATAAATGAATTTTTTATCGGATACACTTTTAATAAAATTAGATCAGTCAATTCCAGTATCGGCACTTCACCGTTTTTCTATTTAAATTCCATAAAGCACGCTTTTAAATTCTGGGCTTTGTTAATCCCGCTGGCCACCGTTTGGGCGGCGCTAAAATCCTTTAGTGACCATAATATTAGGGGACCTCTGATTTTTGTTTTAAGCTTTCTGTTTTTCTTGACCTTGGCCCCGATTAAATCTTCTTGGTTTCTACTCCCTATTCATCCTATTCTTGCAGTTATTACCGGCTTGTTTATAAATAATATTTATAAGAGTTATAAACATTATTGTGCCTTTTTGTACATTATTGTACTTTCTTGTACTGTCCTTATCTCCCTTTTCCAATTTATCCGTTACCGCCATGACTATATAGTTCCTGATACCACCGCAAATCAAGCTTTAATTTCCAAATTGGCAGGAACATTGTCTAGCGAGGGCCAGAAGATTTTTCTGGATGACGAGTATTTACCAGTCGCTGTTTTTTATAGCCGTAAAAGGGTTATCCCGTTAAGATTTAGCCGAATCACCAATCCGGTCCCCAGCCTAACTGAAATTCCCGAAGGCAGTTTAGTTCTTACTAACACGGAAACATTTTCGGTATTAAAATCAACAACCGAAATTTTATTTGAGAAGCTATTTTCTGTTGGAGATCTGTTTTTGGTCAAAGCCAAAGGAATAAAAGCTTAAAATCAGGAAAATCATGGCGGTAGTCAAAAAATGACTGGATAAAAACGGATTTAGTTGCATAGGTAGATAGGGATCTTTGATATAAAAAATTAGCAGCAAGTAGGTTATTCCGGCAACCATCAGATCATTGATTTTTTTAGTTTTTATAAATTTTGCGGTCAAAACTATCCAGACAGGAATTAAAATTATGTAATGGTGTTGCCACACAAAAACTGATAGAAATAACATAGTAATTACAACCAGATTCCAAAATAAAATAAATTCTTTTGTTTTTTCCCCGACCTTTATAATTTTTATATTGTTTATAATATTTATCCCTAGGATTAAACTAATACTAAATCTAATCACTGAATTCAACTCCCCAAAAATCTCGAATTTCCCCAATAAGGCGGTTATCGACTGGTTCATATAACTCCCGTTCAGTGTTTCCGGAGTATTTTCGTTCATTAGCTGCGGAATGGTTTTAAAATAATAATAATAAGTTAAATCCCAACCGAATACGGCAATTCCGATTGCCGTTAACATGGTGACTATGATTGCAAACCACCAAATAATTTTCCACCTTTTTTTAAATAGAAAATAAATTAGCAATGGGGCCGGTGTTAATTTCAAAATAGTAGCCAACCCCAATGAAATTCCTGATTGAGCATTAAAATGCCGATCTTTAAAATAATAGCTACCGACAACCAGTCCTAAAATAATTAGATTAATTTGTCCTAATACTAAAGTTAATTTTGACGGATATGTCTTGAGAGCCAGAGCAAAAATCAGCCAAAACAACGCAGCTGGAATTCTTATTTTTAACAATTCAAAAATTATCTTTACGCTAAAAAATAAAGATAAAATGGAGATTGTGGTAAATATAAATTCAGCTGAATTTTCAGGAATTAATGTTAACGGTATAAAAAATAAAGTGGCTGCCGGGGAATAGTTGTACCGGTCAAAAAATTTCATTTGATACGGATTTTGATTTGCAAGAACTGCTTTAGTCCCGTCTAAATAAACGCTGAAGTCGTTTAAGCGAAAGTTCAATATTAACTGCCATAGAGGGACCACCTGCCGCCATAAAATAATTGCTACAATCAAGAGTATTATTCTTTTAGTCATGAAACTTTCTAGCCGTTTAACCATTTTAGCCATTTTAACCATTTCAATTATTTCTTTATTTTACTTCAAGCCTATTTGGAGAGATCACTTAATTCCGTTTCCGGGAAATCTACTCGTATCTTATTTTAGCCCATGGAAAGAAGAATCATGGCCGGGTTATCCGACTGGTGTACCCCGGAAAGAATTACTTGGCTTTGATACAGCTAGGATGATGGGCCCTTGGCGCCGTTTTATTACAGATGAACTTAAAGCTGGTAGATTTCCGGTTTGGAATCCGCATCAGTTTGCAGGTGCTCCGCTTTTGGCCAATTTCCAGTCTGGTCTTTTTTTTCCTCCGAACTTAATTTATCTTGTCATCCCTTTTCACATCGCCTGGACTATTTTAGTAGTCTCACAACCGCTGCTGGCAAGTTTTGGAATGTATTTATTGCTTAAATCACAGTTTGTCAGTCAGTTCCAAACAACCATTAATCAATTTATAATAATAATATTGCCTTCTCTCGCCTATGGTTTTTCTGCCTGGATGTCTGTTTGGATTGAATGGAATATTCACGGTTTTGTTTACGCTTTATTACCATGGGCATTATTTTTTATTTACCGTCGCCAAACCATTTTAACAATTTTGACCATTTCATTTATTATTTTTGCTGGTCATCCCCAAATGGCATTGATAGGAATTACCGCGCTTATAATTGCGTCTGTAGTTTGGAGAAAATTCAAATGGATGATTGCGGTTTTATCAGCTGTTATGCTGATTACTTTGGTCCAATGGTGGCCAGCTGTGAAATATTATCAACAGGCCAGCCGCGAGCAACAGTCGAGTGAATTTGTTTATAGTAAAACTTTGTTTCCTTGGTCTCAAATTTCACAATTAATAGCTCCTAACTTTCTTGGAAATCCGGCCACTGGAAATTTCCGCGGTGCGGCCAATTTCGTGGAAACCACAGCTTATTCAGGAATAGCAATTTTAGGGTTTGCTATTATTGGGTTGTTAACAAGAAACTGCAAACATGGAGTAGGAAACGCTGAGTTGGAAAAGACGAAAAGATATGCAATCTTTCTATTTCTACTAATTTCTATTTTTGTCTTACCAAATCCAATCTCGTTGTTAATCGGTAAGCTTAATATTCCGATTCTTTCCACTTCCGTTGCTAGCCGTTGGCTTATGCTTCTGCCCCTGTCAGTAATTTTATTAGCAGTTTCAGGATTAGACCAATTTGTTGACCGAATTGTGTCAAACTCTACTAAAAAAACCAAGTCCTTTTCGGAAAGGCCAGACATCTTTATCTCTTCGATTGTGATTCTTGGGTTGATTAGTAGTCTTTGGCTCATGACTATTTTTATGCTGTCTTCAAATCGTTTTGTTTCACTTCGTAACCTTATAATCCCCTCCTTCATAATCGGATTGTTATTGCTCACATTATTTTTAAAACAAATGAACAAAAGCAAACCCCTCCTCTTATTATTTTTACTAGCAATTTTATCTATTGGTGAATTGATTTTATTTGGTTGGAAGACAATGCCTTATACTGAAAAACGGTTTATTTTCCCAAGAACTCCGGTATTAGAAAAATTGCATGAACTCTCTTTTGATGGTAGCCGATTTGCCGCGACTGAGGGTAGCGTTCTGGAATCAAATTTCGCTACTTATTATGGGCTATATGATTTGTCAGGATACGATGCTTTATATCCAAGAAGAATAGGTGAGTTGGTTTGGGCTGCAGGTAACGACGAAATTCCGGTTACGGATTTTTCCAGATCAACAGTAGTAGTCCCTACAAAACAATCCAATGCCAGAAATAATCTTTGGAATTTGTCAGGGGTCCGCTGGATCGTCAATAAAGATGACATGTTGATGGAGCATCCGGGCCAAAGATCTAACGATCTATCGTCCGATTTCAAACTCATTTGGGAAAAAGACAAATGGCAAATTTATGAAAATCTAAAAGTTTTTCCCCGGGCATTCTTTATTTCTGATATTTCTCCTATAGATCAAGATTATTCCTTGCAGGACTTAATTCCCTTAATCATTCCCGCCGAGATAATCTTTTACCAGTCAAATAAAGTAGAGGTATCCGTCAACGCTCCTGGTGATGGTTATTTAGTGTTAACAGATACTTTTTACCCGGGTTGGAGAGCGTCGGTTAATAGCTCCGTGATGGAAATTTTTCCGGCTTTTGGAGCTTTTCGGGCTGTACGGATTTCAAAAGGAAACCAAACGGTAAGATTCCATTACGATTCTTTGTAACTCTATATAATTCCATTATGAAAATTTCAATTATTATTCCGGTATTTAACGAAGAAAAAACGGTTATTAAAATAATTGATTCTTTGAAAAAGGTTGATGGATTTTATAAAGAAGTAATTGTTATTGATGATGCGTCAACCGATGGAACTTATAAAAAACTTCAAGAGATTAAAGGAATAAAAATTATCCGTCAATTAAAAAATTTAGGCAAAGGTTCGGCTATCAAAGCAGGAATAGAATTTGCAACAGGAGATTATATCTTAGTTCAGGATGCCGATTTAGAGTATGATCCTCAAGATATATCAAGTATGATAAAACCTATAAATCAAGGAAAAGCAGGGGTTGTTTATGGATCCAGATTTACCGGATCACGGCGAAATATGTTTTTTTGGCACTGGATGGGGAATCAGTTATTAACCTTGGTGACAAATGTGCTTTATAATACCACTCTTTCAGACATGGAAACTTGTTATAAATTAATTCCCTTAAAATTAATTAAATCGTTAAATTTGAGAGCTAAAAGATTTGAATTCGAACCTGAGGTAACCGCCAAAATTCTAAAAAGAAATATAAGGATTTGGGAAGTTCCGATTTCTTATGCCGGCCGGGAATACGATGAAGGAAAGAAAATTACCTGGCGGGATGGCATTCCGGCGTTGTGGACATTAATAAAATATAGATTCATAAATTAGAAAAAAAATGAACAAAAAACAAAAAACAAAAAACGAAAAATTCCAGCTTTTTGCTCTTTGCTCTTTGCTCTTTGCTCTTTTTCCCCTCCTCTTTAATCTTTTCCGCCCCGGTTTTTATTCGTCAGATGACGGCCAATGGATGGTAATCAGATTAACCGCTTTCCATGAATCTTTTCGCCAAGGCCAAATTCCGGTCAGATGGTTGTCCAGGTTAAACCATGAATATGGCTATCCAGTGACTAATTTTCTTTATCCGTTGCCTTTTTATTTGGCGGAGCCTTTTTATTTTTTAACTAAAAATCCGGTTATAGCCGTAAAAATAATTATGGGGTTGGCGATAGCTAGTATGACTGCCGGATCATATTTTTTATTTAAAAAATGGGGAATAATGGTTGGAATTATTGGAGCTTTAACTTATGCGTATTCTCCATATATCGCTTACAATCTTTATGCCCGCGGTTCGTTGGGAGAATTGGTGGCTTTAGGAATCGTGCCCTGGGTCTTTTGGGCGATTTCCTCAAAAAAGCTGTTGTTATCATCGATTTTTACCGCAGCATTAATTACCGCCCATAATGTGGTAGCTGTTTTATTTATGCCTTTCGTGTTGTTATCTATTGTAGTAGGATTTTTTAAGCAAAGAAAAAAATCTATTACCTATTACTTATTATCTATTATCTTAGCGTTGGGTCTTAGCGCCTTCTTCTGGTTTCCGGCTTTGGCCGAGTACCCCTTCATAAGGGCTTCTCAAATTTCAGTTTCAGATTTCAGCAATGAATATCTTTCTCTACAAAATGCATTCAAACGAGTCGGATTAATTCCCGTTTTAACCAATTTTGGATTGCCGTTATTTTTTTTAACCGAAAATTCTAAATGGTTCTGGGATTTTGTCAAGCCAATACAAATAATCCAATTTCCATGGCGGCTTTTAAGCTTATTTTCATTTTCGTCAGCTGTTGTTGTATCTTTAGCTTTTAAAAAATTACCTCAGATAAAACCATTTTATTTGTCTATTTGTCTATTTGTCTATTTGTCTATTATTATTATTACGGCTTTCCCCTATCTATCTCCAAAGTCTTTTACCAATTATCCTTCAAGTTATTACCAAACTAATGATGACAGCACTACAACTAGAAGCGAATATACCCCGGTTTGGATATATAATTTGCCATTGGTCCGCCCGGAAACTCCTATAAAACATTACTATCCGGGTTTGAGGATATTTGTGAACGGATCAGAAAAATTTGTTAATCCAGGAGAATATAACGGAGAAATTAAAAGTTCAGTTTTTGGCGGGGAAAATAAGATAAAATTCATTTGGAGCGAAACTCCTTTGAGGGTTGTAGCGGATTTGATATCAATTATTAGTTTTTTGATTATTTTATCTCTGTTTAAACATAAGCGGGTATTATGAAGCAAATTATTTTTATAATTTTATTGACTGTACCGGCGGTTTGGCAAATCATTACTCCGGGATTTTTTCCGATGCATGATGATGTCCAAGTGGCCAGAGTTCAACAGATGTTTGTGGCTTTGAAGGGCGGGCAGTTTCCAGTCCGGTGGGCGCCTGATTTAGGGTACGGTTATGGGTATCCGATTTTTAATTTTTATAATCCCTTGCCATATTATTTTGGATCGGTTTTTATATTTATGGGGTTTGATGTTTTAGCCGCTACAAAGTTGATGTTTGTTTTTCCGGTTGTTTTATCGGGAATATCAATGTTTATATTTTCTAAACTTTTTTTATCCAATTTTGCTTCAGGGATTGCCGGATTATTTTATGTTTACGCTCCGTATCACGCGGTTCAAATCTATGTTAGGGGAGCGGTAGCAGAATATTGGGCCTATGCTGTATTGCCGTTGGTTTTTTATGCCCTTTGGAAAAGGAAAATTATTTTAGGCGCTCTGGCGTTGGCAGCTCTGATTTTATCTCACAACCTAACCTCATTCATGTCAATTCCTTTCATACTAATATTAATATTTATTAAACTATCGACGGAAAAGAAAAAAGTTTACTATTT
>Ga0209211_10005028_pt1 | contig 20042 bp, 23 predicted proteins | sample RifGroA2_FD_183992 | JGI IMG/M metagenome (GOLD analysis project Ga0209211, IMG submission 183992) | Groundwater microbial communities from Rifle, Colorado, USA - Groundwater A2 (SPAdes) (version 2) | ecosystem: Environmental > Aquatic > Deep subsurface > Groundwater | place: Rifle, Colorado...
GATGAAGATATGGATGTGAGTTTAGAGATTACATTCAAAGATATAAGGGGAAACAGCAAGGTAGAGACAGTGGATGGAAGGATAGAATGGCAGTACAAATGGAACTATGTATATGTGATCGGGGCACGATTTAATCAGTTATTGGATCATGAAGAGACACCGGGTCTGCTGGAATATATAGAAAATTGTGAGAGGCTATTATATGAAGAATGAATGACTCTGTCGCGAGCTGCAGGATTTCTCCATTGTCATTGCGAGCGCCTGAAGGGTACGAAGCAATCTCTTATTTTGGGATTGCTCCAGCTGACTTCGTCAGCATCGCAATGACAAAGTGATATAAAAGGAGAAAAATTTCAGGATAGAAAGGGGGTGATGAAAAATGGCTGTTGAAAAGGCAATAGGCTCATCTAGTTTAGTTGAAGTTATTGACCGCATTCTGGACAAAGGGATAGTAATTGATGCCTGGGTAAGGATTTCCCTGGTAGGCATTGAATTACTTGCCGTAGAAGCCAGGGTAGTAGTGGCATCAGTCGAGACCTATCTGAAGTATGCGGAAGCTATCGGCTTAACGGCAACTGCGGCGTAGTGCTGTAGTCAGTAACTGAAGGAATTTTTTGCTGAATCATCCTTGTCCTCTGAGAAGCAGAGCATAAAGCATAATTCGCCAGGAAATTCCCCCGGTTTCAGGTGTAGGTTCACCCCAATTTTACTGATAGGTTACATAGTTATGGATATTATTCTTGATAATATAGTTTCCTCTTACGAGACCAGTGTCCGGAATGTTGGGTCAATTCTGGATACAACCCATAAGCTTCTTGAAGGTTTTCAGGATTCCTTCCTTGATAGAAAACAGGAGCAGGAAAAGATAAATGCCGAGTTACGTAAGACTCTTGCTAAAAACGAGTCTCTGAGATGGAAAGATTTTGACAATATGATGCAGACTATTTTTTCTCCTCAGGATGAAGAAGAGATAGAGGTAAAGGATCTTATAAGAAGTTATCTCAGTGAACAGGAAGAAGTTGTCAACACCCTTAGGGATAATTTTGTAAGAGTCAAAGATGCTATTACCAGAGATGAGCCTGAAAGGATTAAAGAATTTCAGATCATTCTCAAGGATATATTTGCCAGACAGGATGAGAGAAATAAAGATGTTACCCTGAAGTTAAAAGAGTTCCAGAGGGAGCAACAGGAATTAAGGGAAAGGCTTGAAGAGCTTCGAACAAAGGGAAGAGAGCTTCGCATAAAGGATCTGAGAATAATGCTCAAAACATTTGATATTCAGCATAAGGAGCGAATAGCACGCCAGAGAGAAAGAAGAGAAGAAGTTATCAGCCTGCTTGATGGGTTCAGAGAGAAGAGATTAAAAAAGGAGGAGTAAAATGGGTGTAGTTATGGATATGAAAAAACTCAGTGAGGATATTGTCACATCCTCTGACATGCGTGTAAAGACGATAAGTGGTTTAGTAAGTACTACCCGCAGTATGATTAATGATACACACAAAATGATGAGAGATATCCGGGCAGACCATAAGAAAATGGTTGATAACCTCGGGTCGAGTCTTGAGAAATGGGAAACCGAAAGGGCAAAGGATTTTAAAGCAATGATGGGAGATATAAGAGAAGCAGTAAAGGAAATTCAAACAAGACGGGGTGAAATACACAAAGAAGTTCATGAGCTATTACAGGAATTCCATGCCCGGAGGGAAGAGATGTCTTTGATCTGGCGGAAACTTTCAGAAACTATGTCAAAGAGAAGAAAAACAGGGCCTGCAGCAGGGAAACCTGAAGAAATAAAAAAAAGCACGAGTATAAAAAGAGGTAAACAGGAATGATTGATGAGATGACTACAATACTTGAACCAACTCCTCTGTCAGACTTTGTGGAGACGAAGTACATTAAGGATGTTACAAACAGGGCCTTATCTTATATTAAGGCGGGTTTCCCGATCCACTTTAGAGGGACCTCTGGCACGGGTAAAACAACACTTGCTATGCATGTAGCAAGTAAGATTGGCAGGCATGTGGTTATGATTCACGGAGATGAAGAGCTTACGACCTCTGATCTGGTAGGGGGGGAATACGGCTACAGGATCAGGAAGGTTGTTGATCGTTTTGTATCCAGGGTTTTGAAGGTGGAAGAGGATGGGGTCAAGTGTTGGGTAGATAACCGTCTGACCGTTGCCTGTAAGTATGGATATACATTGATATACGATGAGTTTACACGATCGAGACCAGAGGCAAATAATATCCTCCTTTCTGTGTTGCAGGAGAAGATGATGGATTTGCCGGTTGGAAGAGGGGGTGAAGAGCTATATTTAAGGGTTCATCCGGCGTTTTCAGCCATCTTTACAAGCAATCCTGAAGAGTATGCGGGGGTACACAAGAGTCAGGATGCCTTAAGAGACAGGATGATTACTATGGATTTAGACTGCGTTGACTATGAAACAGAGGTTGCTATCATCCAGGCTAAATCAAATCTCTCTAAACCCCTTACAGAAAAGATAGTCAAAATTGTAAGAGATTTAAGAGAATCTGAAAAGTGCGAATTTGCCCCAACCATTCGCGGTGGTATTATGATCGGCAAGACACTTAACATTCAAGGTATTACTCCGTCAAATTCCAATGGCGCCTTTTTACAGATATGCCAGGATATTCTTGCATCAGAGACAAGCAGGATAGGCTCGAAAGCGAATCAGAACAGGGTAAAAGAGATGATTAAAGATCTGGTTGAGAAATATAGTTAGAGGAGATCAGTCATGAGAAATGTAAGCAGTTTAAAAGGTATGCATTCATTGCGAACACGGAATAAAACAAAGAAACGTTCTGTACCGGGAGTAGAGACCTCAGTCTATTTAGATCTGTATATGCTCAATAAAGAAAAAGAGAGACTTCTGAAGGAAGACGAAAAGCTATGTATGAGGAAGGTTTACATTAAGAAACGCATTGGAGAAATAGATATGGAAATGAACAAACTGCAGCGTACGGATGTCGCTGATAAATTAGCTCCTGCTTTTATGGCGGGGGTGGGGGTGGGGGATTTTTCAGGAATCAAAAAAGGGTGGAAAAAGATGTACTTAGGATATTAAAAAATGACTACACAGATAGTTCATGGAGTCCAGACAACAAGCCTTGCAGATATTTTAGAACGTGTCCTGGATAAAGGGATTGTTATTGCAGGAGATATAAAGATATGTATAGGTGATGTAGAGTTACTTGATATCAAGATTCGCCTTATAGTCGCCTCAGTTGATAAGGCGATGCAGATGGGCATAAATTGGTGGCAGACTGATTCCTATTTGTCTTCAGAGGCAAGACAGACCCAGATCGAGAAGGAGAACAAAACCTTAAAGGAGAGATTAGAGGAATTGGAGGCAAAATTGTCATTGCGAGTACCCTGAACAAAGTGAAGGGCAACCTCGTAATGACAGGTAAATACGGGAGATGAGTCATGACAAAAGAAAAGAAGAAAGAAGGCAAAGGGCTGGACATTGATCTTGGTGTGGCAAAAATCAGCCTGGGAGGGATATTTAAAGGGATAGAAAATATTATTGACTTTGCTGATAAACTGAAAGAAGGGGGCGGGGAAATAAATAAAGAAGGTGAATTTGATCTCAGTCATCTCAAAAAAGGGATGAAAGGGGTATTTGGCGTTTCTATCAAGACCGCAGTAGGTGGTGAACCTGTAATTGAGTCTTTTGGAAATATCAGAAAGACCCCTGCCGGCCCTTCAGTTGAAGAAGAAAGAGAGCCTATTACTGATCTGTTTGATGAAAAAGAGGAGGTTATAATTATTGCTGAGCTGCCTGGGGTTGGAGAGAAAGATATAAAACTCGATTTAAAAGGAGACATCCTTGAGATATCAGCTCAACGTGGAGAAAGGAAATATTACAAAGAGGTTTTAATTCCGGCAGAAGTAAAGGCTGAAACAATGAGATCTTCTTATAAGACTGGAATTTTGGAGGTCAGGATAAAGAAGTAGGGATTTTCATATGGAAGAGAATAATACAATGACATTAAAAGTAAAAGAGACATTACCAAAAGATGTAGGGAGGGCTATTGCCAGGATAGACCCTGAAGATATGAAAGAACTGGGAATCGAAGTGGGCGAGATAATAGAGATTGAAGGGAAGAGAAAAACCCCCGTTAAAATAATGCCCTGCTATGCAGAAGAAAGGGGGAAAAAGATTATCCAGATAGATGGGATCACTCGTGAGAATGCTAAAGCAGGTGTAGATGAAAAGGTAACGATTAAAAAGGTGGGACATCGGCCGGCAAGGAGGGTCACCCTTTCTCCTTTGACATTATCGGTTTTACTTCAGAAAGAAAAGGATACTAAATACATCGGTTCACTGATGGAAGGTCTGCCTTTGGTCTCCGGGGATAAAGTAAGGGCGCCATTGTTTGGCGCAAGGAGTTCTGATTTTATGGTTGAAGAGACGATTCCTGATGGGGTTGTCATAATAAGTCCGGCCACCCTGATAAGTATTAAATCGAAGGGGGTTAAAGAGGCAGGGGTATCAAAGATTTCATACGAAGATATAGGTGGACTTCATGCCCAGATACAGAGAATAAGAGAGATGATTGAACTACCCCTGAAATATCCTGAGGTGTTTGAGAGACTCGGTATAGAAGCGCCAAAGGGTGTGTTCCTGTATGGACCACCGGGGACCGGCAAGACCTTAATTGCCCGCGCCATTGCCAGTGAAACCAGTACCTGGTTTATAAGTATAAGCGGACCCGAGATTATGGGCAAATTCTATGGCGAGTCTGAAGCACGTCTGAGAAAGGTCTTTGAAGATGCACAGGGCCATGCCCCGGCGATTATTTTTATTGATGAGATTGATGCTATAGCGCCTAAAAGGGGGGAGATGGGCGGCGAAAAGCAGGTCGAGAGGCGTGTGGTGGCACAACTTTTATCTCTGCTCGATGGATTAGAATCGCGCGGGCATGTTATTGTCATAGGGGCAACGAATCTCCCCGACACGATTGATCCTGCATTAAGGAGACCGGGTAGATTTGACAGGGAGATATCTATTACTGTCCCAGATAAAAAAGGCAGGTTAGAGATCTTACAGATTCACACAAGGGGAATGCCTTTAGCTGAAGATGTAAGCCTGGGAAAATTGGCTGAGATTACGCATGGCTTTGTGGGCGCTGATTTAGAGGCGCTGGCAAGAGAGGCGGCCATGTCAGCTCTTCGGAGGATCATACCCAAAATAGACTTTGAGATGGCAGATATACCCTACGAGACACTTCTCGGTTTAGAAGTAACTATGGGAAACTTCGCAGAGGCGATGAAAGAGGTCGAACCCTCGGCAATACGTGAATTCTTTGTGGAGGTACCCGATGTAAAATGGGAGGACGTGGGTGGCCTTGAGAACATTAAAGAAGAATTGAGAGAGGCCATAGAGTGGCCGCTGAAGTATCCTGATGTCTTTAAAAAGGCGGATACAAATCCTTCTAAGGGGATCCTGCTTTATGGGTCACCGGGCACGGGTAAGACCTTGCTGGCTAAAGCCGCAGCAAGTCAGACCGGCGTTAATTTTATTTCAGTAAAGGGACCGGAGCTGATCTCAAAATTTGTCGGAGAGAGTGAGCGGGCTATTCGTGAGGTATTCAAGATCGCAAAGCAGGCATCCCCGACTATTCTGTTTTTTGATGAGATTGATGCCATAGTTCCAATGAGGGGGTCAGCGGGTGCGGACGCACATGTAGTTGAACGGGTAATAGGGCAATTTCTGGCAGAGATGGATGGGATTGAGGAGCTTAAAGGTGTAGTAGTCTTAGCCGCTACCAATAGATTGGGGCTGATCGATCCAGCGCTCCTGAGGAGCGGCAGGTTTGACCTCATACTCGAACTTCCGGTACCGGATGAAGAGACAAGGCTTGCAATCTTTCGGATACATACAAGGAAGAAACCCCTTGATAAGGATGTTGATTTAAGCAGACTGGCAAAGGAGACTGAAGGTATAACAGGGGCTGATATTGAATTTATATGCAGGAAGGCATCCATATCTGCTATACGGGAATATATAGAAAATCAAAAATCAGGGATCACTATTTCAATAAAACATTTTGAGGAGGCACTGAAACTTGTGTTTACACAGCAGTCTGCATTACAGGGTAAAATATTATGAGTGAAATGGGTAAATATATTTACGGAATTGTAAATTCTGATAAAGAATTATTCTTCCCCTCCTGTAAAGTTATTACTGACAGAGAGGTATATACAATTACTTATCATGATATCTCGGCTGTAATAAGTGAGAGCGAGATAATAGACTATAACCGACTGCCTAAGGACAACGTCGCAAGATATTTAATCAGTCATCAGATGGTAATAGAAAAGGTCATGGAAGACTTTACAGTGATACCGATGCGATTAGGCACATATGCCCTGGATGAAGATGAGGTCAGGCATATCCTTCGCAACGGGTATAAAGTAATTAAAGATATGTTCAGGAACATAGCAGGAATGATAGAGGTTGATGTTGTGGTTACATGGAATAATTTTGAAATAGTTCTAAAAGAGGCTGCAGAGGAAGGTGAGATAAAAGAGTTCAAGCAGGCGCTTCTGAATAAAAAAGATGGGGTTACAGTTAATGATCAGATGAGGATAGGTTCTTTAATCAAGAACTATCTGGATAAGAGAAGGGAAAGTTTTGCAACCAGGATAGAAACATCCCTGACTCAAACGAGCCGGAACCAGAGACCACATGGACTCATGAATGATAAGATGGTTTTCAATAGCGCCTTCCTTCTTGAAAAAATAATGCTCAGGGATTTCGAGAAAAGAGTGGAAAAACTGAATTCTGAATTTGATGAGAAGTTGAAATTCAAGTGTATCGGACCTCTGCCGCCTTATAGCTTTAATACATTGGAAGCAAAGAAAATAAGGTCTGACGATTTAGCCTCAGCAAAAGAAAAATTAAAGCTGAACACTATTGCAAGCAGAGAGGAAATAGAAAAGTCTTACAGACAGCAGGCGCTATTATATCATCCGGATAAAAATTCAGGCGGACCGGATACGCATGAACAATTTGACCGGATAACGAAGGCTTACAGAATGTTATTAGAATATTGTGATGGAGATGCCTGTTCTTTTAAAGAAGGAGAATCTGCCGGGGATATGATTATTGTAAAGGCAGGGGACTAATATGCAAGGAGAAGGGAAATATATCTACTGCGTAATAAAGAGCAGTGATCTTATAGACTTCGGTCCTTTGGGCATTGGGGAGAGAGGGGACAGGGTGTATACGATCTCTTATAGAGATATAAGCGCTGTAGTCAGCAATACCCTCAAAAAAAAATATCCCGTTGCAAGGGAAAATCTGATCCCCCACACATTTGCGATTGAAGAGGTAATGAAGACTCATACGGTCTTACCTGTTAGATTTTCCACCATCGCAGAGGATGAGGATAAAGTAAAAAATATACTGGAAAGGGAGTATGACAGGTTTACTGATCTGCTGAAAGATATGGAAGGCAAGAAGGAGCTTGGATTAAGGGCTTTTTTTAAGGAAGATGTTATCTATAAGGACATTCTGGCCAATTATGAGGAGATTAGAGTTAAAAAAGAAAAATTAGCTAATGAACCGCCATCTTCCAATATGCATCTATGGCTTTTAGAGATAGGGAGAGTTGTTGAAACTGCCCTGACCAGAGAAAAGGATAAGTGCAGAGCGGATATTCTATCTGTCCTTGAACCTTTAGCGCTAAAAACCAGGATCTGTAATAGCTATGGAGAGATGGTGATAATGAACTCCGCCTTTTTAGTAGATAAAAAAATGGAACCGGAGTTTGACCGGAAGGTAGGGGAGATAACTGTCAAGTATGACGACAAAATAAAATTTAGGTATGTGGGGACAGTACCGCCATTTAATTTTGTCAATGTGGCGATCAATACTGGAGATCTTTGAGATGCTTTTAATAGATGACCTGTTAATGCTGCCTGCGAAAGGATTTATGGGCATCATTCAGAAAATCCATGAGATGGTTGAACGGGAATTGTCAGATGAAACATATATCAGGGAAAAGCTTATGGATCTCGATATGCGATTTGAATCAGGTGAAATAGATGAGGAAGCCCTCATAGACCAAGAAAGAGCGCTTCTGTCTCGCTTAGAAAAAGAGGAGGAATGAAGATGACCAACATAGAAGATGCAAGGAAGGTAGTTACGGAATTTTTAAAAAGAACCCTTCACGTAAAAGATCTAAAGGTCATAAAAGAAGCAAAAGTCAGCGATGGATGGGAGACCGAAGTAGAAGTCTATGAAGAGAGCTCTTTTATAAAGTCACTCGGATTGCATACAAAAGTACAGGACAGGAATATCTACGAGGTTAAACTGGATGATAATCTGGAAGTCTTGTCTTATGAGCGAAAAGAGTTGGCAACACATTAGGCGATGGTGAAAAATGACAGATCTAATCTACTTATATTGCATTACAAATAGAATGCCACAACCAAAATGGGATGGATATGGTGTATATTCCCTTAATCATCAGGGGCTTTATGCCGTAGTCAGCAAAGTTCCTGAAGACGAATTTGGTGAGGAGAATCTGAAGAAGAATCTAAGTAATTCAGAGTGGTTAACAAATAAGGCATGCAGACATGAGAAGGTTATAGAAGAGGTTATGGAGGATGGTTGTGTAGTCCCTTTTAAGTTAGCAACCCTCTTTAAAACTGAAGATTCCCTGAGGGCAATGCTCAAAGAACATGCAGAAAAAATAAAAGAAAATTTAGAGGACCTTGAAGAAAAAGAGGAATGGGGGATCAAGATTTATTGTGATATGGAAAGATTTAAAAAGGGTTTTCTTAAAGAAGATAAAGAGATATTAAGGTTAGATAAAGAAATAAGTTTATCTGCCCTTGGCCGTGGCAAGGCATTTCTTTTAAAAAAGAAAAGAGATCAATTGTTGAATGATCTGATAGATAAAAAAATCAACGAGGCAGTTCAGGAGTTTTTAAGCGGGCTTAAACAACAGTCACTACGAACACGCGTTAACAGATTATTGCCAGGAGATGTAACAGGCAGAAGGGATGACATGATTTTAAACGCCGCGTTTTTAGTAGAAAAAGATAAGTGGAGCGCTTTTATCAGGGAAATAAATGTTCTTAAAAGACAATATGAAGGTACGGGTTATATTTTTGGTTGCACAGGTCCATGGCCACCGTATAATTTCTGTTGATTCAGCATAATATGGGTAATGACATTACAACTTCAAAGGATGTAGCTCTTGTAGAAATCCTTGACAGGGTTCTGGATAAGGGTGTGGTCATATCCGGTGATATAGTAATTTCCGTGGCTGGTGTTGATCTTATATATTTGGGATTGCAGGCCCTCCTTAGCTCAGTAGAAACCATGGAACGTTTAAGATGCTCCCCTATTGCAGGCCCGATGCAGGAGCCAACTTGATGCCAACGGAACAATCCATTCAGAGAAGTCAGGATACACATCCCAGGAGGATTAACATTGACCCTGAAAAGATAGAGAACGGATTGGCAAAGTTGGTTCTTACACTTGTGGAGTTAATAAGAAAGCTTTTAGAAAAGCAGGCAATCAGGAGGATTGATGGTGGTTCCTTATCTGGTGAAGAGATCGAAAGGATTGGTGAGTCCCTGATGAAATTGGAGGACAAAGTACAGGAACTAAAAGATTTATTTGGCCTTAAGGATGAAGACCTCAATCTTATTTCAGGTCCATTCAGTGATTTGTTATAAATATGAGAACCCTTATCTATGTCCCGATTATCCATACAAGCGCTGACCTGGGTTCCTTAGCAGAAGATGTGACCAAAAGAGGAATAAGGGATATGGGTAGTGAGATCTGGAGTAAACATGAAGAGACAGTCCTTAGTTTCTGGGATGTGATAATAAAATATTTTGATTCGATTGAGGTATCCGGTTTTAAACTGTATCAGGATGGAATGCCGGCAGAAGGAGAGGTTGGACAGAGGATTGTAGATGAGGTGGTAAAATCGGGGAGTAAAAATTATGAGGTAATCGCAAACCTTATTCACCGGGGGGCTATATTAGTCAAGACAGAGGATGTTGACCTTGTTAAAGAAGAGCATAATATGCTTCTCAGGATAACCAGGGCCAAAACCGTAGTTAATAAATTTATGGGTCTTATAAGATATAAGCTGGCTAAAGATAATCTCTTAAACAAAAGAGATGAGTTTATTGCTGAAAGAATAGAGGAAACCCTGAATGAAGGTGAAACAGGGGTCATTTTTATCGGCGCCTATCATAATATCAAACAAAGACTTCCGAAAGATTTTCAGATTAGGGAAATCAAGGATATCAATAAGGTAAGGGAATATCATAAGTTACTCCCCTTTTATCATAAACATCGGAAACGAATTGAATATCTGAGTGGATACCTGATTTCGGAGATAAAATAATGAGTAAGGAGAAGGAACTTTTAACATCAAAAGAGAAGGAACTTCAGGAGACAACAAGGATATTAACCGATAATCTTGAAGAACTGGAGACAGCGCTTTCTAAAATTGAGAAGGCAAAAAAGGAATGGGAGACTACATTCGACTCTGTTTCCGATTTAATCTCTATTCATGATAAAGATTTCAGGTTAGTAAGGGTAAATAAGGCCTTCGCCAATAAATTTAACACAACGCCGAAAGAGCTTATAGGGAAATATTGCTATGAGGTATTTCATGGCAGCGGGGGGCCCATAAATATGTGTCCTCATAAGGAGGCCATTGAGACAGGGGAAAATACCCATTTAGAATATGAAGACCCGCTGACAGGGGCTGTATTCGATATCTCTACTTACCCGGTCGTAGATGATAATAACGAGTTCAGAACTATACATGTAGTAAGAGACATAACAAATCTTAAAAAGGCAGAGCGGGAAATAAAGACCATTAATGAATCACTGACTCAGGCAAATGCACAACTTAAAGAGGCCATAGAAAAGACAAAAGAAGAGGCGGAGGTAAGTAAGGCCATCCTCGATATCTCGCGGGAGATAATGGGTATTTTGGACGCTGCCTCTATACTGCAGAAGGTTACAACTATAAACAGCAGGATATTCAAACTTGATGGCATTATGACATTCCTCTGGAACGAAGATAGGAAGTCATATATTCAGGTATCTGCTACAGGCGCTGAGCACATATTAACAATCAGCCCGGATGAGACCTCAGCTATAGGGGAGTCCTTGAGAACTAAGTCATTGACTCTGATAGATGATAAAGACAATCCACTCCTTCATCAAGGTATACTTGCTCCACTATCATTAAAGGCTGTATCCATTAATCCTCTCTTGGTTAGAGACAAGGTAGCCGGCCTTATAATCTGGTGTTTTCACACCCCAATGTCATTTTCTGCGAGAGATACGGCAATCATGGAGGGAATGGGGTACCAGATCGGTCTTGCCCTTACTAACGCCCATCTCTATAGAGAGTCCATGGAGAAGACGATGGAGCTTTCACACCAGGTTGAAACTATTGAGGTAATGCATGAAATAGACAGGAGTGTAATTGCACTTATTGATAGACACGAAATACTCGAAAAAGTGGCTCACATGATAGGCAACCTGATCCCCTGTGATGGAGTTATAATCATCCTCAGCGACAAGGATGCGAAGGGTTTCAGATATGAGGCGGGATGGGGAATAGCATTCAAAAAAGGAGGAATAATACGATTTGATGATATTAATGCAACTGAAGTATTGAAACAACGCAGGGTATCTGTAAGGACTAACCTGGGCATTGAAGACCTCGCCATATTTGACAGGAGGTTATATGAGGAGGGATTTCGTTCAGACATCAGGATTCCATTATTTTCAAGAGATGAGGTTGTAGGTATACTTTATGTGTGTTCACGCCGGCTGGCAGGTTTTATCCCATCTCAGCTTGCCACCATGGATAAGATAGCCAGCCAGATATCGGTGGCCCTGGATAACGCGAGGCTTGTTGAAGACCTGCAGGAGCTTCTTATCGGGACTACTATATCTCTGGCAGCGGCGATAGAGGCCAAGTCGTCATGGACTAAGGGACACTCAGAGAGGGTGACAGAATATGCTGTAAAGATCGGGCTGCAGATGGGGCTTGATGAGAAAGGATTGGAAGATCTGAGGCTGGCAGGGCTCCTCCATGATATAGGCAAGATTGGCACATATGAGACACTCCTTGAAAAACCGGGGAAATTAACACCGGAGGAATTTGAAATAGTAAAAAAACACCCTGTTGAGGCAGTAAAGATTCTTAAACCGGTGAAGATGATTTCCTCTATACTGCCTGCGATACTTTATCACCATGAAAACTATAATGGAACCGGGTATCCGGATGGTCTTAAAGGGGAGGGGATACCACTCTTTGCACGCATCCTTTGTGTGGCGGATGCCTACGATTCTATGACCACAGATAGACCTTATCGCTCTTCACCAGGTAAGGATTACGCGATCTCAGAATTACACCGTTACTCTGGCACCCAGTTTGATTCAAATATTGTTGAGCTGTTCCTTATGTGCCTGGTCCGCTGACCTTGACCACCACCGGCAGGCTTATTATAAATGTGCTCCCTATTCCTTCAGCGCTTTCTACTTTTATCTCACCCCCGTGTGATTCTACAATCCTGCGTGTAAGTGATAATCCCAGGCCCAGCCCGCGGATCTTTGTAGTATAGAAAGGGTCGAAGATACTGTTCATTATATCCTCCGGTATGCCGGCGCCAGTATCATTTATCACAACTACAGCAAATAATTTATCTTCCTCACCCTTAGTCATAGTTTCTACAGTAAGCAATCCACCATTTTCCATAGACTGAACTGCGTTGATGATTATATTGATAAGCGCCTGTTTCATCAGCGCGTGGTCGAGATTCATGATAGGCATATCCGGAGTGAGACTGATGCTTAGGTTTATATTGTGCTCTTCAAACGTATCTTTATAGAAGAAAAGCAAGTCATTGATAATTTCATTCAGGTTAACTGGCTTGAATTCAGGTCTTGTATCTTTTGTGAAATAGAGTATGTTATGGAGAAGTTTTTCAAGTCTGTCTATTTCTCTAACTATAATACCGGCATATTTCTTAAGAGGTGATTCATCTTCCAGTCTTTTATATATAAGGTTGGCAAAACCTCCTATAGGGACAAGTGGATTCCTCAATTCATGGGCTACTGCAGATGACATCTTCCCAACAAGTGCAAGCTTTTCAGACTGCATAAGCTCAGACTGAAGCCTCTTGACCGCTGTTACATCCCTGACAAAGGCCCTTGTCTTTACAAATTGATTCGTTACCGGATCGTACAATGCAGAAGCAGAAATCTCAACATCAATCAATCTCCCATCCTTTGTAATAAACTGTGTTTCTGTCTTGCAGTTCCCTTCATTAATTACTCTCGCTACATGCCTTTTCACATTATCTTTGTACTCCTCAGGCACTATATCCTCAAGCCTCATATTTAACATCTCTTCAAGTGTATATCCGAGTATATGCAGCTCTGTCTTGTTAACCCCCACGAAATATCTGTCTGCATTCACAGAATGGATCATCTCAGGGGAATTCTCAACCAGATCCCTGTATCTTTCCTCAGAAATTTGAAGCTCTGCCTCCAGCCTCTTCATCTCAGTTATATCTGTAGCAATGAATATGACCCCGAGATACTCCTGTTCATGCATGATCGGAGAGAAGTGGGCAAGAACAGTCTTCTCCCCGGCCTTAATCTCGGAAGAGTATGATTTTAATTTCCCTTCACGCATTTCAATGATAAGCTGAAGAGCCTTCTCATGGGCCTTTTCAGAGTGTGCATATTTAAAGTCCCTGCCATACCAGTCCTCCCTTTTTATTCCAAATATCAGTTCAGCAGCGTCATTGATAAGGGTAATCTTATTTTCATTATCAACAAACACGACACCTTCGGCTATTCCTCCAAGCATCGCCTCAAGATGGGTCTTACCCTCAAGCACCTCCATCGTCCTTTTTTCAACCATCGTCTCAAGTTCAAGAGAATACTCTTTTAACTGCAGTTGCGCCTTTTTCCATTCTGTTATATCTTTACTGATTCCAACAGTACCAATTACCTCCCCATTCTCATCCCTCAATTCAGAAAGGGAAAGGCTAATATCTATAACCTCTCCATCTTTTCTTAAGAGCTCTGTCTCGTAATTGGTCACCATTTTCTTATCACTTATAATCATGACAAGTTTCTGCCTGTCGTCTTTATTGTAATAATAATCTGACATGAGGGTCCCGGCCACTTCGCCTTGTTTATAACCAAGCATCCTCTCTGCGCCTTCATTGAATGTTACAATGCGTCCGTTAAGGTCAGTAGTAATGATCATATCTGAAGAGTGCTTAAGTATACTCTCCAGGTAATTTTTAGTCTTCTCCAGCTCAGAGGTCCTTTCACTGATCTTTGTCTCAAGATTGTGATACAGGTCATTCAATGATGTACCCATCTTATTGAAGCCATCAGCAAGTGATTCAAGCTCATCACCGGTGTTTATATTGATCATGTAATCGAGATTACCCCGTTCGATATGATCAACACCGCTATGTATAATATCAACAGGATTTAACACTAATCTGCGGACAAAATAGACACCAAGGGCACATATTAATAGCACAATAGAAAAATCAACGATGAGAAGCATCAACATAAGTCTCTTTACCGGAGCAAACGTCTCAGCAGGGTCTTGCCTGATAAATGTATACCATTTGTAGCCGCCAAGGTTTTCAGGCCCCAGGGAGTTCACATACCTCAATGGACTGAACCCCACAACGGAGTGCTTTCCCCCATGAGCATCATCCGCTGCAATGCTCCATCCGGCACCTTTTTCTATAATCATTTCAATAAGGGACCGGCTCACTACATGTTTCTCAGGTGGCAGTACAGGACATAAAAGTGCTTTCCCGCCTGAATTTATTATCATTCCATGACCAGTAGTTGCAAAACTCATATCTGCAATAAAGTTAAAATAATCATCAACATTCATAATACTCCGTATGCCGCCAACGACCTTACCGGTTACCTTATCTTTTATTGGAATACCGATGTCGAATGCCCTCTTTCCTGTAAGTGAGTCAACATATATATCACTCGCAAATACCTTACCCTTATCATGATTAAATGTAATTCTCCACCACTCCTCACCTGACTGATCGTCAGAGTACCGTCTGCTTCCTCCAATAATCCGCCCCTTATCATTCACGACAAGGAGGCCAAGATGCACTTCTAATTCTTCAGGAAGGCTAAGGTAGCGAATCAGATAAGACTCAACCTCATTACTGCGGTTCACCTTTACTGCCCGGATAAAGGAAGGGTCATCCGCCAGATAGTTAAACGTTGTAATCTCCTTCTTTATAGCAGCATCAAACCGTTCTGCTGTCTTCTTGGCGATCTCGGCAAAGTCCCTGCCTATAGCTTCAGTGAGAACATCTTTAACTTCATAGTATGTGACAGGGAGACCAACGATTAAGGCAAAAAAGCCTGTTATAAGGATGGCTATTAGTATCTTCTTCTGTATACCCATGGGGTTCCCTTCAAAGTTTTATGATACAGATGTGATAGGCAAGACGTTATTATCCGGCCTACCTGGCCAATTTGGTAGTATTCCAGTATCAGTATAACTCCCACGATAGCAGGGGGTCAATCCTTAACCGGCGTTTGAAGAAGTATCGCAATTATGCTATATATCTCTTCAGACATTTGAAAGGGATTTCGTATGAGTCTGAATGAACACGAAATATTGAGGAAAATCCATGACGCTGAACAAGGTGTTTCTCTAAAGATTGAAGAAGCAGAGAGAGATGCGAGGCAACTTATTGAGGAAACAGAAAGACACATAAATTCAGAAATAGAAAAGGGAGAAAAAGATATTATAGATGAGATTACTCATGCAAGAGAGGAGAGTATTGGAAAGATAGAAAAAGAGGCCGCAAATATTATAGATGAAGCAAATGCTGCTGCTCTCGATATAAAAGAATCATCGAAAAGGAAAAGGCAAGATGCTGTTGACAGGCTATTGTTATACATCATGCCAGGAACCAAACCATAGAAGGGTACCATGATCCTCAAGATGTCAAAGGTTTCTATTATCGGACCCAAGAAATCGCTTCATGAGGTTATGGACACTGTATACAGGGCAGGCGTCCTGCATGTAGAATCCGCTCCCGATCTCGTTAAAGGTACACCCTTTGTAGATAAGGTAGCCTTAACAATTGAACAGAAAAAAGAACTTGCTGAATTAGAGAGGCTCAGCAGCATAGCCAGGAAGACCATTAATATCCTCTCCCCACGGTTTTTAATGTCCGCTGAAACCACTGTAAAACAAACTGCATTAAGTATTGAAAAGGCCAAAGCAACTATTGAAAAAGCAGGTAATACAGTTGAAGACCTGAATTCGGATATCCGGAAACTTGAACAACAATTATTACTCTACCGCAGATATGAAAAGGTACTGACTGCTTTATACCCATTAATCGAGATCATACCGGAAAGCGCGTTTATGGATTATACAGGTATAACCCTCTATAAGAAAGAGGCTACACTACCTTTACTTGAAGATGCATTGCAGGGTATCACATACGGCAGACATGAACTCTTCAAAAAGGATATAGATAGAGAGACAACGGCATGCATTGTTGTCTATCCGAAAGAATTTTCTCAGAAGATTAAGGCGATCCTGCATGAGGAGAATATAAGTGAAATTGTAATGCCTTTTGATCTGTCAGAGACACCCATGATAGAATCCGTCAAGATAATACTTCAAAAAACTGCAACCCTGTCAAATGATATACAGGAAATTGAAAGGACATTACATAAGTTCGCCTGCGAGGAATTTTATGAGCTTTCATTAAGCAGCAGGATTATAGAACTGGAAATAGAACAGATACAGGTTATATCAGAACTTTATGGCACAAAGAACACGTTTTTCCTTTATGGCTGGCTCCCTGATATGGCCATTAAATCCTTCATGAAGACAATAAACGAAAAATTCCATAACATAGTCGTATTAGATGTACTCCCTGCAATGCCTGAAGAAAGAGAAAACATCCCGGTCATCCTTAGTAATCCAGGCATTATCAGACCGTTCGAGATCCTGACAAAATTCCTCGCCCTTCCACAGTATGGAACCTTTGACCCAACACCGCTTCTCGCGATCTTTTTCCCGGTGTTTTTTGGCCTTATACTCGGTGATATAGGATATGGGATTATAGCGTTTATGGCATCTCTATGGGTTATATGGAGATGGAGGAAAAATGAGGTCGTCCGGGGTTTGGGAAGTATTTTCATGGTGAGTACATTTGCGGCAATAATATTCGGGTTTATCTTTGGTGAGTTTTTCGGTAATCTCGGTGAACTTATCGGTATACATCCTGTCATTGACAGGTCAAAGTCATTAATCCCTTTTCTTATTTTTACAATCCTTATAGGAGGACTTCATATATCAATAGGTCTTGTTATAGGAATTATTGTTGCCATTAACAGTAGAGATACAAAAAATGCAATAGCACGGTCTTTGAAATTATTATTTGTCATCACTCTCTATGGTATGGCTGCATCATTTTACGGTCTCCTGCCGCAGAGTATGCTGCATATTATGGTCATATCAGGATTGGTTATAGTTGGGGCGCTCATTTTTGTTGAAAAGTGGCTTGCACCTTTTGAGGCAATGAAACTGGTTGTTAATATCCTCTCATATTCAAGGATAATGGGGTTCGGCGCTGCATCCATTTTCCTTGCATCCATCGCAAACAGACTATCAGCAATGCCGCGAAACATATTTATTGGTATCATTATAGGAATATTTTTCCACCTGATTAATTTAGCGCTTGGGTTATACGCACCGGCTATACAGACACTGAGGCTTAATTATGTGGAGTTTTTCGATAAGTTTTTTTATCCCGGGGGAAGGGAGTATAAACCGTGGGGCAAATAATTTTTTTGAAAGGTGGTGATCATATGGAACTTGGTCTCATAGCAATAGGAGCCGGTCTGGCAATAGGACTGGCAGCAATAGCAACCGCAATAGTACAGGCTAAGATCGGTGCAGCAGGTATAGGGGCTATAATTGAAAAACCGGAACTCCTTGGCAGGATATTGATTCTCCTCGTCATTCCGGAAACCCTTGTCATCCTTGGTTTCGTTATAGCAGTCATTATATTATCAACACCACGGTGAAGACATGTCATATGGGGCATTAATAGATTATATTATTAATGAGGGCGACAACAAGGCATCGGATATCATGGGAAAGGCTCGTGAAAATGCAGACGCCATGAAGTCCAGGATTGCTGCTGAGTTAAAAACTAAACGGGAAAATGCATACAATGAACTGCAAAAGGATATTGCCGGTAACAGGATAAAGGAATTAAACATTGCCCGACTCAAAGCGAGTGCCATTCTGGCAGAAGCCAAAGGAGATGTAATCGTAGATGTATTCAAAGAGTGCGATTCGGCCCTGCAATCAATTTTAGAGGGTTCATCGTATCCTGTAATCCTCCTTCAGCTTCTTATCGAAGGTCTGAAGCATATACAGGGGAGGGTAGAGGTAGTTGTTAACAGCAAGGATGTTACTCTTATCAGGAGTTTTATGAAGGATAAAGATATTAATATTGAAACCTGCGAGGTCATCTCGGTAAATGGTGATGACAGGATAAAAGGCGGCATAGAAATAATATCAGAGGATAATAGTGTATCAATAGTCAATACTGTCTGGAGCAGGCTTGAAAAGGTAAGAGAAGATGTTATGCCGGAGATAGGGGTTATACTATTTGGGTGATTATGCCTACATCAACACGCGAATCCGCTCTATGGAAGCGGATCTTTTAACTGAAAGGCAATTAAGAGAACTCATGTCATGCCGGGAACTGTCAAACGCTGTATCTTACTTGAAAAAGAGTGCATATAATGTCTATTTTCAGGAGGCGGCAAACGAATCTCAGAACTTTAACACAGATGAAGCTATAAGGAGAAGTCTGTCTGACTCCATAAAGAAACTAACAGTGATCGCAAAAGACGAGGAAATGGGATTGATAGAAATACTCCTCGGGCGGTGGGATGTATTTAACATAAAAACGCTTATAAGAGGCAAGTTAAACAATATCCCTTCATTTGAGGTATTACAAGCCACTATACCTGCCGGTACTCTGAATGAAGGGCTATTGGAAGAGATATATAAACAACCTTCGGTTTATCAAATAATAAGCATGTTAGTGACTATAGGCTTTTCTTATGCATTCCCCCTTTTAAAGATTAAATTTATCCATGAAATAGACCTGTTCAAAGGGGAATTAGAGTTAGAGAAATCTTTCTTCTCGTTCTTTCTAAGGAAACTATGTACCCCGGGGAAAAGGGATATAAACAGCAAAATTGTACATAATTTTATGCGGCTGCTTATTGACAGGTACAATCTCATTGCGGCAGTCAAGATGAGTGAGGAAGGATTTGATGCAGATGATAAATCAAATTATTTCATTGAAGGAGGAAGGATAATCTCTCCTGAGGTATATGAAAAGATGATAAGGAGCAGAGACATCACAGAGTGTATCTCAATGATAGAGAGCAATGAATGGAAAAATCACTGGAACAGGTTTTCGTCAAAGATACATATAACAAGTCCTGCCTTGCTTGTTGAGAAGTGGATGGATTACGAGATATTAATGCATGCGATAAAACTGCCCCGTGAAGACCCTCTTAACATAGGACTTGCAGTCAGCTATATCTGGAAAAAGATAAATGAGGTTATAAATCTTAGAACTATATTAAGAGGGATCCAGTTCAAGATTCCACCGGATGAGATAGAGGGACTGCTCTTAATAACATCCCCCATTTCCAAGGGGTGAGATGATTTTCCCCGGAGATTTTTAAATGGCCAGAATTGCCGTAGTAACAGACCATGATACAGGTCTCGGATTCAGACTAACCGGAGTAGATGTATTCAGCACTTCTTCTTATCTGGAATCAGAGATGTTTATCGAAAGGCTGTTAAAAGACAGAGAATATGGTCTCGTTGCATACAGCGAGGAGTATACAGAAAACCTGCCGGAATCCCTGCGAATAAAGATGGACGAGA
>Ga0209211_10005031_pt1 | contig 20036 bp, 15 predicted proteins | sample RifGroA2_FD_183992 | JGI IMG/M metagenome (GOLD analysis project Ga0209211, IMG submission 183992) | Groundwater microbial communities from Rifle, Colorado, USA - Groundwater A2 (SPAdes) (version 2) | ecosystem: Environmental > Aquatic > Deep subsurface > Groundwater | place: Rifle, Colorado...
TTTAAATTTTTCGCTTTACCTATGTATACCGGTTTCCCCTTTTCGTTTAGAAAAATATAAACCCCAGGTTTTGTGGGCAATAATGCTAAGCGCGATTGATCCAGCAAATAAAACACCTCCCGCGATTATCATAAATCCGCTTGGAAAAATTCCAACAGAAACATTCTTTCGAAGTGTGTTTCCGTCGAATTGAATTGTAACTCCATAGGTTTTATTTGTCAAAAAAGGAGTCTTTGCGAATTTAATTTCTCGTCTTAATACCCCGTAAGGAAGAATTTTATCTATATAAAACTCCTGAAATTGAGGAGAAAGATCCGAGCTTACTGTTAATTTTTTGTTTCGAACTGGTAAATTGCCTTTATTGCTAATTTCAACCACAGCGCCGATTGGCATTGCGGATAACGCTCGCGAAGGAAACATGAAATCTACGCCGGTTTTATTTTTATCATAAAAATCATCCGGGTTTGCAAAAGAAACAATTACATCTTTTGTTTTACTGCTAATTTTGTATCCTCCGGCCGGAATTGGATATATCGAATCTTTTCCTTTGACAACAAATGCAATATGGTCATAATCTAAAGAACTGAAGTAATCCATGCCAAGAGTTGTATTGCCCCAAGTAGGATCAATCATTATCCATGTTTTGGTGGGTTCATCGTAATACTCGGGCCAGGAATGAAGAACATCCTCAACTAAAGAAAGCGGACGCAATTTTGAATTTTGAGTGTAAGCAAAACCCTCAACAGATCGCGCGCGAATCCCTGCTGCCCGGGCAAGTGCCACAAACAAATCCGTAAACTCCAGACAAACGGCAAAATCTTTTCTCTTTAAAGATTCGCGGGCGCCAAGCCTTACATTATTCTCCGATACTTTTTGGTAATTATACGAAAGAGTTTTTACTACATAGTCATAAATCGCCCCTGGAGTCTTAAGCTCTTGCGCCAGCTTTTTTATCTCCGGATCATTTACTTCCCAATATTTTGAAGCGGCAAGATATTCGGAAGGTTCTTTTTCCTCAAATATTGGCTTTGAGTAGACACGAACTAAAATTTCCGCGTTAATTGATTTTGTTTCGCCGGGCGCAAGGTTATAAACTGCAAGCCAGTTGCCATCCTGATCTTCATAGACATCAAGCGGTTCGGGGTTTATTGATTTAATTCTCGTATCCTGATAGGTAGTTTGAGGCGGCAGGGCAATTTCGGTTTTAACGGGTATTACTTTTGGATTTGATATGTGATAGGAAAGGCGAAGATAGTAAGTTTGATTGTCTCCAAAGATAATGAATATCCCCGACTTTCCAATATCCTGCTTGTTAAATGTGTATTTTCTTCCAGAAGATAAATTTTTATAGGGTTTAACAATCGTGGGCTTGCCGAAGGTTTCAGGAATAATCAAACTAACATTATATTCTCCAAAATCATCGGGATTTGACAGTCCGGGTATGTTAATTTCCCATATGGAACCTTTTTGTTCAACGATTTCATCAGTCTCATAGCTCAGCTCAAATTCATTTTTAAGGCCCATCCCTACAATCCTATTTGGAAAAGTGATCTCAATGCTTTCTCCCCTCTCCCCTAAATCTCTCAAAGTGTTTGGGAGTGATCCTTCCTTATTAAATACTTTTAAATTTTTTAAGTCTTTTAGTCCTAAAGTAATTGAATATGACGGCGTATAAGTAAAATCGGTATTATTTTTGATGGCAATTATTTGTTTTACTTTTGTTGCGCCGCTTTCAAATGCTTCATATGTGGAATTTGTCAAGATATCAAACTCTTGGATAGCGTTTGCTTTTGCGGGATAGCAAAGAAGCAGGAGTAAAAGTGCGATAAAAACCTTTAGTTTCATTATGATAACTCTTTTTTTAAATAAACTCCCGTATATGAAGAAGGGGAATTAGCAATTTGTTCGGGCGTGCCCTGGGCAACTATCCTTCCTCCGCCATCACCTCCTTCCGGCCCTAGATCTATTATATAGTCGGCATTCTTAATAATATCAAGATTATGTTCTATAATAATAACAGTATTTCCTTTATCAACAAGCTTTCTTAAAACTGAAATTAATTTTTCAAGATCCGCGAAATGCAGACCTGTTGTAGGCTCGTCTAAAAGATACAAACTTCTTGCCATGCCTTTCTTAGACAGTTCCGCTGCCAGTTTTATTCTTTGCGCTTCCCCTCCTGAAAGGGTAGTTGCCGATTGTCCAAGCTTGATATAGGATAATCCCACCTCCTTTAATGTTATAAGTTTTGTTACTAAACCCTCATGGAATGAAAAAAATTTCAAGGCTTGGTCTACGCTCATATCTAGCACATCCGAAATATTCTTACCCTCAAAATCTATCTCAAGAGTGTCTTTTGTATATCGAGCTCCCTGGCAAGTCTCACATTTTATAAAAACATCCGGCAAAAACTGCATTTCAATTTTAATCTGCCCTTCACCTTCGCAAGTCTCACACCTGCCGCCTTTTACATTGAAAGAGAATCTTCCCGGTCCGAAGCCTCTTAATCTTGCTTCTCTTGAGTTGGCATATATATCGCGAACATATGTAAAGGCTCCGGTGTAAGTTGCCGGATTTGACCTTGGCGTTCTGCCAATTGGTGACTGATCAATCATAAATACCCTCTTAAGCGCGTCATCCCCTGAAATCTCCCGGAATTGCCCGGGTTTTTCTTTGTGATACGGATTTTTGCGAAGAGCCACTGTGTGATAAAGGACATCATTGATCAAGGTTGACTTCCCGCTTCCCGAAACTCCTGTAACACAAATAAATGCCCCAAGCGGAAATTTTACATCTATATCTTTAAGATTATGAGCGGAAACTCCTTTAAGTTCCAGAAAATTTTCAATTTTGTTAAAATTAAAATCGCTTTTTCTATTCCTTATTTTCCTTAAGCCGGAAAGATACTCCCCGGTAATGGAATTAGAATTTCCTATTATTTCGGCAAGGGTACCCCTTGCCACGATCTTTCCGCCTTGATCTCCCGCTCCCGGCCCTATATCAAAAATGTAATCGCTTTTAAGCATCATTTCTCTGTCATGCTCAACAACAATTACCGAATTTCCCAAATCCCGAAGTCTTTTAAGGGTATTTATTAGTTTTAAATTGTCCCGAGGATGGAGGCCAATTGAGGGTTCGTCCAAAACATACAAAACGCCCGATAATCCGCTGCCGATTTGCGATGCCAGCCTTATCCTTTGGGTTTCTCCCCCTGCCAGACTCCGCGCGTTTCTTGAAAGCGTCAGGTATGAAAGACCAACATCAACGAGGAATTTCATTCTAGCTTCAATTTCGCGCAGGATCACTCTCGCAATTTCTTTTTCACGATTCGTAAGTTTTGCCTCAAGTTCACCTATAAATTCATGCGATTTTTCAATTGATAAATCCGAAAGGTCAAAAATCGATAAATCATTGACCGTCACAGACAAAGCTTCCTTTTTTAACCTCTTTCCCTCACATTTCTCACACACAAGTTCGGTCATAAACTTCTCAATCTCTCTCTTGACTAATTCAGAATCGGTCTCATGAAATTTTTGAAGCAAATAACTAACTACCCCCGAATATGTTTCATGTATCCGGGTTTTTTCTCCGAATCTATTTAGCCCTTTGACCTCATAGACCCTATCTCCTGTTCCATGCAAAATAACCCTCTTCTGCTCATCGCGAAGTTTTGCAATTTCAACATTTTGAGGAATATTATTTTCATTAAATACTTGACGCAAGGTTCGAGTCATCCATGTGTCCTGGCTCCAGATGTTTGAGAAAGCCAATATTCCGCCTTCCGCAATGCTTAAGTATGGATTTAATACACGGGCTTCATCAACCGATTGAATAACACCTAATCCATTGCAGTTTGAACACGCGCCGTACGGCGAGTTGAAAGAAAATAGTCGGGGCTCAATCTCAGATACTGCCCCGCCGCAGGCGGGGCACGCAAACTTCTCCGAATAAAAAGTGTCAATAGTTTCCTTTGGTTTCTCGGGAATTGAAAATCCCTTATCTTTTATTTCAGACACTATCATTTCAGAGCTGCCAAGGCTCAAAGCCTGCTCGATACCGTCAATTAATCTTTTCCTGTCATGCTTGCGGTCCAAACTTATACGGTCGACAACCGCTTCTATTGTATGTTTGTTAGTTTTAATTAAGACAAGATTTTCATCAATTCCGTATATTAATCCGTCAATTCTGACCCTTTGGTATCCGCGTTTTTTAAGATCCCGGAATAAATCCGTATACTCACCTTTTCGCCCGCGCACAATAGGGGCGAGAATCATTATTCTTGTGGGAGTTGTTCTGACAAATTTTGAAACTATGTCATCCATGATCTTTTCTTTTGTGGTTCTTGATATCTCAATTCCGTCTTTCGGGCAATGCGGATGGCCGATTCTTGCATAGAGAAGCCGGAGGTAATCATGGATTTCAGTGACTGTTCCAACAGTTGAACGGGGATTGTGGGAGGCACCTTTCTGGTCGATTGAAATTGAGGGCGACAAACCCTCAATCAAATCAACATCCGGCTTTTTCATTATTCCCAAAAATTGCCTCGCGTAGGAAGAGAGGGACTCTACATATCTTCGTTGTCCTTCGGCATAGATTGTGTCAAACGCCAGGGAGCTTTTTCCACTACCAGACAAACCCGTAAAAACCACGAGCTTATATTTGGGAATTTCCAGATCAATATCCTTTAAGTTGTGTTCTCGAGCACCTTTTATAATTATTTTGTCATTCATAACTAATAGTGGAGAGAAGTTAGAAAAAATTTGAACTAAATATTATACCCCGAAACACAAGTCATGTTCAAGCTCCCAAAACCCTACTTCTCCATACACACCAGGTGTGGATTGTGCTAATTCAAGGTTGCTAATTCAAGGTTGATCCTTAAAATCGTGCTTGACACAAGGATCAACCTTGTTAATAATTAGGGTGTGCCGTCAAGAAATATCATTAAAGCGTATATAAAAGGTGGTTATTATCATGCTTATAATAGGGGTATAGACAAAAGGTCGATTTTCCTTGATAAGCAAGATTGCTCCGTATTTCTACATTATTTAAAACTCTACCTCTCGCCAATAGAGGAAATAAAGAAAGGAGTTTTAGAAGACAAGGTCGGAATGAGATTCTTAAATCTAAACCTCTCCGAGGAAATCGAGCTTTTATCTTTTGCATTAATGCCTAATCATTTTCATTTGCTTCTAAAACAGAACATAGAGGATGGCATCACTAAATTACTTAAGCGATTAACGACCGCATATGTAATGTATTTTAACAAGAAATATAATAGACTTGGTCCGCTTTTTCAAAACATCTTTAAAGCATGCTTAGTTGAAACAGATGCTTACCTACTTCACCTTTCGCGATATATTCACTTAAATGCATCTGGAATAAAGTCAATCATAAAGTTTGCCGAGTTTTCAAGCTACCCCTATTATCTAGGAAATAAGCAGGCGAGCTGGGTTAAACCCCAAGAGATCCTAGATTATTTTATATCTGCTAGAGATAGAACGATTGGAGATTTATCTTCATACGAATCTTTCGTTAATGACATGAATCAAGGCTCGAAAGAAATCCTTAGAGATACGATTCTTGAGGAAAACTGTAGCGAATAAGGACCAGCCTTAATTTACGCATATCTTAAGATTGATCCTTATTGTACTTATTGCGGTTTCGCCGGAATGGTAAGATGGGGACGCTGATTCTAAACTATAGTATAATTACCGAATCGTATGGAAATTGACAGGAGAAGGTTTCTGCAAATCTTAGGAAGGGGGTTAGTAGGTGGCGCTATTTTGATCGCGGTCGGCAAGGAACAACTTCCCAAGAATACTAATAATCTTGTTGAAAATGATTTCACTCTAGAACCAATAAGACGAGGAGAAGGTGTCTGGACGACTCATGAAGTTGAGAACGTTGCAAGATTAATGCTTGATGAAAGAGATTTCAGGGAAATTCCATATGCTGGCTCCTTGATTTTAAAAAACACAAAAGGGGAAAAAAGTTTTTCAGAAGACCATAGACTTTTCGTCGACAGCCCTCTTCACATAGAAACCGGGCCTCTTAGTAACATTAATGAAGACTGGGGCAAAATTGGTGCTACGAATATTCGCGAAACCGGATCTGTTGCTAGATTCGTTTCGGATAGAGTGCCTCCACAAGAATCGCAAAATCAAACTCGGTTTCAACTTCGAAGGGTTATAATAAACCCGGAGGCATCGAGGGATAACTCCGATTTTTATATTAAATTTATTATTGCGAAAGAAGTCATGAATGTCAGGGCGTTCCAAATGGTAGCTGATTATATAGCCACATTTGCGGAAGTAGCCTCTCAACAAAATGCTAGTTCGCGTGATGCCTATATCTTGTACCTTTTCAAACGAGGAGGAATAAACAGATATAGCCCGATGCCCTTCCCCTTCATGGCTGACATGTGGGCTCACTATCTTATGACCCTAGACTTTCTAAAAGCGAAAGAGCAGGGGAGGCTTGACGAGGCTGATTTACGAGATTTAGCCGTGATCGATATCTCAGCTGGTTATTTCTTAAGAAATGGAATTTTATCGAAAGGCGAGAATGGCTATTATGAGTGGACGAATGATGCCGAGGCATTTTATGAACATTGGATTGAATCAGCGGCAAGGTCTCATGCCGCTTTTACAGGGGTTTCTCCACCAAAAGATCCATAAAGTTAGTGTTGGCGAAGGTATTTAATCTTATCTCGAAGCAGCGCGGCGGTTTCAAAGTCAAGCAGTTTTGCGGCATCCATCATGTCCCGCCGCAATCTCTTAATTACTTTTTCCTTCTCATCCGGCAGTAAAACCTCTTTTGCAAGTAAAGGCTTCAGATCCTCAATCGTTTCTTTTTTTTGAACAAGCTTTGCCCGTATTTCTTTTTCAATCGAACGAGGTGTAATTCCATGTTTTTTATTGTATTCGAGTTGTCTTTTTCGTCGCCTGTCCACCTCCTCCATTGCTCCCTTCATGGATCCCGTGATCCCGTCGGCATACAATATAACCTTTGACTCAATTCTTCTCGCGGCCCTGCCCATGATTTGAATAAGAGAAGTTTTTGAACGCAAGAAACCTTCCCTGTCAGCATCCATTATTGCTACAAGTGACACCTCAGGAAGGTCAAGACCTTCTCGCAGCAGATTAATACCCACCACTACATCATATTTTCCTTCCCTTAACTCATCTAAGATATCCTGTCTTTGAAGCGTATCGATCTCCGAATGAAGGTACTGTACTTTTATCCCATGATCCTCAAGGTAATATGTTAAATCCTCTGCCATTCGTTTTGTTAATGTTATTACTAAAACCCTTTCTTTTTTCTTGGTCGTCTTCTCGATTTCTTTTATTAAATCTTCAACCTGCCCTTCGGTTGGTTTTATCTCTATTTCAGGATCGACGACTCCGGTGGGGCGAATTAGTTGCTCAACAACATTATTGTTTGATTTTTTTATCTCCCACTCATTGGGTGTTGCGGATAAAAATATCGTTTGCTTAACTCGTGATATAAATTCATCAAAAGTGAGCGGTCTATTATCAAAGGCCGATGGAAGACGAAATCCATATTCAACCAAAAGTTTTTTTCTTGATAAATCCCCTTGGAACATTCCTCTTATCTGAGGGATTGTCATGTGAGATTCGTCAATAATTAACAACCAAGGTCTTCCGGTTTCTTCAAAATAGTCAAGCAGGGTAAAGGGAGGTTGGCCGGGTGCTCTACCGTCAAAGTATCTGGAATAATTTTCAATTCCATTAACATAACCTATCTGTTTTATCATTTTTATGTCATACTCCGTTCTTTTCGAAAGTCTTTCTGCTTCCATCAATTTACCCATGTCTTTCAACTCTTTCACCCGGGCAGCAAGATCTCTTCTTATCTGCTCAAACACATCTTCATAGGAAGACCTATCTGTAATATAGTGCTTTGCCGGATAAATCATAGTCCACTTCCTGTCTTCGATAATGTTCCCATTAAGGGGGTCTACAGACTCAATTTTAGCAATCGAATTATCATTAAGCGTTATTCTGATTAGTTTATCCTCGTATCCGAGATATACTTCTATTGTTTCCCCTCTTGCACGGAATGTACTTCTTTTGAAAGCATAGTCGTTTCTTGAATATTGAAGATCCAGGAGGCGATCCATAAGCGCTTCTCGAGACAACTTAACACCTTGGGCTATTTCCATGGCGAATTTGCCATATTCTTTCGGAGACCCAAGATTGTAAATTGCGGAAACCGATGCAACAACAATTGTGTCCGGACGGGTCAGAATATTTGTTGTCGCGGCCAATCGAAGCTTGTCTATCTCTTCGTTTATTTCAGTCTCTTTCGCAATGTAAGTATCGGTAGTGGGAATATATGCTTCCGGCTGATAATAGTCATAATAGGAAACAAAATAAGAAACTGCATTCTTCGGAAAAAAATCGCGAAACTCCTGATAAAGCTGTCCCGCCAATGTTTTATTATGTGTCATAACAAGCGTAGGAATGTTTAGGTTTTGAATTACATTTGAGATTGTAAAAGTCTTACCGCTCCCGGTTACCCCAAGCAGAACCTGGAATGGTTTTTTGCCTAAAATATTATTAGTAAGCTTTTCAATTGCCTCCGGCTGGTCCCCGGTTGGCATGAATCTTGAAACTAATTCAAATCTCATGGTTTCCTATTTTAACATGCGCACTTGCTAATTCGCCCAATATTAAAAATTAAATATTAAATAGCAAATATACATATCAAATATCAAAGATCTAAAATATTTTATTTTTCATATGTATTTTTTAATATTTAATACTTTATATTTGATATATTTTGCCTAAGATTACATCACTTGACAATTCGAGTAATTTTCTAGTAAATTATTAATTAGTTTCAACATTTAATTTTAGACTTTAAACTTTTAACTTAAATAACATGACTGCGGTACTTTACAGAAGAGAAAGAGAACTTCTAAATTATGTAATCCAATTCCAGGAACAGCATGGTTATTCTCCAATTCTTCGGGAAATGGCTGATGCAATGAACAGGAATAGCGTTTCTACAATTCACGCCCTTATCCGCTCGCTTGTTGACAAAGGATACATACAAAAAGTTGAAGGCAACTCCCGGACTTTAAAGATTTTAAAGAGAGACAATATAGGTATACTTTTAGGGGCAACACCAAAAGCAATAGGTCCCACAATGACATTGCCCCTAATGGGTTATATTGCCGCGGGAAAACCCCTGGAGCCATACACTGACCCTGAAGCGACATTTGCTGTTGCCTCAGATATGATTTCCGGCAAAAAAACATCCTATGTGCTTCAGGTGAAGGGATCTTCAATGATTGAAGACGGAATTTTAGATGGAGATTTTGTTGTAATTGAAAAAACCGAAACCGCTAAAAATGGAGATATTGTGGTTGCTCTCGTAGACGATAGTCTTGCAACCTTAAAAAAGTACTATAAGGAAGGAGACCGCGTAATTCTGAAGCCTGCAAACAGCCAAATGGATCCCATTTACCCCAATGAATTAAGAATTCAAGGAATTGTCGTTTCCCTGGTGCGAAGGTTCGGAATGTATTAACCTACCCTCTCCTTAAGAGCTTGCGAAGACCTAAATGCTTATCAATATAATAAATTATTCCGGCAATTAATAAAACCACAATGATGATCTCAAATTTTCTGTAATATGGCTCTAGAGAATTCCAGTTTTCTCCTAAAACATAGCCAACATATGTCAGAAAGATTGACCAAATCAAACAGCCGGCCGTTGTATAAACAATAAATTTTTTAATGTCCATCTCAAACATTCCCGCGGGAAGAGAAATTACCGTACGAATTCCGGGTAAAAGCCGAGTAATAAAGATTATTTTATCACCGTATTTGCGAAACCAATGTTCTGTCTTGTGATAGTCGTGCTCTGAAAGCAATATAAATTTTCCATATTTTCGGATCAGACCGAGAAGAACTGTTTCTTCAAGCAGATACCCTATGTAGTAAGCGAGTAGTGAACCTGCGAGATTTGCAAGAGTTCCGACAATTACAACAAGAACGAAAGAAAGTTGGCCTTTTGAGGCCAGATATCCTGAAAATGGCATCGTAATCTCTGAAGGAATTGGAATAAGAGCCGATTCCAAACCCATTAAAATAAAAATCCCAAGATATGAAGTCGATTCAATTAGCTGTATAATATATTGCCCAATGAGCTCAAGCATGAAAACTTTATACATTGTAGCAACACCAATTGGAAATTTGCAAGACATAACTCTTAGGGCCGCGGATATCTTGTTGTCTACTCCCGTAATCGTCGCGGAATCGACATCAAAAGCGGGAATCCTGCTCGAATTTCTCGAAAAATATTTTAATCGAAAAAGGTTAACCGGTCAGAAAATAATTTCCCTAACGCAGGAGGAGGAGGAAAATAAGATGAGTTTGATTGTTCAAATAGTCGAACAAAACAATGTGGCTCTAATATCCGAAGCAGGAACGCCGCTCATCTCCGATCCGGGGTTTAGGATTGTTAGGGAGGCAATAAAAAGGGATATTAAAATAGTTCCTGTCCCTGGTTCTTCTTCTCCGATTGCCGCTTTGTCTGCTTCCGGCTTGCCTACCGATAAATTTATATTTCTTGGTTTTTTGCCCAAGTCTCAAGCAAAAAGAAAAAAACTGTTAATCCAAAGTAAAGATAGCAAATCAACTGTTATTTTTTTTGAATCGCCGCATAGGACTAATGAAACACTTAAGGACTTAATTAATGCTTTGGGAGATATTGATATAGTTGTGGCTCGAGAATTAACCAAAATTCACGAGGAGATCATTCGAAATAAAGCCGGTAAAATTCTCAAAAGATTTGAACAAAAACCTCCCCGCGGAGAACTCACGGTTCTTTTTTCCGCCAAAAGCTAAAGGTTTTGAAAATCTGTTTCTATTTCACTTAATCTGTTATATTTCGAAACCCTTTCTCTTGCCGGCGCTCCAAACTTCACATAATCTGCCCCAATTCCAACCGCAAAATCCGCAATAAAAGTATCCATTGTCTCACCGCTTCTGTGAGAAACAATAATTTTAAGACCTGTGTATCTTGCGATTTCCGAGACGGCAATTGCTTCTGTAATTGTGCCTATCTGGTTAGGTTTAATAATTACGCCTCCGACAACCTTATTATCAAGCGCAAGCTGGAGCCTATATGGATTTGTCGTAACTAAGTCATCTCCGACTATTAAAGTTTTATCCCCAATTGCGGAGTAAATCTTTTTCCATCCTTCCCAATCATCCTCAGCAAATGGATCTTCAATATACAATAACGAATAATCAGATAACAAGGTTCTGTATAATTCAACTAAATCATCCTGATCATAAGGAATTGCTCTGTCTTTTATTTTGTAAACTTTCCCGGCGCGAAATGAATTTGCCGCTACATCAAGCCCGATAAATGCGTCAAGCGAGAAGGAAAAACCGGACCGCTCTATGGCCTCTTTTGTAATTGCAAGCCCATTTTGGTTTATATCAAGATTCGGCGCGAATCCTCCCTCATCCGCGACAGATGTGTTCTCGCTTCTCTCAAATAATACTTTTTTTAAAGATTGGTAAACGGAAACTCCCAACTCAAGACTTTGGCTGTATGATTTTGAGCTGGCAGGAACAACAAGAAATTCTTGAAAATCCAAAGTATTTGCCGCGTGCTTGCCTCCTTCAATAAGGTTGAACATGGGTATGGGTATTTTTTTTCCTAAGCTTCCACTCACAAATTGCCTGAGATATAGTGGAAGCGGAAGAAGAGAAGTTTTTGCTCCGGCTTTTGCTACCGATTGCGACACGGAAAGGATTCCGTTTGCCCCGAGCTTGCTCTTGTTCTGTGTGCCGTCTATTTCAATCATTGCGCGGTCTATTTTTTGCTGATCGAGCACATCCATTCCCTGAAGTTTTGGTGCAATAATTTTATTTACATTCGCGACAGCCCTCAAAACACCCATTCCGTTGTATCGATCCTGCCCATCTCTGAGTTCAAATGCTTCGTAGGTTCCCTTAGATGAGCCTGAAGGCACTGAAGATCTTTCAACAATACCGTCAGTTAAGGTAATTTCAGTTTCAATTGTAGGATTGCCCCTTGAATCCAAAATTTCTCTTGAATCTATGTGTTTAATTTTGGCCATTATTTTTTAACAATTTTTCCTTCCGCAAGATAAATGTGCCTTCTTGTGTCATCAATTGCATCCGGAGAAACGGAGATACTATCAATTCCATAAGAAACAAGTTTTTCAATTAGTCCGGGGTAGACAGAAGGTGCCTGTCCACAAATAGAAACCGATACATTATTTTTGCGGCAAGCTCTTATTACTCGTTCAATTGCCCACATGACAGCTTCATTTCTTTCATCAAATTCGGAAGCGACCTCTCTATTATCCCTATCAATGCCAAGAATCAGCATGGTTAAATCATTGGAACCAATAGACACTCCATCTATCCCCGTTTTTATAAAGTCTTCAATCAAAATGATGTTTGATGGAATCTCGGTCATCATGTAGAGCTTAAATGTATGGGACCGCTTTAGATTCTCATGGCTTATGATTTTTTTTACTTCCTGAAGCTCCTTAATGGTTCTTACAAAAGGGATCATGAGATTCAAATTATTCAGCCCCTTTTTTTCCTGGACCTTCTTTATGGCGCAGAGTTCCAATTTAAAAACATCCGGGTCATGGATATACCTGAAAGCTCCTCTGTATCCAAGCATTGGATTTGATTCCTGAGGTTCATATTGTTTTCCGCCGGAAAGGTTCATGTATTCATTAGTTTTGAAATCTGTTGCTCGATAAAGAACCGGCCTGGGATAAAATGCCCGGCAAATTTTCTCAATACCCTCAGATAATTTGTCTACAAAAAAATTACTTTTTCCATCATGAATTAATTTTTTAGGATGCGTACCTATGCCCGCAATCATAAACTCCGCCCGCAGTAATCCAACGCCATCAACATTTTTCCCCGCAACTCTCTCTGCGGCCTCAGGGTCGGCAATATTTACCAGAAGCTTCGTTGCTGTTTTAATTGATGAGAATCTGTCTGCTTTGTGAACCTGAGTGATTAAAAAACCTCCTTTAAATATCTCGCCAGTTGTGCCGTTAACAGTTACGATTTCTTCATCACGAAGCATGCTAAGCGCTCTGGGCGTACCTACAACAGCGGGTATTCCAAACTCTCTTGCGACAATCGCGGCATGAGATGTCCTTCCTCCCTGCTCGGTGATAATTGCAGAAGCTTTCTTCATTGCAGGCACAAAATCCGGATTTGTGTTCTCAGCAACCAAGACATCCCCTTGATTTACTTTTGATAATTCCGAGGCGGACTTGAGCTTTTTAACATGCCCAGTCCCGATCCCCGGACTCGCCGGACTCCCAATCAAGATTGCCTTTCCCAATGTATTTGAGCTTCGAATTTCTTTTTGATTTTTGATATTTGACCCCGATTTAATCGGGGTTGATTTTTGATTTATAGTAGTGATTGGTCTTGTTTGCACGATATATATTTTGTTTTTTTCTTTTGCCCATTCAAGATCCTGGGGGAAATAGTAATGCTTCTCTATTTTTGCCGCTAATTTTGCCAAATCAATAATTTCCTGATTTGAAAGTTTTACCTTTTGCCGCTTTAAAAGTGGGACATTTATTTCCCTGACGCCCTTGTCGGACTTGACTAACATTACTGTTTGGGGATTAATATTTGAAGTTAGAATTTTAAAAGCTTTCTTGTCTACCTCATAGTGATCCGGGGTTAGTTTTCCCTGGACTATATATTCTCCCAAACCCCATATTGCCTCAATTATGATTTTATTCTTATCGCCTGTAACCGGATCAACTGTAAATATTACTCCGGAAGCATCTGATTGAATCATTTTCTGAACAACGAGGGCGATCCCTGCTCTTAATTGACTTATCTTTTTTTCATGTCTGTAGAAAATTGATCGTGGAGAAAACATTGATGCCCAGCCCTCCCTTAGCTTTTGAGCTAAAACCGCTTCCCCTTTAACATCAAGAAAAGTTTCGTTCTGACCGGCAAATGAGGCATCTTTGGAATCCTCAGCCGTTGCAGAAGACCTAACCGCAACCAACCCCTCACCGATTTTTTCATATTCATCGAAAACTTCAGTTACAATTTCATCGGGAATTTTTCCCGTCAGAATTAAATTCTTAATATGTTTTGATACTTGGTTTAATGACTCATCCTTATCAAAATTTATCGTTGCAAGTAGATGTAGTATTTTTTGGTCCAAATTGTTCTGTTTTAGAAATTCAAAATATGCACTTGAAGTTACAACAAACCCTCCGGGAACGGGAAATCCGGCCTCTATCATCTCGCCTAAATTAGCCCCTTTGCCTCCGACATAGGCAGTATCATCTTTATCTACATCGTATAAAGGCACTACAAAACCATGCGGCCTCACCATATATCAATCGTACAGGAAAGCAAACAAAATTTGCAATAAGTCTTTCTATTAGTAATTAAAAAGTTCGGCAAAGGTTTGGCAATGCCCGGCTTTGCCACCCTCGACTTGCTGACCTAAGGAGAGTGAGTTAACTGCGTATCGCATTTTTCGCGATCGCGCAATTTGTGATGAATATTCCAACCACTATTTCCAATCCTAGCAAGGAGATCCTAGCAAGGAGTATCCTTGTTATGCGTGGCAGGGATACTCCTTATTATCCCCTTATTACCCCCTGTTATCCCTTGTTATCTTGCTTTTCAGAGGTTTTTAGAATTAAGTGGCGAGGATTTTTTTGAAGGATTCAACCATGTCAACAGGGGTAGGGTCTTGGCCATACTCAAGCGCTAAATAATAAGACGTCCAATCAGCAAGATTGAGCGATGAGAACATCTTTGAAAAAACATCTGTTCCACGTATCTCTATAACCTCGGATTCGACACCCTTCTCTAGCAATAGCTTCGAAGTAGCCTCAAACCTCTTAAGATTGCGAGGATCATCATCGGAATCTTTGAGCATTATGATGAAAAACTTTCCTTGAGAATTTGTAAATCCAATCATTTCATTATGATTAAGTTCCGGGAAAAAATTCCAAAAAGCGGGCGTTTTTGCATTTTCATTTATTTTAATCTTCCAGATCATAGCAACAGGTTTATATTTTGGAGACGAATATATAACTGGAGTTTTTCCACGAATTTTACTCGCTAATTCTTTGCCTTTATTTTCGTGCTCTCCCATATGACTATTAAGTTTCTCCGCAAGCGTGAGTAATTTGCTAGTTGTGTCAGGAATCAACCCTTGATTCACAAGAAGCTGGAACATTGATGCAAAAAAGTATCCCGTCCCCATTCGGGGCTGAAAATTGGGATTGGGAATCGGCAGTTTTATGTGGGGAGCGCCGTACTGTTTACATAATACTTCGACTTTGCCGCCGCTTGAAAAACCTACGAATTTTAAACCCGCTTCCCGCGCTTCTTCAAGAGAACTTATTGTCTCTTCAGTGTTTCCCGAATATGAAGCAATAAAGTTCAAAGTTTTTGAAGCATGGCTTTCAGGAGGAAGAGAGTAATATCTATTTATGTATATTTCAAATGGTTTATAATTTGGATGCGTTTTAAATAAGCTATTGCAATAAGTTCGTAATAAGTTCGCTGGCAAAGCTGAACCGCCCATTCCAGAAATCGTCACATTCGAAAATTCACCTTCGACTTTAATATTTTTCGCAAGCGATAATCCTACCTCAAACTGTCCCATCGTCTCCAAAATCACCTGCCTAAGGTTTGATTTATCGATAGGATTCAAAGAATTAGCCATTTTTTAAATATATCATTTTTCTAAACTTCATGTGCTAAATTAATGGCCGGTTGTATCCCATTCTTTGTTTACTACATCAAAACGATCAAGTTTTTGTTTAAATATATCTTTAATTTTATCAAGGCCTTCTTGTGTTTTTGATTCGAATCGAAGTACAAGAGTGGGGGTGTTTGAGGATGCTCGAACTAAACCCCAACCATCTTTAATGTATACCCTTGCACCATTTATATCATTTACCTTATAACCTTCTGTTTTGAATTCTTCAACCAACTCATCAACAACTTTATATTTATCTTCGTCAGTAGTTTTTACTTGAATAGTAGGTGTTGAAACATAATATGGGGTGTCTGCAATGATCTCTGAGAGTGGTTTATCTTCGGTGGATAAATATTCAAGCATCTTAAGTCCCGCAAAAAATGCGTCATCAAATCCATAAAAATCATCAACAAAAAAAATGTGTCCACTCATCTCCCCTGCCATTGCAGCATTTTCTTCTGCAAGCTTTGCCTTTATATAGGAGTGCCCTGTCTTCCACATTATAGGAACTCCGCCATGCGCCTTGATGTCCTCGGGAAGCGCTTCCGAAACTTTAACGTCAAACACTATTTTTGCTCCTGGATGTTTGGATAAAACAAGACGAGAAAGAAGAATAATGTATCTATCGGGCCAAATTATATTTCCCTTCTCATCGACCAAACCAAGTCTGTCTCCGTCACCATCAAAGGCAAACCCCAAGTCACACTTATTGGCAACTGTTTGCTTCCCAGTATCTTCCATCATTGCTGTCCCGTCAGGATTAGGAGTATAGTTTGGATAAGAAGGATCAACGTTTGTAAAATGCTCAACTACCTCACATCCTGCTTGCCTTAGTAGTTCTGGAGCAAATAAACCAGCAGTACCATTACCTGTGTTTAACAGAATTTTAAATTTTTTAGTTATACTTGCACGAGATAATAAATCCCTTATGTAATCGTCTCTTATATCTTTTTTAGTTACTGATCCCTTCCCATCTACGAATTTATCTTTGGCAATAATATCGTAGAGTTCCTGCATTTCATCAGTCAACAATGTGTAGGAAAAGTCTGTTCCAAATTTAACACCATTCCATCCTGCTGGATTGTGACTTGCCGTAATCATAACCAACCCTTTCACTTTTAAAAAATATTGCGACCAATAACTCATGGGTGTTGTAACTGTACCGATATCAATGACATAAATTCCTGACTCGGTTAGCCCCTTTATCATATTTGCATGAAAGCTTTCAGATGTAGCACGCGCATCATGTCCCACCACAGTTTCTTTAAGGTTCCTTTTCGTGAGGAAAGCTCCAAAACCGCGGCCTAAGTAATAAACAGAGGTGTCATTAAGCTCGTCTTCTGATTCTCTTCCGCGAAGGTCGTATTCGCGAAACATTGTCTTTTTAAGAAGAGGCATATTTTGTTGTAGCAATTAGTTTAATTCTGAAAGCAATAAAATGTCAAGGTGTTTTGCTAAAGGCAAGCTTAAACCTCCGGTTTTGATTTTTTCATCAATTACAGCGAATTTTAAAAATGCTTCCCTTAATTCTCCTTCTGTCCAAAGGACTGCTTGTTTTGTTAGTTTTCCGATCTGCCAATCAGCCATTTTTTTAAACTCTTCAAATTCCTGATACTTTCCCGTTTTTAAAATCATCAATTGTCTCAATCTTTTAATCAATGAATAAACCAATTGTTCGGCACTCGCATTTTTAAGCAATCGGTCTAGTAATTCTCTTACGGCCCTTCCTGATTTTGGTGAAAAACCGTCTAAAAATAAATAGAAAAGTTTTGGAAAAGGAAAGGGGAAAGTTTTTGCGCTCCCAAACTTCTCAATCAACTTTTTGTCTAAATCGTCCTCATCCCACATTATAATTTTGACATTTTGATCCGGCGCGAAAGTTTTAATAATTTTTATGAGCTCGGCTTGAGGTTTTATCTTGCTGAAATATTCAATAACAAGTGTTTTTTTGTTTGAGAAAAGGCTTCCAGCTGAAAGTTGGTTTTCAACATCCGCAACGCTCTGTTTTTTTCCATCAATTCGCAGAGTATCCCTAACGCCTTCGATTAGTTCGATTAATTTATTCCTTGATGAAACCTTATCCTCGCCGCTTAAAATATATAGCATATTTTAAATTTACCAATGATTGGTCAATTGGTTATTGGTCATTACTCTTCATCATCTTGAAAAGCTTGTCGACTTCCTTTCCTATTCTTCTTCCGCGAGTTTTATGTGGAAGGAGCGCTCCCGAAAAATTTTTCGGGATATGCAACAGCTCATGTATTAATACCTTTGATTTATTATCCTCCGACAATTTATCAAATTTCTCGGAAAGAACTTCAATTATGTAAGCCGGTTTAACATTTAGCACTTCCTGAAAAATCTTTGGAAAGGACCAGATTCTTGCATATGCCCGCGCTTTGGAACCATAAGTTCTGTAACAATGAACCTGCTTAGAATTTATATGTGAAAAACCTAAGCTCTTTATTATTTTCTGAAAATCCCCTTGAAGCCTTTCGTCCCTGTGCCACTTCATAGTAGTATTATTCTAACACACCAATGTAACCCTTCAGGTGCAATCGAAAGACACCCCGAAGGTGTTTATCGTTGATACCATATTCTTAATGGTCCAATCCCAAAATTGTTTTAAAGTAAAGCTTGAGAAGTGGATTTGACCAAAGGTCAAGAGGGGCAAAAGTTGAATATTTAAATTCTTTTTTAAAAGTTCTTGCGGCCAAAACTTGTTTTGCGGGGTGCGGAACTAAAATTGGCTCGCCTTTTGTTTTTAAGAAGTCCGAGTAAATTTTTGCATATTTTGTTAAGCTTCCGTTTTTTAAGAAAGAAAATTGGTCAAAACTTCCATTCTCGGAATTCAATAAAAAGGGAGTAACTGCAACAATCCCCGGGTCTTGCTTCCATGACTCTAAAGCCTGGTTTAGATAAGAAGAAACTTTGTCCTCACCTAAAATTCTTGAATCCCAGCCTGTTTCTAAGATAAAAACGGGCTTTTCAGTATTCGTAAATTGCTTTATTGCGTTAAGTTCGAATTTGTATGTAGATGTGCTCTCGGGTCCGCTTGAAGGAGGCTGGGAAAAACCGGGGTTTGGATAAGAATGGCTCGCGATTCCGTCGATCCTTTCAAAAACTTGAGGCATGAAGCTTCCCATTACGGATAAATAGACAAAATTATCCAAGTGCTTAACTCCGTCATTCGGAGAAGCATTATCAAGTCCTGCAGAGATTATAAAAAAATCCCGATTTCTTTGTTTAAAAACTTCCGTTGAGAAATTAAGCAACTCCGCGTACTCTCGCGGACTCGGAGGTTCTCCTCCCCACTCATCTGACCTGTTAACTTCATTAAAAACAACTATGTATCTATTTTTTACGGGCCAATTGAGAGAAGCAAGGAAATTAGCAAAATCCAGCACATCGGCAAAAGTTGGCTTTCTCCATACGCTTGTATTGTTATAAAGTGGTTCTGTTGCGAGTCTCACTATTGGGATAACATGGTTTCGTTCCGCTTCATTCATAAAATTCTGCCACTTTTCAAGATCCAAATCCCGGATTTGAATCGGTATAGTTACATATCCCCAGTCCCCGCCAGACGAGTTGATAAGTTCCGCTGCTTTTGGTACTTCATAAGTAAACAAAATATGAATCCCAAAGATATTGTTGGGCCGACTCAACGAATCATAGATGGCATCAACTGGCCGAGCAAAAGCAAAAAACACAATAAATAGAAGCGAGAAAAATGTTATTTTCATAATGTCGAGGGTTTCTATTTTACCACACCCCTAAGGTATCTTAGGTGCAATCGAAAGACACCCCGAAGGTGTTTTGTGTTTGCACATGACGAATTTGACAAATAATATGCCCATGATTCATAATTCATTATTCTTAATTCATAAATTATGTGCGGAATTTTTGCTTATATAGGAAATAAAAACAACGCCGCTGAAACTATTCTGGAGGGTCTTAAGAAACTCGAATACAGAGGCTACGATTCCTGGGGAATTGCCATTAAAAAAGGGGGCAGAATCGATATTGACAAACATATTGGTAAGATTGGCGATGCAAAAACGAATCTTACCCCGAGCAATATGGGAATTGGACATACTCGATGGGCAACCCATGGAGGGGTAACCGTTCAAAATGCGCACCCGCATTTGGACTGCAAAAAACAAATTGCCGTCCTTCATAACGGAATAATTGAAAACTTCGCAGAACTTAAAAAGGAACTTATTAACAAAGGGCACCACTTT